>JGI25151J46595_10001326_pt1 | contig 17311 bp, 20 predicted proteins | sample AraplaMF_Col_mLB_FD_46595 | JGI IMG/M metagenome (IMG submission 46595) | reverse complement strand
ACCCGATGCGCCGGCATTCGACGCTCGGCTACGTCAGTCCCGTACAGTTCGAACAAGCTCAAAAAGCTTAGGTCGGTGTCAACGAAACCGGCAGCAGCCCATCAAGGGCTCCCGCATCCTCAGACGGCGCCGCATCCCAGAGCGGCATGGACCAGCTTCAATCACTAAAAGTCCGGTCGCGCTCTGAAGTTCGCACAGGATCGGTTGAGGCGTCGGGGGCAAGCGTCTATCGCCTTCAACAGGTGGTGCATGGGTGCTCTGTCGATCTTGATGTGCGGCACCGCGACCTGCGCACGAAGATCCTACGTCAGAGGCTGCAGGACGAAACGTGCGATCTCCGGTAGTTCGGTGCGCCAGCGAACGGACAGGCACGCGGCGATGACATAGGCTGAATTTCGACTCGCACGGAAAGCCCCATGACCTTGGCACACGACATCGCCGCACTCGAGCTGCGGATCGCTCAGGAGGAAGAGAAGCGCGACGCGTGGCGAGCCGTGGGCGCCAACGAGAAGTACATGGAGTCCTACAGCATGGTCGAGGCGCTAGAACTGCAACTCGAACGCAAGCTGCTGCAGACCGGCAGCTACAAGGAATGATCGTGACGACGCCCTACGGCAACGACTGGCCGTGGCCGTTGCCGCCCGCACACGAGGAGCAGCTTTCGAAGGACGGCGAGATGGACATCCAGTTGCTTGTTCGCCTGAGCCGGATGACGTCGCCACGGATACTGACGCTGTCCGCGGATATCGTCGCGGCCAAGCGGCTGGCCGAGACTGGGATGATCGAAGTCACGGGCCAAGCTCGGTCCGAGAAGCGGCTGCCGGCCTCCTGTGCCGTGCATGTACGCCAGATCAGGCCTGCTGGCTTGTCTGCCATCGCAGCCGAAAAAGAGCGCCTTTGCGGCCCGTCGGAGCCCGGCCCGTGGCGGCGCGGCGCACGGCCCGGACGCGCGGGGTCCTCCGCCACCTAGAAGGCCCGCCGTGACATAGCTTTCCCGCCCACTCTCACGTTACGTAGTTCACGGTCGCTGACCGCCAGCGTCAACGCACTGTCCTACCCCCTTCTTCCACGATGCCTCGAACGCAGTCCCCTTCTTCGTGACGGTGGAAGACCAACCCGTAGGCGCCAGAATCGGCAAGACGGCCCTGCGCCACTACTTCCGCACCGGCAATAACGCCGACCCACTCGAGACTGATGCGTCGCATGCCAAGGAGATCGATGCCGCCGTACGGCGCCGGCTGGCCCGGGGATCGACGCCGCCCATCATGCAGTAGGAGCACGACCTGTGCGGCGTCGCAGTCAGACTGGCAGTGCACCCAGGGTTCAAGGGATCAGTTCTGAGTAACTCCGTCGGTTGGCCCGATAGCAATCGCAAGCGGCCTGCTCCAAGCCCGCGCGGTCCGTGATCGTGATCACGCCCCGTCGGTAGTCAATCAGATGTCGCGCATGCAGAGCGGTGGCGGCATTGGTAATGCCAACCCTGCGTACGCCCAGCATGTGGCCGAGCACTTCATGGGTCAGCGCGAGCTGTGCGGAATGCGCACAATCCTGCGTGGTCAACAGCCAGCGTGCCAGCCGTTCCTCGATCGTGTGGAAGCGATGGCACGGGCCCGAGCGGCCGAACTCGGTCAGCAGCACGCACACGTAGCGATGAAAGACACGCTCGAGCAGCGTGCTGCGCGACAGCTCCTTGGCGAAGGCGTGCGCCGTCAGGCGCCACGCCATGCCCGGGCCCTGCACAAACGCCCTCAGCGGCGCACGCCGCACGCTCAACGAAAGCTCCCAGCCCAGCGCACCCTCATTGCCCACCATGCCCGCCTGCAGGCCAGCGTTGCCGTCGACAATAGAAACCAGAGAGACGAAGGCACTTGTTGGGAAATGGATGTGACCGACGACGCCGCCTGGCTCGTAGAGAATCTGCGCCGGCGCGAGCGGTACGCTGTCGCAGCGCTCAAGCAAATGCGCTCTGTCGCTCGGCGGAAGTGCCTCGATCAGGCGATTGAGAACGGGGCGGTTCGAGTCTGACGTCACTGATCCGCCTCTAGCAAAGAGCCGCGCGGGAGTGCGCACCAGACACATTCTGTCCGAGGCTGGTGGCCTTGTCTGTGCGAAGGCGTACACGGCGCCATGCACCTGCGCGATCAGGTGGCCTGGCGTCGGGGAAGCAGTCGATCCGTCTCCCGCTTTACGACTTCATAGCACTCGCACACCTGCTGCTCGAGGCCCGGACGATCCAGTACTGTGATGTGGCCCCGTGCGTACTTGATCAAGCTCAGGCGCTGCAGCTTGCCGGCCGCCTCCGTTACCCCCTCGCGCCGTACGCCGAGCATGTTGGCGATCAGCTCCTGGGTCATCACCAATTCATTGCCCGGAAGGCGGTCAAGGCTTAGCAGCAGCCAGCGGCACAGTTGCTGCTCGAGCGAATGGTGCCGGTTGCACACTGCCGTCTGCGACATCTGCGTGATCAGCGACTGGGTGTAACGCAACAGGAGGTGAAGCAAGGGCCCGCCCTGCTCCGTCAATTCCCGGATGTGGCTCGCGCCCAACCGGTAGGTGTCGCCCGCGCTCTGCACAACCGCGCGGTTGGGCGTACTGCCTCCACCCATCAGCAGCGACACTCCTATCATGCCTTCAAGACCGACGACAGCGATCTCGGCTGATTGTCCGTTCTCCAGCACGTACAGCAGTGAGATGATGCAGTCGATCGGGAAGAAGACATGCTGCTGCACGACACCCGACTCGTAGAGGACTTCTCCCAGTCGCAGCGGCACGCGTTCGAGAAAAGGCTCCATCCGAGCCATCACCTCGGCGGGAATGGCCTCGAGCAGACCATTGCGGGGCACGGCCGCATTCAATGAAGACGAACGCGGCGACGATGCCATGGCGGAGCGCTTCCAAAGTTCACATCATTGTGCACCAGACAGACCGGCGTCTGTACGGTAGCGCACCAATCCGCGTCTTCGTTGCCCGTTTCGCCAATGGTCGAGTCGAGGACCGAACAACCTCCAGGCGAGTCTGTGGCAGACGATTCAAAGAAGACGGCGTTCGATCGCAAGCTCATTGCGTTGCACAATCCCCATGCACTGCAATCATGGACCGAGAGCCTAGGATGCACTGGAGCCCAGTTGTGCAACGCAGTGAGAGCACTCAGAAAGCTCGGCCAAGGCGGTGCAGGCGCGATCACTAAGCCACTGATGCGATCGGCGCGGCTGAAGACCGACGTCGTAGGCACCGCGGAGGTCCGAGCTGCCGGACTCCGGTGCCGCGACACGCCGAGCGTGGCCCTGCAACCCACCGTCAAAGGCCGTCGGAGTAGCAAAATTTGCCCGCTACCCCGCCCGAGCTCTCGCCCGCCGCGCACGCAAGCCGGTCAACGAAGTATCCGTCCAATGCGCAATGTGACGTGGGGCACATGCTCCATCTGCACAGCGGCATAGATCCCAAGGTTGACGTCTCGTAGCGCTTCTACAAACTCTGCAAGGCCATGCATCGCAGAGAAAATACTCACGACGCAACGGTCACGTTCGAGCTACCCACGAGATTGAGTTTCTGGGCAGTAATCGAATTAGTGCGCGCTGCGGGAGTACCGGTCAATGACCCGCGCCAGGTGGAAGTCGGGTCTCTCTTCGCGCGATGGCATTGCCGGACCAACAGCACGGTATTTCGGCGTTCGCTCAGCAACCAGGGCTACCTCCGCGGGGGAGACAGCCAGTCCCCGTCTCCATGGCGCTTCACCGTCGGTGCTTATCCAGATATCGTTGCACACGTTCATGGCGGGGCCCTCTCACGCGAAGCATCAAAAACGACGATCGACCTTGAGAATGATGTTTCCGCTCGATGGTCTTCATAATATATCTAGGGACAAAAAAAACCGGCTATTAGAGCCGGTCATTCTCGGGGAGATGTCCTGTGCTCAGTAACGACCGCCACCGAAGCCACCATTGCCGTACCCAATGTCGGACCGGTTGCTCGCGCTGTAGCCTGCAGCACTGTGACTACCCGCGCCATTACCCGCTTCGCGTGGTCGCGCCAGGCTCACGACGATGGAGCGTCCATCAACGGACACACCGTTCAAGCCAATGATGGCGGCCTGGGCGAATTCCGCCGACGCCATTTCCACAAAACCAAAGCCCTTGGAACGGCCGGTCTCACGGTCCATCATTACCTTGGCCGAGATCACGCTGCCAAATTCAGCAAAGTTGCTTTCAAGGCTGGAATTGTCGACGGAAAAGGGCAGGTTGCCTACAAAGATTTTTTTGCTCATTGAATAAGCCTTTCTGAATAAAGATAAGCACTGAATGGCGTACCGTTTGGAACACGAGCGTGTGGATGGCGCGATCGCGCTACAAGCCTGCGCAGCAAGAGTGATCGAAGCGAAACGCGCGAAAGACGAGAAAAGCGTGGCGGTACTTACAAGCCCATCACTTCGGGTTCGGCGCAGGCGAGGTCGCCGCGGTGGACCAATAGCTCTCGCGCTTCAGCTGACGCGGCTTCTGCCGAGCAGACTCGAACTGGCGAACGCGAGGGCGAGCTGCGGCAGCAGATCATCAACACGCAAGAATATGTCGCATGCACGCGCGCAGTCAGCTTTGTGCGACTGCAAAAAATTGCGGCAGCTTCACGTGAAGCGAAGGCCTTGGTAAAGTGGAAAACCCGGCAGGAGTTGCCGTCACCCTCGGAACGATGGATCGAGAAAGAAGCGCGATATCGTCCGCAGGCGGTCGAGTGTGTCGCAGGCGAGACGACGAATTTGCCCATGGAAATGTCGGTGGAAGGAATATATTTCAATCATGATCGCAGGTGAGAAGACACTTGCGTTGAGCATCGAAAATTCATTGGCTGCAGCTCAACAGACCAACCGGGCAACGAGGGTCGCAACCTTGGCAACTACGGGACGTCGCCACCCCGACGCAACTTTTGAAATGACGAGCAAGCGCGAGCGACCGTCGTTACCATTTGAAGAATTATATCACCTATCGCATTAAAAAGTCATTTATCATTCAAATCGAAAATAAAACTTGTGCTTTCGGACTGTTAGGCAGACCTTCCTCGATTTCTCGATCTAAACACGGCGACTGCATTCACAGGTTGCCCGACTCCGGGGCCGGTCTTTCCACACAGATAAAGCGCCCCAGCTTTGAACTGACCACCAAACCACTGGACGGTTGAAAGCTGACAGATCGATGCCTGAATTCGGTAATGCACCGGACTAAGGCTATTGAGTTTGAGCTTGATGCGATGACGATTAAAGTAGCAAATGTAGTCGCGTACGCCGGTCTAAAATTTCGGACGCCGCAGCATTCCGTGCAAATGCTGACTGCGGCGCCGGCTATTCTGCTGGCGATTCCTCGCATTGGCTGTTTGCTAGAAGGCTTTCAGCCGAACGCAGTTCGACGCCTGCTGTGGGAATTCCAAGTTCCGCTACCACCTTGACGCGGAAGTCCGATCGCCATCGGCCGCGGTTTTCGTTCGCGTAGATAACAGGAACACCCGACTGGCGGCATCGCGCCTTCGATGCTGCAGTGCGCGGTGAGATCACCGCGGCGCGAGGCAGTAACTTCTCAGCAACGGGAAATTCCAGCAGTTGATCATGTCGATGATCAGATCCGTCTGGCCCGCCGCGCGCTCGGGTGCGAGCAGACCTGAGGATCGTGAAGCATGACACAAACTGATTGCTTCGTAGAAGCATCGCCATTCTTCATCGTGAGGCGACTGCCGCGACGTACCGCAGCCTCAGTCGCAGCGACGTTCGACACTCCTGCCGCATCGGCACAATCCCTTCCTTATTCGGGCGCGCTCGCGCTGGCGTCACGCCGACCTGCATACGGGGTTTTAACCTGCCACGGGAGTAGCCTTTGTCGGCTTCTCAAGCGATGAACTCATCGATTCGCTGCTGGATGTTTTACGTCTCGAAACACCATTGTGGCTAATGTTGCTGCGAGGTACCGTGTTTGCTCCTACTGATCTGTTCCGCTTCTTTCTGTGGCGCGACGTTGGGTCGTTGGGCCTGGCGAAAGGGTGCGTAGGCTCGCATCCGACACCGCAATCGCCGCGCGCCGACAGCGAGAACCGGTTTACCTGCGGAAGCTGCGGCGCTTCCATGTCCAGGAGCAGCAGCATGCAACGTTTCACAGATCGCGTCGTCATCGTCACGGGCGCGGGTTCCGGCATCGGCGAGGCCACGGCTCGTCGCTTCTCGCAGGAAGGTGCCAACCTCGTACTAGCCGGCGACACAAAGTCCAAGCTCGAGCGCGTCGCCGCCGACCTGCCGTCAGAGCGCACGATGGTGAAGGTCACCGACGTGTCGAGCTACAAGCAGGTGCAGGCCTTGGTCGCGGCCACCCTCAAGCGCTTTGGCGCGCTGCACGTCCTGTTCAACAATGCCGGCATCGCGGTCGAGGGCACCGTGACCGATGCGCCGTTCGATGGCTGGAGCAAGACCATGGCGACCAACATCGGCGGCGTGTTCCACGGCTGCCGGGCGGCGATGCCACACCTGATCGCGAGCCGCGGCTGCATCGTCAACACCGGCTCGGTCTCAGGGCTCGGCGGCGATTGGGGCATGGGCTTTTACAACGCCTCGAAGGGCGCGATCGTCAACTTCACCAAGGCGCTCGCACTCGACCATGGCAAGGATGGCGTGCGCGTGAACGCGGTCTGCCCGAGCCTGACCTTCACGCCAATGACCGAGGACATGAAGCGCAATCGCAAGGTGATGGCGAAATTTCGCGAACGCATCCCATTGGGGCGCGGCGCCGAGCCCTCGGAGATCGCGGCGGTGGTAGCCTTCCTGGCCAGCGACGACGCAAGCTTCGTCTCCGGCGTGGCGCTGCCGGTGGACGGTGGCCTCATGGCTTCGAACGGACAGCCCGATATGGCGTGACGCGTCACAGATCGCGACCGTGCCTCCCGGGAGACGCATCTCACGTCCACGCGGCTCCATCGCGCATGTCCGGAAGGCGTTAGCAGATCTGAAGCATGCGAGGGACCGCCGCCGCGAATGCCCGCTGCCGCGCATGAAATGGAATGCCGAGAGCCTCAAGATGGTGGTCGCGATCCTCGGCACCATAACAGTCCTTAACCTGTTCTTGTGGCAGCGCAGGACGTGGAGGAAATCGAACGCGTTCCGCGGGATCATGCGGTCAAGACGCGTCCTGCGAAGGCGCGGAGGCAACTGCGCCGGCTGCGCCTCGACAGATGGGTCGCCATGGGCTTCTCCAACGCGATCGCCTTCTCGATGATCGTGGCCTCGGCCACCACCCTGCATGCCCATGACCAGAACGACGAGGGCTCGACCGCGCCGGCGGCCGAGGCCTGCGCCCGGTGGCCGGCAGCGTGGCTTTCGCGCTGTTCGCTCTGGGGATCATCGGCACGGGCCTGCTGGCGCTGCCGGTGCTCGGCGGTTCCGCCGCTTATGCCTGCGCCGAGATCCTGCGCGTGCGCCGCGGGCTCGAGCAGCCGGTGGCTGCGGCGCCGGCCTTCTACGGCATCCTCGCGGCCGCCATGGCCTGAGGCATCGGCATCAGCCTTTGCGGCGTCGATCCGATGAAAGCGCTGGTGTGGGCAGCGGTGCTCAATTCGCTGATGTCGGTGCCGATCATGGTCGGCGTCATATGGGCCGCCGGCAGCCGCCGCCTCATGGGCAAGCTGGAACTGCCGCTGCACCGGCGGGTGTGGGCTGGGCTGGGCCACGACCGCGGCCGTGGCGCTGGCTGCCCGATCTTTCTCCGGGCCAGCCTGCGTTCCTGACAAGCGCAGCTAAAAGTCCAACGAGTGCTCGTGGACAAGATGTGTTTGGGCTAACGCGCGCTACGCAATCTTCGTGTTGCTGACGTCGATGTTTCTACAAGGGGATTGCTCGCACTCGCAAATCCCACCGGATCATCCTGGTCCCAACGGCCGTGGAGGCAAGAACTGCGAAAGCGTCGCGGCAAAGACACGTCGGAAATGTCCTGCCTCCCGCCTCGTACGACCTACACACAAGACATTCATACGTACAAACGATTGGCGGATTCCCCTTCCGCACAGACTTGGGCTCCTGCCGATCTTCGATGCATGACTCTTCAAATCTCCGCCCAAGCCAAAAGGGAGTCCTCGTGCGATAGCTCTCCCATCGATCGAATAAGAGATTTCATCTCATCCAAGAGCTTCCCGTGCGTTGGCGCAAAGTCCGCGCTTAATAAAAAACGCATCCAGTTTATCGAATTGGAGACGCTTGGAGATCCATCTCAGGCGCCAGCGCTTTTCGACGCTCTTGTCGCTTACTCTGATTCCTTTCCTGAACCAGGCACCGTTCCAGTCAGTTTCGTGGCTCTATTCGGCAATTGCCGCACCACGGAACTCGAATTCGAGCAGGACCTATGGAGTCAACTTCAATCGTTACACGACTTGGATCGCGCGCGAGGTTACCAGTGGAACGGTGATGTTAGCCACGATCCCGAGCGCGGCGACTTTTCATTCAGCGTGGGAGGTCGCGCTTTTTTCGTCGTGGGAATGTATCCTCAGGCTTCACGTCAGGCGCGCCGAGCACCCATGCCATGCTTGGTTTTCAATTTTCATGATCAGTTCGAAGCAATGAAGGCGTGTGGAAAATATCAATCGATGCAGGAGGCAATCCGTCAACGCGATATAGCTCTGCAGGGAGCCATCAATCCGGTGCTTGCCCGGTTCGGAGACGCATCTGAAGCTCGCCAGTACTCGGGCAGAGCTGTAGAGGCGAACTGGAAGTGCCCATTTCATCACCACTCTTGAAAAGGATACGAATGTTTGAGAAGCAAACCCTTATGCACGCAACCGGTTGCTGCCGTATTCCGCCGCAGTCCGGCGTCGCCTTCAATCTACGTCGCGGTCAGATCTTGCGCATCAACGATCCATTTGGGGAGCAGGTTGCCGACCTGTATGCGTTTGCACATGACGACCATGGGTGCAGCCTGTCTTCAGGACGGTCTATCGACTATGCGTCCAAGATCTACATGACTAAGGGCGATCTACTCTACGCAAACAACAGTCGCCCTATGTTTCGCATTGTTGAGGACACAGTAGGTCGGCACGACTTCTTATTGACGCCATGCAGCCAGGAGATGTTCGAGATTCTTTATCAGCACCGCGGGCACCATCCCAGTTGTTTCGAGAATCTTTATCGTGCTTTTGAACCGTTTGGAATCCGCCCGGACCAGATTGGAACTACGTTTAATGTGTTTATGCACGTGGCCGTCACCGAGACCGGTGAGGTGCAAGTCAAACCGCCCCTATCACGCGCTGGTGACTTTATTGAATTACGCGCTGAAATGGATCTCATCTGTGGGCTAACAGCGTGTTCGGCCGAAAACTCAAATAACGGCTCGTTCAAGCCCATCGACTATGAGATACGCCAATAGGCTCGCGGCGCAAGGACTCCGAAGCTGTTATGAAAGCGTGCGCATCCTCGCCACGGGCATGGGATGTCTCCAGTAAGCCCGCTGCATGCAGTGCCATGTCCTTCAGGCTTGGGGAGCGACCTCGCAAACCGCGCAAAAAAGAAGCGTCGTTTTGGGTGCTTCTCAACACATTGCGCAAGCTACCGAGTCGCTCCTCGTCGTCCGCGGTTGTCGCATACCGCGCCAATGTTCGCAGCAAGGTTTCGAGATGGTCTTTCAGTCGCAACTGCCGCCTTGTGGGCGGATCGACATAAGCCGCGCCCAGACCAAACTTCGCGGCCTGAAACTTGTTGTACTCGTACACGAGATAGTCTTCATCCTGAGGGATAAACGGTTGTGACTCCAGCAGCCATGAGCCGAGCAGTTGCGCGAAGCAGGCGAGCGAGGCGACTCGCTCGATAGTCAACGGGCTATCGAGGACGCGAATTTCGACCGTTCCATATTCAGGCTTCGGACGAATGTCCCAATGCAAGTCCTTGATCGATTCGATGACACCGCACGCAAGCCATTTAGAAAGATACTCGGTGAGCTCCTGCCAAGAGTGCGTGAATGGTGCACGGCTCCCCGAAGGAAAGGGGTTTGGGCAGTACGTACGGGTCGAGTTGAAGCCGGTGTCCTTTCCCTCCATGAAGGGACTGGACGCCGAGAGCGCGATAAAGTGCGGCACATACCTGGCGAGCTGGTGCATCAACATTGGGACGCGTTCCACGTCCGCGCATCCGAGATGAATATGCTGTCCGAACACAGTCGTCTGCTTCAACACCTCGCCATACAGAGACGTCAGCGCGCGATAGCGTGGGCTGTCAAAGATCTGCTGCTCCGACCAATGCTTAAAAAGGTGCATCCCACCGCCTGATAAGCGGGCGCCGTATTTGGCGGCTGCGCGGGCGACCCGGTCGCGCAAGTATTCGAGGTCGGCTGCCGCCTCACAAGCATTCGCACAGACCCCCGTGGAGATCTCGATCATGCCTGCACTGACCTCTGGGACGATGGCTCCCCGCACCAAGGGTCCTGAAAGGCGCACGGCATCGAGGACCTGCGGACTCCGCTGCGCAAGATCGCCAGAGTCTGCATCGATCAGCTGCAACTCAAGTTCGACCCCGAGGCTCATATCCACGGACCGTACAAAATCGAACGACGGATGAAGGGATTTTGACAAGATGGCCTCGCTTTGCTGGTAGACCTCTCAGACAACCCTTGCTGCGGACGCTGAAAAGCCATTTCCCCATGCAACGGATCCCACAAGTCTTACCAAAAACTTGACGTAGGACAGGCTAGGATGCATCTGTACGGAGGCGTCGGTTGGAGCGCCGGAGACGGTTTTACGCGGGCCAACAACGCAATGATTGGAGTTGCTGGCCCCGCGTCGTCGATAGACTCTTATCGCGTAAGCCTTACGTCATCTTGAAATCGGTGTGTGTGCGGACTGGCCTCGCGGTATGTGGACCTTGGATTACATAACCTCCCTACAACTTCCGACGCCGTTGACCATGTCGAGCCATACCCTGTGCCTCACTGCACGACGAGAGGATCATGAGCACACCGGACTTTTTCGCCCAGTTTTTTCGCGACGGTTGGCAAGTGCGCTGCGCTGTAACTCGCGCCGCATCCGGCGGCAACCTTTTTGGCAAAGCAGAGATTCTTCGGGGCGATCATGTCAGATCCACTATCAATTCCTCCGGCGTCTACAAGTCGCGGATCGAGCTTGCAGAAGCGCTGAAGAAAGATGCCTTCAGATGGATCACCGGCCAGGAGCGTGACCCCAGGGATTGAGAGGCTTCTCGCACGCCGTGTTTTTTCTGCCCCCACGCGTCCTGGGATGGCCATCGCGTTAAGGTAAGGTTAAGGTCAGTCGTGGAACCGAGCTTTGCCACAAGAAATTCATCGATTCCTAAGTTGACGGTGTCCTGAAGTGCAACGGTGGTCGCCGCACGGCCGAGGACTTCGCCAGAACCCACTATTCGTTTCCGTAGCGCCCAAACATCCGCATGAGCAACACAGACATAGACACCCCGCCCTCGGATGCCGAATTCATCGAATTTGCTCAGCAGGTTCTTCAATTAGCGCGCACCGGCGACGCTCAAACATTGGCGCGCCTGCTCGAGAAGGGCCTTCCACCCAATATGAGCAACCACAACGGCGACACGCTCCTGATGCTTGCCGCGTATCACGGCCACGCCGAAGCGACAGAGGCGTTATTGCGCGCCGGTGCCGACCCTGATCGATGCAACGACAATGGCCAAACGCCGCTGGCTGGGGCAGCGTTCAAAGGCTTTGAGCCGATCGTTGAGTTGCTGCTGACACACGGAGCTCAGCCAGGGTTTGCGCCGCCCGGCGGCAAGACACCGGTCATGTTCGCCGCGATGTTCAACCGGCTCGACATCTTGAAGATGCTCCTGAGACACGGTGCCGACATGGATGCTCGTAGCACTGAAGGCCTATCAGCACTGGATCTCGCTCGGAGCATGCGGGCACCCGACACCGTGGCCTTTCTGGAAGCACAGATCGCCGCGTGAGGTTGTCATGCGCTGTATACATTGTCACCCTTAGCACTCGCCGAATGGGTGAACGCACGAAAGATGGCGGGCTGTCTACAGGGCGTTCGGCCCACGGTCGCAATTCGCGCGCAAGCATGCTGTGAAGGTGCTATCCCGCCTTGCTTCTAGATATAGCGGCCCTTCCCTGCGGCGTGATCCGCAGGACGATAGCGCTTGCATCGACCAACGGCGCATCGGCGGCGGGTAGTTGCACTTCGATCAGTTCGGCAGCCTCAAGAACAATCGCATTTCGAATGTCCGCTTCGTCACGAAGCTCAAGCGGAAACTCCGCATCTTTGATGCGTCGCAAAAAATCCATCGGCATGTCACCCCCTCCGATGGGTGAAAAAATTGGCGAGCTCGGCGAGCCTTGTGCGCAATTCTAACTATGCCTTGGCTCCAGCTATCAAAGACCGAAAAGCTGTCGGCCCGTCAGAAAGCGCACGGTAACGCCCACGCACGGAAATTCGTAGTGCGGTCAGCGCAGCATGATCGATCATCGGCGGTCGTAAACCTCACAGACTCGCCTAGCTTTGACCAACTGCTCTAACTCTCTAGGCCATCCATGTGGCCCGATGCCAGGGCAAGATTGGCAGTGGTGCGCGGTCGTCGTCCGCAAGACTGGCAGTTGGTTGCCTGAAGGCCGCGACCCCTGGCTGAAAGAAGCAACCCCACGTACCGCCGCTCGACGCGCCGGGGCAGCATCACGCTATGAAGCAGAGTATCTGACTGACCGATCGCCAGAACTGGTGGCAAATTTCAGCAGGACTGAAGACCCATAAGTGTCAGATTCACGAGCCGTCGACCCCAATCAGGATTTTCGCCGGCGGTAGCATGGATCGCAGTACGCCGGTTGCGGTCCGCCGCACAGCGTCCCAATGAGACGCTGCTCTGCAACAATCCGAATCAGGCCATAGTGGCGGGATCGACCGGACGCCGCAGGATGACCGCGTCCGGCCACAAGGCTAGCGAACGCCAGTTACGCGACTTGCACCTCGATGCGCCGCGGCTGCGCATGCTCGGCCTTCGGAATGCGAAGCTTCAGCACGCCCTGTGCCAACTCCGCCGACACCTTCTCGGTATCCAATTCCTTGCTCAGCGTGAAGACGCGCCGAAACCGTGCCAAGCCGACTTCGGTGTGATGGGACGCCAAGCCTTCAGGCACAGTAAGATCGCTCTCAGCCTCGATAGTCAACGTATCGGATTCGATATGCAGATTCAACTTCTCCCGACTCACGCCGGGCAGGTCGGCGTAGAGCGTGATGCCGTTGGCATCCTCGATCACGTCCACAGGCGGGGTTAACGCCGTGTCGCTGTAACGCGAACGATCCTGCGAGGCAGTACCGCTACGAGCAGAGTTGCTGGTGGTAGTTTGAACATCGTTGCGCATGGCCGTTACTCCTTTCTAAACTGGCAACGTCTGGATCACTGGATGCTGATGCGCCGCGGCTGTGCAGAAGCCCGGCGCTGGACGGTGATGTGCAGCACGCCATCACGGAGTTTCGCGTCGACGGCCTCTGGATCAGCATCATCAGGAAGTGTCAGTGCACGGCGGAAGCGCCCCTCAAAGCGCTCATTGATGTGCACGGCCACCTTGGACTGGGCATCCGGCAGCGGACTCTTGCGCTCGCCGGCGATTGTCAGCAGACCGCGCTCGAGGCTGACCTCGAGCGTGGCCTGATCAACGCCAGGTGCAAAGGCATAGATCTCGATCGTCTTGGACGTGCCGCCGACGTTGAGGGCGGGAAATCCGTTGCGCGCAAAGCCGCGAATGCTGGGCGATAGGTCGAAGGCCTGCTGCACATCGCGCTGCAGGCGATCCATCTCCGCGAAGACGTCGCGAGGAAACAAAGATCGGTACATAGCGAAAACCTCCATTCAAGTGTTGAACAGAGCGCCGGAGGCGTCTCCAGCGCGTCCGGTGAGTGAAATAGCGATTCAGCAAGGAGATTCAAGAGGGGAAAAATCTATCAAGAGCCGAAGTACGATTGCTGCTCCGTAGAGATGCTCGATCGATCATATCGGTCACGTGGATGCCGAATGCTTGTGCCGCTTTTTTTGCCGGCATCATCCAGCGACGGATGCTCGATCTCATGGATGCATGGTTGTATTGGACTTCGCTCCGCTGCACTTTGAGCCCGCTCCTCGCGCGGACCCGTCGCTGTATGGCTGAATTTCTCCAGCAAGCGATGGCGCTCGAGGCTGCGCGCGAGCCAGGCATTGACGGATCTGCTTCTCGCTCACGACACCGATGAATGATCTCCGGGCCGTCGATCGCGAAACGCCTGTCGGCGTTTCGGCGGATCTTCTGGGGACAGTGATTTAAGGCAGATGCCCGCACCTGTCCGAAGCCCCCTTCACTCGAGCCATTTCATACACCAGCAAAGATAAGCACGGCAACTGCAACGCGGGCAGCTCTTGGGCGTGGAGCGTCGCTCACCCTATGTGGCAGCGGCCGCCTTTGTTTTCGAAGTTGGGCTCAGCAACGTCATCTGAAACGCCCTCGAGTTCGCCGCCGCATGGGTCACAGCTTCTGTCACTTGCTCCAGCGGAAAGACAGTCGGGGTGAAGTGCGCCAGGTCGAGGAGACCGGCACGGATCAATGCCACCAAGCGCCCCGGAGCCCAGCGCGGATACATCCACTTGCCTCGCACGGTGACGTCGTTGCGCATGAGCCAGGGGTAGGGCAACGAGAGCTCGTCCCCGCCTTCCATGCCAACACCGCCCATCAAAATCACCCGCCCACCCGGACGCACGGTCATCGCGGCGGCGCGCACAGCCGAGGCCGGCACCGACGGCGGCATCAGATCGAGCACGCAGTCGATCCACCCGGGCGCTGCTGCCCGCATGGCGGCCCGATCGACCGCTTCATCGCCTGACAACACAACCGGCCGTACGCGGTCGCCGAAGCGGCCCACGAGTTCGTGCAGCATTGCCGGATTGCGCCCCGGCGCAACGACGCATCCGGCCCCCAGGGCCAATGCGACGGCAACACCTGCGCTGCCGAAACTGCCGGTTGCCCCGTGAAGCAGCAAAGTCTCGCCTGCTTGCAATTCGGCGGCCAGCAGCCCCCCGAAGGGCACCAAGAGTGTGCCCAAGGCACACCACTGCAGCGCCTCTTTCGTCCCGATCTCTCCAAGCGGCGTCACGTTCTCGGTGGGCACGAGGATCTGCTCGGCCCATCCACCATCACCGACCCACGCGCGAAGCGGCTGAGGCCCCGCCCCTGGCGCGATCAATCCCTGCAACATGATGTCTGGTGTCGAGGCATCGTCCCTCGCTCGGATCGTCGGATCGCAGTAGACCCAATCACCAGCTTTGAGCTTCGTGGCATCGTTGCCAGTTGCCCTCACCCGGCCGATAGGGCCCGGGCCGGGCACGGCGGGCAAATCAAACGGGTAAGTACGTTGCCCGCCGAACACCTCGCCTGCGTATGACAGCACCCGGGACGCCGTGACATCCACGATCACCTCGCCGGTGCCCAAGACCGGCGGGGGGACATCGCGGACCACGAGTGGCGCACCGATGCGCTCGAAAACAACTGCTTGCATAGGTCGATCTCCAATGATGAGCCTGCAGTCTCTCCGCCTCGTTCCGGGCCATCCAGACATGGCACTATCCTGGGATCGAGCAATCCTCGGACCATTCCCATGACCTCCCAAGCAGCGCTAGGCGACTTTCTTTATTCGCGCAGAGCCCGAATGCGGCCCGAAGCTGTCGGTCTGCCCAGCGGTCCGCGTCGTCGCACACCCGGCTTGCGTCGCGAAGAAGTGGCCGAGCGCGCCGGCATTTCGACGGATTGGTATGTTCGACTCGAGCAAGGTCGCATGGTGAGCCCATCGAGCAGCACCATCGACGCGTTGGCCCACGCACTGCGCCTTGATGCGCAGGAGCATGCCCACCTTCGACAACTTGCCGGCCACGCGCCAGCGAAGACGTTCGTGCGCGAAACGGTGCCGCAAACGATTCGCAAGATCGTCGCCGGCCTGCCCCATCCGGCGTATGTCACCGGCCAGCGCTGGGATCTTCTCGCATGGAACGACGCGACGATCGAGCTGTTCTGCGACTTCAACGCCCTGCCGAAGGTCGAGCGGAACATCCTTGTGTTCGTCTTCGCCGATCCGCGGGCGCGTGCCCTCTTCGGCGACGGCTGGCCGACCGTCGCACGTGCCATGTTGGCGCAGTTTCGTGCCGTGCACGACCTTTGGGCCGGGGATCCGGCCTTTGCCGAGCTGGTCGAGCGGCTGCACGAATCGAGTTCGGAATTCGGCGTTTGGTGGCCAGACCACGACATTCGCGCACCTTTGTCCGGACGCAAGACGTTGCACCACCCGACCAACGGCTTGATGCGCTTCGATCACGCCAGCTTCCAGGCAAACGACAATCCGGCGCTGAAGCTGGTCATCTACACGCCAGCTTGACAGCCGCAGCTTCGGCGTCCGCTTTGCATGCGAAAACAAAGTTTTGTCGACGACTTTTCGGTTACTCGCTACGGGTGACCGCTCGCATGCCGACGCCAGTGTGAACGACACACGTCAAGGCTCGGTTCTCAGCCAAATTCTCTCTCAGCAAAGCGTCAGAGCCGGCTTGGAGCAATGTCGCTCGAGCAGGCGAGCTCCACCGGTCTGAGCGAGGATCTGTCGCACGGCCCCCTGCGACCCATCAAACAGGTGAGCGATCTGATGAAGGGTTCAGCCAGTTTTCCGGCACTTCGGCATCAATGCCACCTGGCTGTTCCAGCAGCAGGTTCGTACCCGGAACTTCATCTACAACATTCCCTCTGCCTACGCAGTTCATAGCTTAGAGCATTGAACGGTTGAATCCACCGTCTTCACCGGTAGGGGCGCGCTTGGGTCACGCCACCATCCACCACCAGGGTGGCACCCATCACGTAGTCTCCTGCACGCGAGGCCAGGAAGATGGCTGCGCCGGCAATGTCGTCCGGCGTGCCGATGCGCCGGGCGGGAATGTGCCCCGACAGTGCCTCCCCATGGTCGCGCGCATTGCGGTTCATCTCGGAAGGAAACGCCCCGGGCGCAATGGCGCTGACTGCGATGTTGTCCTGCGCCAAGCGCATCGCCATGCGCCGCGTCAGGTGAATCAATCCTGCCTTGCTCGCGACGTAAGAGTAGTTTTCCTGCGGGTTGAGCCCGATGCCGTCGGTAGAAGCGATGTGAATGATCTTCCCAACCCGCGCTTTTGCCGCGGCGCGCAGCGGTGCGATGAGCGCCTTCGTCAGGAAGAAAGGCGATTTCAGGTTCAGGTCGACCACTTTGTCCCAGCCGCTCTCCGGAAAAGCATCGAAGTCTTCACCCCATGCTGCGCCGGCGTTGTTGACCAGGATGTCCAACGTCGATT
>JGI25151J46595_10001319_pt1 | contig 17346 bp, 17 predicted proteins | sample AraplaMF_Col_mLB_FD_46595 | JGI IMG/M metagenome (IMG submission 46595) | reverse complement strand
GGGGGACTTATATGCGCAGCAACTCAATTCGGAATTCTGTCATCGCAAGTGCCCTGCTGGTCGGTGCTGTCCAAACTCATGCCGCCCAACCGTTGACAATCCCGCAAATCCAAGGGAGGGGCGACACTTCGCCGTCTGTAGGAAAGACCGTGAAGACGGCTGGCATTGTAACTGCCATTCGGAAGACGCGCGACGGTGTTTTCTATTTCGTCCAGGACCAAGCAGGCGATGATGACCCTCTGACTTCCGACGGCATCGTCGTGATATCCAAATCGAAGGACATTAAAGTTGGCGACGTGGTGTCAGTGGAAGGCCAAGTGACAGAGACGGCGGAGACACCGAGCCAACTCACGCTGACGTCAATTTCCCCGGCGATCATCGTCAAGACAGGCACGGCATCGCTTCCCGCGCCCGTGGTTATAGGGGCAAGTGGACGTCGTCCAGTCACCGAAGTCATTGCGGGTCGCGACCCGCAGCGCGCAGGCATCGCGTTCTTTGAGACCATGGAAGGCATGTTGGTATCTGTCTCGAACGCCAACGTTGTCGGGCCAACAAACAAGTTCGGCGAGATGTGGGTGGTTGCCGACAAGGGTGCGGCCGCTACCGGCATGAATTCCTACGGCGGTATCACGTCAACGCCGGGCGACGCAAACCCGGAACGCATTCAAATCCAGTTCGATGAGACACTGGTCGACCCAGCTGGCCTCCAGCTCAAAGTGGGAGACGCTGTTGGATCGATAACCGGCGTCCTAAGCTATGGTTTTGGAAACTATGAGATCATCGCGACGGCAGTCGGCTCTGTAACCGCTGGGCCTACAACTACGTCGTCGCCGTTTGAAAACGGTCCAGAGTTCGTGACCGTCGGCAGCTACAACGTTGCAAACCTCGATCCTAAAAACGAGGACATCGCCAAAGTCTACGACAAGAAGGAAATCGACGACGATTTTAATAATGGACGCTTCTCGAAAATCGGTGAACACATCGCCAAGACGATGGGCTCGCCCGACATCGTGGCGCTTCAGGAGATTCAGGACAACGACGGCGCAGAAATCTCTGACATCGTTGCTGCCGACGAAACGCTCGCGACTTTAACGCAGGCTATAAAAGCTGCTGGAGGTCCTGACTATAAATGGCTGGAAGTGCCACCGATCGACGACCAAGAGGGTGGGCAGGCGGGTGGCAACATCCGATGCGCTTTCCTCTACAACGCGACGAAGGTGACGCCTCTTGGCGGCACTCTGGCGCGGATTGCCGATCCGTCATTCGAGGCGACACGCCTCCCGCTGGTTTCCACATTCGAAGTAGCGGGCAAAAAGCTGACGGTAATCAATGTCCACCTGTCTTCGAAGGGCGGCAGCGACCCTCTGTTCGGCAAGGTCCAGCCGCCCAAAGACGGGACGCTTAGCAAGCGCATCGAACAGGCGAGGGCGATTAGATCGTTTTTGCGTGGCCAGCCGGAGCAGATGACACCCGTCTTGATCCTTGGGGACTTCAACACATTATGGTACGAGGAGCCTCTGCAGGTCCTCACTGGAGCCACGCCTGGATTTGAGAACCTGACTTTGCGCGATGCGCCCCTGGAGCGGTTCAGCTACGTTTTCGAGGGAAACGCACAGGCTCTTGACCACGCACTTGTCAGCGCGGGGAGCAGCTCCGTAGCTGAACTCCGGACATTCCATCTGAATTCAATTTTCCCGGAAGAGCTGCAAATGAGCGATCACGATCCCAAAGTAGTTCGCCTCCGGTTGACACCCTAGCTGGGCAAGCGGTCTTCCGCAGCTTACCGGTTGGCCCTCTCGACCAGCTGCCTAGCTTGTTGGATGAGGCCGCGCGCTTTGTCCAGCGTTCGGCTATCGTCCGCTGAAATCGGGGCGTCTCCCCGAAGCATCAACGATGATTGCTTGATAGGCTTTGTGTACAAGTTCGATCTGGCCATCCTTGGCATCCAGCGAAGTGGACGCCTCGCCGACTTCATTGTGAACGAGCATCTCGGGACTGGGCAGCTTGTTGAGGTGCTTGGGGAGTACAGGCCAGAGGCGGTTCCGATCTATGTCGTCTACCCACTTTCAAGAAAACTATCACCGGCGGTCCGGGCGTTTGTGGACTGGGTCGATAAGCCTCCGGGAAGCGAGCTGATCCAGGCGAGCATACTTCGAAAGGAATAGAGCGGCGAGACTTCACACGACCAAAGCGTTTGATATTTTGGCGACACAGACCAGCGCCATTCCAAAAAGATCGACATGACATCTGTTCCCGAAAATCTACGGTTGCCCGCAGTGCCGCCGAAAAAGGACACATCGGCTTGGTGGGAGCGCTTCGCCATAGTCGTTTCCGCGATAGCGCTCATTGTCTCTGGCATTGCCACATTCCTATCGTACCAACAGACGACTCTGCTGAAGGAACAAGTTAACGCCGGTGACCGAAATCGCTCATATGAGAACTTGATCACCTTTGCGGACAGTTTTTGTTCCACGCTGTCCGCGCGGCCAGTTCCAGATTTTGGTGCGTATGACGCCTCCACGGGCGTCAGCTACATAGTCTTGCTGAGGGAAGAACTCGATCCGAAGATATTCGGTGACGAATACCGCCGCGAACTGCGGGAAGGCTACGCCAAGCTAAACTCCGCTTTCCGAATATCGAGGTTATGGGCGCTGCCTCCGCAGAAGGACACTGTCGACGCCGCCGCAGACGCCTTCCGCGAGGTATTCTTCCCGGTGGCAAACCTCTACAACGGAGCAGAGTTCAACGACTCATTTGCTAGGCAATTTGGCGTGGCAAACGCTGCCTGTGCATACGACTCCGACAAGAACCTTCAGACTACCATCGCTAACTGGTTGTCGACGGGAAATTGGTCACCTTCCTTTCGGGCATCATTCAGCCCTGGCTCGCAGAATGTAGTGCTGCTCCTATCCAAAGCTGAGCGAGAAAGCATGACTGACGAACAGGTAATCGAGCGCGGAAAGAGTTCGGAGAATTAGTTCGTTGAGATTGTATGTGGCAACTACGCCGCGATCTTATCAGATAAGCCGAGATGGGCACGCAGTTGCACACCTGCCGATCTCGCGTAGGCGAGCCGATCGTCTGCTGGCTAATCTTGCATCGTCAACAAAAGGCCAAGCAGGGGGGCTGAAGATTTAGAACGAGTGAGGCGAACGGTCGCCTCCTCCCTAGTATACCTCCACCGAGGCTACCGACGGTCCCCAGCTGCGGGGATGGTCTTGCCACCCCGCAGGCGGTCGAACAGGTCGTAGAAGGCCTTGCCGGTCGCCTGGTATCCTGTGAAGCCGAGTTCTCGCGTCTTCAACATGTCGGTGATGCATTCGAACGGGCGACCAAGGTCGGCGTCTGTATGCCACGGCAGAGCAAGGTGGTCGGGGCTGGGACAACCGTGCTGGTGACGGTGCTCGGGACGATCGGCTCACCAAGGCTCCGGTGGACACGCGTTTGGCTAATACTCAGATTTATCCGGACGGTGTTTCTCCTTCCGATGGTCGTCCCCGCCGTCGTGCTGGGCGTCGGAATGCAGCTTATGTTCGCCCAATATGGTCTGGCCAATACATACCTTGGGGTTATCGTGGCGCACACGGTGCTTGCCGTTCCGTTCGTCGTAGTCAACGTCACAGCATCGCTGCAAGGTATCGATCAACGGCTGGAACAAGCCGCCGCGAGCATGGGCGCAGCTCCGCATGTCGTTCTTCGAACCGTTACCCTGCCGCTAGCAATGCCGGGTATCATCTCAGGAGCTGTCTTCGCCTTCGCGACTTCGCTCGATGAAGTTGTGTTGACTTTGTTCGTCGCGGGTCCAAACCAGCGTACGGTTGCCAGGCAAATGTTCTCCACTATCCGCGAGAACATCAGCCCGGCGATCGCGGCCGCCGCCTTTGTCTTCATCGCGGGCACTTTGGCGATCGCTCTGCTGGTGAACGTGGGGAGGCGGCGCGCCGCAGGGTAAGGTTGGAGCGGAGGACTAGCGATGCTCGTCGTCAAAAATTAGAGGCAACTAATATTCAATCCTTATATCATGAACAACCTAAGAACGCGAAGAGAACGGACTGTGCAATCTGAGCGCTTGACGCAAGCGTGGATTATTGCTCACGGAACAAGCCGTTATCCTGGCTCGGCGGCGTCGAAAATCTGAGCAAGCGCCTCAAGCATTTTTAGAACTCGTGGGTCTCGCGTTGAATAGTAGACCGTTTGCGCGTCACGTCTAGTTTTTACGAGCCTATCTTTCCGCAGTTTGGACAGATGCTGCGACAGCGCCGACTGGGAAAGCTCGACGTATTCCGCGAGATCGCCCACCGAAGTTTCCCCATTCGATAAAGCGATCAGGATCCGCAAACGCTTCTCGTTCGCCATCGCCGCCAGAAGCGCAGCTTTCTCATCGGTCAGGTTATCGTCGTTATCGTCATCACTCAATCAGATGTCTTCCGTGGACGTAAGGGGAAGGATTTCCCCTTAGCGGATAGCGCATAAGCTTCGAAAACGAAAGCAACCGCCGATCCCTGTTGCGTTAATGGAATTTCGCGCGGCAGCTCGTTGTGAACGAGACTGCTGCCTATTTTTCGGCTGTCTGATGCCTTCGGTTTCCGAGGCCAAAACTGGAAGGTCGCCTGGGGATGGGTGTTACTCACGCCCACGTTCGGGACCCACCCACGCCCAAAATCTCGGTGAACTGAGCGATCTACCACAGCCATAAAAAAGAAGCCCTCTCGCACAGGGGTGAAGAGGGCTTGGAAAGGCACCAGGAGATCGACCGATGGAGGTCGCCATCGACCGAATGACAGAGAGTTCTGTCCATCCTCATGATATCGATAATGACGGTGAGTGGTATCAAGATTTCGCTAGAAGAAGAGGGCTTTAGGCCAGAAGCCGCGCCGCCGTTTGGATCCGCTTTTAGCGGTCGTATTGGAGAGCTTCCAGCAGGTTCCGCTCCCTTGAAAGCAGGCACCGCAAATCTCATCTAATCTGCAGCTATTCTAACTGTCGAACTGACAGCCCTCGCCACGGCGTTCGCTGCCGTTCCTTGAGGATGCGTTTTGCGTCCGAGGAGTCTCAAAAATGGGTTTAATAGACCGTGAAATCCGGCCCGCAGGCGATGCCACGCTTCTGGACGCCTATTCCAACTCAGTCGCTAACGCAGTGGATGTAGTCGGGCCTGCAGTCAATCGTATCGAAAGAGTAGAAGGAGGGGCTGGTCACGGATCGGGTTTTGCGATCTCACCCGATGGCCTGGTCGTTACGAACAGCCACGTCGTTGACGATGCGAAGCGCGTTCGCATCACCACACCGGAGGGTCTTGAGGTGGAGGGTAGGGTGCTCGGTCGCGACCCCGACACCGACCTTGCGCTGATCCGCGCAAACGATTGGTCCGGGGCTTGGGCCAAGCTCGGCGATTCCAAAGCGCTGAAGCGCGGCCACATCGCGATCGCGATTGGGAACCCGCTTGGGTTCGAGTGGACCGTGACTGCGGGTATTGTGTCGGCGTTGGGCCGCTCTATGCGGGCGGCAAGCGGCCGCCTGATCGAAGACGTTATCCAGACGGATGCGGCACTCAACCCAGGAAACTCGGGTGGACCGCTTGTCACGTCTGCTGGAGAAGTCATTGGCGTAAACACGGCGGTCATCCAGGGCGCGCAGAGCATAGCGTTTGCGGTGGCGTCCAATACGACCAAATACGTGATATCCGAACTATTGCAGTTTGGGCACGTCCGACGTGCCGCCATCGGTATCGCGGCCGATACGGTCGAGCTCCACCGTCGCATAGCGCTGGAAGCGGGGCTTATGCAGAGAACCGCCGTGCGGCTGCGGAGAGTGGAGCCATCAAGCCCGGCGGAACGCGCAGGCTTGCACGAGGGCGATTACCTGCTCTCGATAGACGGAAATCCCGTCGCCGGGATTGATGACGTCGTACGATTGCTCGACGGCAGCAAAATAGACGTCGAGGTTGAGGTGTTGGTCTATTCTGTGGCGCGTCGGCTCGAACGGCGACGGCTGGTTCCTGCGGCTCGGAGGTCGCAGATTTTACCTCGAAGCCACCAAGAAGGGTAACATCAAACAGTTCAGCGCCGCGCTTGCCGAGCGGACTCGAAGCATACAACGATCAATTAAGAGACATGCTTTCACGCTTTGAAAACAGGTGAATAAGGCCGTGTCGTACAAATTCGCTGTTCGCATTACTTTGCCGAATTGCCTTCTTGCGCAAACACCTCCACGTAGTAACTGGAAAGCCCAGCCGCTGCGCCCGTCTTGACTGGCGTCGGTAGGAACAACAGTTGCAGTCGGTGACGTCTCCCAAAGCGAACGGCCTCATGGGCAACGATACCTGGCGGTACTCTTGAGGCTGCTACGCTTGTCCCACCTCCCTCGATAGAGAAGACCGTGCCGCGTGGTCCGCGGGCTGGGTGCGTTAGCTGCTTAGCTCGGTAACTTGATGGCAAGCATCTGAAAGGGTGGGTGGGAGAAGACCCCGCCCTTCATGATGGCGAGCATGAGTGTGTCCTTTGGCCGGAGTTCATGGTAGACCTCCTTGATAACCTCGAGCAGGCGGCTCTCCGGAATCCGGTCGCCTTCCAAGACGGTGACGCCCTGATACCGCACATATCCCTCGTAGCGTTCCATCAGCATCCTCGAATCAACTTAGCCGATTATGTGGGAGTGTTTAGGCTGTCGGCAAGGCTGTGGTATCGAATGATCGATCGACCAAACCAAGCGCGGTGAACAGTGTTGGGCTGAGTATCCCAAGGCTTAGCGCCATCAGGATTTCGTAGGTGATATCGTTCACGTCACGCAGCTCCACGTAGAGAACGGAAGTCTTTGTCAAATTGGAAAAAGCGTCCAAGAGGCCGGCTGACCGCATATCCTCGACAACGGCCGGAGGAAGGTTCCCAATGCTGCCGGTTGCGTCGACTTGCGCCTCAAGTTCGTCGCGGTTGTGTCTCGAAAGAATCGTTACCACTACTTCGAGCTAGGGCGACATCAAGCTAGACGTCTGAGCACGTTGGCGAGCGAGTAGGTTAGCGCCTTCGGGGGCTGGCTTCCTATGCAGCAAGTTTCATCCGTGACCGTCGCGCGCTTCTTTCACATCCTCCCATGCGACGAGAACCAGTGCGCCCGAAAGCGCGATGTGTTCGACGAACACGCGGAGGGCCATCAGACGATCAGGGCCGGGTGTCATCTGCCAGAACGGCAGAGCCGCCAGTGTCGCGACGATATTGAAAGTCGCGAGCGCGAGCGCGCCGATCCAGCGCAGGAACCCGGTGATGACCATCAGCGATAAGGCGACTCCCATAAAGATCACAGCTGCTGCGAATGGTGCTGCGGGTAGAAGCCCGTAACTCTCCATTTCCTTCACAGCGGCACTGTAGTCCATAAATTTCATCGCGCTCCCGATCAAATACGGAGAGCAGATGGCGCACAGCGCCAACCAGCGCACCGGATGATGCACGATCAACGGTTCTGCGGACTGTCTCAACCGTTCGCTCAACAGGGTCATGGCAACATCCTCTCCGTCTACAGTTGAGGGCAATTTCACCGCATCCGCGGCGGCTGTTCAACCATACGGGGGTATAGGAAGGACGCGTTACGGAAGTTCGCGTATTTCTGAAAGCGCCTCCGCCAGCTCCGAATATGCGACCGCTTGCCCGGCTCCGACACGTGGGCTCCCCGCAAGCTGATTTTCGATCTCAACCAGCGTCTCGAAAGCTTTGCTTCTAGCCTCCTCAGCTGAGACGACATCGAGAGCGGCAAAATATCTACGCGAAGCGAAGCGCGGGTTCGATCCAGGTGCCATTTCGAGGCGCGGAGATCCCTTGTCGGAAAATCGGACCACGATACGAGCGAGCGAAGTCGCACCGCGCTGCATCGCCAACCGGGCCGGGCCGTAAACCCCATGGAAGGGGATTTTCCGCGACGTCAGGTCTAGACCCAGACGCAGACAGTCCAACCAATACCGAGCCGGAACGGTCGCACACTCGGAGCGAACCGCGCGGATGTTTTCGACGATCTCGGCCGTCAAATCGTCACTAAGCGGAACGCCAGGTTCGTCGGCGGCGATTGCATGCGCGGACTGGGCCTCAGTATCGACGGGGACCAAAACCAAAATGAGCAAAGCGCCGAGGATGGTTAAACGAAACGTCATGAATGGCTCCTATCTCGCTAGTCGATGCCACCGGTCCCTGTGTATCGACAGCGGCATAGGTGGCGAGCCCCGCGCCCTGCGGGCGGGGGCTCCCATGGCCGCCTTCCTCGAAGCACAACCAGCGCCAAATATCCCTTGGCCTCTTACTGCGTCAACGCTCCGGAAGGATGGTTTCGATCCAACCAGCGTATGATTGTTTTCAACTCGTCCGAAGGCTAACCGGTGGCAAAAGGAGTTCGAACATGTTTCCGCCAGCGAGCACAAGATCCACACGGACGGTCTACCGAGGAGGCATTGTCAGTGTCGCTGATCGCGTAGTGCCGGAGGAGGTACCCATCGCGATCTCTTACGGTGGCAGTTCCCATGCCGTAATGATGGCGACGCCTCGTGATCTGGAGGAGTTCGCCATCGGTTTCAGCCTTACAGAAGGAATCGTTCAGAATACCCGCGAAATATCCGATATCGACATTGTCGAAGATGAACAGGGGATCGACGTCCAGATCACGTTGGCAGACCACGTTGAGGAGGCGTTACGCAAGCGTCGGCGCAGCATGGCGGGGCCTGTCGGGTGCGGCCTTTGCGGTATCGAATCGATCGAGCAAGCGGTTCGAAAGATACCTGATGTTTCCGGCTCCTCGCTTACCCTGACGACGCGCGATATCGTCGGCGCGGTATCCGCGCTTAACGCCGCCCAGCCACTTCACCACGAGACCAGGGCTGTGCACGGCGCGGGCTTCTACGTCCCGGGTAGGGGGCTACGAACAGTTCGCGAAGACGTTGGCCGACACAACGCGTTGGACAAGCTCTGCGGTTCAGTGATCCGCTCCACTGATAGCGGAGCTTCGGGCGCTGTTGTGGTCACAAGCCGGATTTCGGTCGAGATGGTCCAGAAGACCGCTATTCTGGGGAGTCCGGTTTTGATCGCGATATCCGCGCCCACGGCGTTGGCTATCCGCACTGCGGACGAAGCTGGAATGACGCTCGTCGCCCTTGTTCGGGGTGAGGATTTTGAGGTTTTCACTCATGCGTGTCGGGTAGAGCCGGAGTAGGGAGCCTGGCCACCTGACTCCGGGCTGCAGAATTATGCCTCCTGTCGGTAAGCTACTCGTCGTCTGCTTTCGGCCGTTGCGGAACGCGTTGAATCGGAACTAAACTCTGATATCAACTCCACACGAGAGTTCTTTCAGCCCATGGTCTATGCACAACGGAGGATGACTGATGCTCCTCAGCCAACCGCCCGCTCGTATCGCTACGGATCAATCGAAATACCGCTATAGCCAAGTTAGATTTGAGGCAAACCACGAGGGAGTACCTCACGTGCTGGTAAATGATTAGAACGCGCGAAGCCTCAAGTTATCCAGCGACATGATATTGATATCGTGCGCTTTGTTCACAGCACGGCTCTTCGCATCCACCGTCCCACCTTTGGTGCAAGGTGGCAAGTAGTTGGCCCAGGCAGGAGTCCCGTGAGGCAGCGGGGGCTTATACTCCCAGCGGCCGCCACCGGCCGGGCTGCCCTTGTAAATCGCCCGGATGCAAATCGGCAGGAAGGTGAATGACACTTGGTTCAATGCCTCCCGCTTGTGGTTGAAGAGGCCTTCATTACTGTTCGGGCCGATGAAGTGCTCAAACTCTCAATTTGGTCCGCCGCTGATATTGGTCGTAGTCGTGAAATCCACCACGGCGTGGATCTGGCCTGCCGTGTACTTGCCTTCGATGCTGTCCTTGGGCGCTCCCGGGTTAGAAACGCTGCCCGGGAAAACCGATAAATCGTTCATGCTGGAAGCCACGACACCCATTTTAAGGTTTTCGATCAAGCCACGGTGTCCAGCCAACTCACTCCTTTGACCGCATGGCCCTTCGGGCTTGGGGGCGGCTTTTTGCTCGAGTCCTTCGACAAGCCGCTCGAAGTCGATCGAATGGAACGTCGTGTTCGCGCGGTGTCCTTTTTCGCTGACACCAGCATCGACCCCGATGCTCCATGGATGCGCGCTAGATCCCAGGCCGGGGAACGACACCGATGGGCTGGCTCCCGTGGTTTGGGTCGCGTCGATGGTCAGTTCGACTTCGCCGACATACTCTATCGCGCTGAACATGTTTTTTAACGTGAATCGGCGATCGAACGACGGTGGCTCACGCGTTTTCAGCTGTAGGGTGGTGTCGTTGCGAAACTCCGGCAGCTCGGTCATGTCGTTGGCCGCATAGTAAAGCTCGCATTTAAGGTTCGCCATGATGGAGGCAATCCGGAACACCGGAGATCCGTAAGTCTTGTCGCTCGTCGCGAGATCGAATGGCGGAACTGCATTGCAGCCCGTGAGCAAAATAGTGGTGAATACTGTGAATGCGCCCTTTCTCATCACCGTTTCCCTCCGTTGATTTGGGTAGGTTGGCCCTTGATCTCCGCAGACTCAACCAAAACGCGATCTATGGAAAAACCTATCCACGACTATTTTGGTACTTTCGCGCGTCATCGGCGGCGGGTCGGACGATGTACTCCAATAAAACTGTTCAATCGGATCATGCGTAATCGTCCTCTAGGTGCTTCGCCATTCTTAGATCCCGGTAAGCTGGCGCGACGCGTCAGCGCGTACACGAACAAATTGCGCCACCAACGTCTGGAAAAAACGGCGGAAGCAGCGCCGAAGCAGCCATTGCCGAATTCGCGCACCTGAACGCAATCGCGTCAATGCACATTGCAGAGATGTTGACAAGGGCGCATGTTCGCTTTATGTTCCATCGTATGCATCATAGAACATTACCACCTTTACGAATGCGTTGAGCGTCCCGCGCAAGCGGTCGATGTCTCGTTATTCGTGTTGAGGTAGTGTTATGGCGTCCCCTGATGGAAATAGTGCGCTCGGCAAGCCTGCTTGCGTTCCCGTTCAATTGGAAAGCTCAGCTCGCCCGCTGAAAGGGCTGTTCCCGCCCGCCTACAGATCTGCGGCGGCCCGCGATCTAGGTATTATCCTTGATGTCAATCCGACGGTGACTGCCTGGGAATGTGGATCGCGTCAGATCGGTGTCGGCAGTATGAGGCACCGAGCGGACTTCACGGTCCATGACGTCGACGGCACCATCTGGCTGATGGACGCGCCTGACAGGAATCCGAAGGCAGAAGAAGCCGTCTTGGACGCATGTGCGAGAGCGCTCGGGTTGCGCTACCGTAAGGTTGATCGCTCAGAAATCTACGATGGCTTCAGGCTTAGAAACGCGCAAGACCTATTGCGCTACGGCAGCCTTCAGGTACCGCTCGGTGACCGGGTTCGGCTCCTGGCCGTGCTCGACGAGAACGGTTCCCTGACATTTGGCGAATGTCTCCAAATATTTCGCGAAACAAAAGCGGTCGCAGCGCTTGCGTCGATGATCCTGCATGGCTTCATCGAAGTGGATCTCGACGACGCCCTAATCGGCCCGGAAACCAGAGTGACCCGAATGCGAACGTGATCCGCCTGCCGTCGTTTCCAAATCTCGAGGCTCCCATGGATCAGTTTCTCCCGCGTCGCATCGAAAAGCGACCTTACAATCTCGTGACCGCAGCCGCTGCCCTTGCCGTCAAAGGCGTCATCAGGCCCTTCATGAACACGGAAAACTTCGTGTTGACCATCAAAATACCCGATCGCGAGGATATCGACTTCTACAAAAGCGCGGTCCACGATGTCCTCGATCCCTATCACATGATGGACGACGACGGCCGGCGCGCGCTGTTCGTCGATGACGCCACGGACATCTCCGCGAGCGGCTGGGAGCTTGTCCGGAAGTTCGCGAAAATTTCGCGCGCGATCCTTTTTCACGTGGAAGAAGACGAGCTAACGACACAACTCGCCCTAACGGTGGACAAGTCGCTGGTGCTCACGCCTCCTGGACGTTTTCAGTTCCGGGCCGCCGGCAGAGCCGTCGGGCTGCATGTCACGGACGAGGAAGCCACATACCTAGCGTCTCAAGCTCTGTGCGATATTCAGTTGCCGCTACGGCCCGGCCGATCTGTTTCGGACGCGATATTCATTCTACGTTCCCGACCCAAAGAGGAGCCCGAAGTCCAAAGATCGGTACTTGAACCGGGCGCAATCGATCTGCACGAATTGCACGGTTACGGAGCGGCTAAGGATTGGGGCCTTCAAAAAAACCGGGGACTCCTTCACGTCCAATGCATCACCGGAACACGGCATGTCATTGGTTCGAAAAAGTTGCGGTCTGACTATTTCTCTTTAACTGTTAATGCTTAATAACTTGATTTGTTTTGCGCCGCCGCCGACTCCCGGCTGCGCTCCCGGGGATAGACAGCAAGTGGACAAAGCCAGCGTCATGAACAGGAGCTTCGCAACCCGGGCGCGTACGATCGATCATCTCGGGCGCGAACAAATCGCCGATGCCCCTACCGCGGTTTCCGAACTGTGGAAGAATTCCTGGGACGCGTACGCGCGGACTGTGAAGCTGCACCTGTTCAATCAGGAACCCGCAGTTGCCGTGTTGACCGACGACGGCCACGGCATGCGCGAAAGAGATCTCTTCGAGCGATGGCTCGTGATCGGGACGGAGAGCAAGATATCCGACACCCAGCCGGTGGCCTCGGCCGACCGGGGAGGGCTGCCGATCAGGGCGCGGCAAGGCCAAAAAGGTATCGGTAGACTTTCAAGCGCGAAGCTTGGATCCATCCTTCTCCTGATCAGCAAGCATCGGTCGGACAAGTATGTCGCCGCCCTGATCGACTGGCGCATGTTCGAGAACCCTTACCTGAACCTATCGGAAGTCGTGGTGGCCACCGGCACATTCGACACGAAGTCGGAAGTCGTCCTCGCGCTGCCCGCTCTGGCAGACGAGTTGATCGGTTCTGTCCTCGAGAAGACTGGAGATTGGCGGGTCAAGGAGAAGCCGCCTCTTCGGGAGGCATGGAAGCGCTTCGACGAGGACTGGCTCAGCGAAGAGCCGATGCGGGCCGGCCTGCCGCCATCCCAGCGTATTATCCAGAGCATGAAACGCATACCGTTTAGCGATGAACACCTCGATAGGTGGGACGGGCCCGGCACCGCGATGTTGGTTTTCGAGCTCGACGATACCCTAAAGGCGTTGCCTTCGACGGGCGACACGGATCTCGTCAGAACCGAAATAGTCGATCGTTTTCAGCGGACTCTCTCGAATTTCGTAGACCCTTACTCGACTGGGCGGAACAGACCCGAGTTTGATTACTCGGTCGATGTCAGAACATCCGGGCCCGACGGGACCCGAGCGAAGATACTCGTGGGGGCCGAGAAAGCGATCGATCGGGCGCAAGTCCAGGACATGGAACATCAGATCGAGGGATCGGTCGGCGACGACGGCGTGTTCCGTGGGCGGCTGAAGGCGTTCGGCTATTGGATCGAGGGCGCTGTGGAGTTCGAACTGCCCAAGGGTCTCTATATGCCTGAGCGCTCTGCGACCCGCGTCGGGCCGTTTGACCTCTACATCGCGTCCATGGAGTTCGAGCAGGTCAATTCAAGCCACGTCCGGGCCGAGCACATCCGCTATCTTGCGCTTGCCGAAGACTTCTCCGGATTGATGATCTACCGCGACGGCCTGCGGGTGTTGCCATACGGCCGCGAGGACAACGACTTTTTCGAAATCGAATACAAGCGCAGCAAAAACGCCGGTCGCTATTTCTGGAACCATCGACAGATGTTCGGGCGGATCGCGTTGACGCGACAGCACAACCCCAACCTCAAGGACAAAGCAGGGCGAGAAGGGTTCATTGACAACACGGCTGCAAAGACCTTCCGCGCGTTGGTCGGCAATATCCTCGACCAGTCGGCGCGGAGATATTTCGGATCGGCGTCTGACATACGCAAGCCACGCCTTGCTGCGATCAAGGCCAGCAATCGCGCCGAGCGGGCCGAGGAAGAAGCCAAAAAGCTGCGTGAGCGAGAACGAAAGCTGTTTCAGGCGGAACTGGAACGCGCCGAACAGAACCTGCCTTCTCTCCTGAACGAGATCAAGCGCGAACTCGGCGACTTCGCTATCGCCGGAGACGATCAGGTGGTCGCGGCAGCGGGACGAATATCGGATTGGAGAAGCTCTCTCGCCGATACGAGCATGAGGACGCAACCATCGGGCTCCGCTCGCTTCACGAGCCGTTACCAGGCAGCAAGGAATAACGCGGACACGGTGTCCGAGTTGATCTCGACCTACGAGAGCAGGTTTAGGGCCGCCGTCCAGGAATACGAGGCGAAAGAGCCCGCCCGTTTGCTCGACAAGCAGATCAGGCAGTCCACCGATGCGGTCCGCAAGCAGATCGAGCAATTCCAGGACACGATCGTAGGCCTTCAACGGGAGCAGTACGATCTCGTGCGCACACTCGCACAGACCAGAATCGGCGATTTCGGAAAGGACGCCGACGGCATCGTTGCGAAGGTGTCGGCGAAAGTCCTGGACGTGAGCTCGGCGGTCGGCCTGCTTGCGAAGCTTCGCGACGACTGGATCACGGAAAACAGACAGATCTTCGGCATCTACGTCTCCGCGCTCGAAAGTGTGAAGGCAGAAATAGACCTGGAAACGCTTGCCAGTGTGCAGAACCAGGACCTGAGAGAGGCAGCAGCGGAACTGGATCGCCTTACGGCACTGGCGCAACTCGGTATTGCGGTCGAAATTGCCGCGCACGACCTTCAGGAATTCGACGAAATGGCAACCGCGGGTCTGAACGCGCTGCCTGCCGAAATTCGCGACGCGCCGGAAGTGAGAGATATCCGATTGGGTGTCGAGGGGCTCACGGACCAGCTTCGCTTCCTTTCTCCGCTCCGTCTTTCGGGCGATCGATTGCAGCGATGGATCACCGGCGCGGAAGTCGCAGAGTTCATCCGTCAATTCTTCGCGCCCAAATTTGCGGAGGCGGGCATCCGGTTCCGGGCGACCGACCAATTCCTTTCCTTGCGGCTCTACGAAAGACCAGCGCGGATTTTCCCCGTGTTCATGAATCTCGTGAACAACAGCGTTTACTGGGTCGGCACAGTTGCGCGACCAACGCGCGAAATCCTCTTCGACGTGGTCGGAAGCGAAGTGGTCATCGCCGACAGCGGGCCGGGCGTTTCGGAAGAAGACACGACGCAGATATTCCGGCTTTTCTTCACACGGAAAGAACGCTCCGGGCGAGGCGTCGGCCTATATCTGGCAAGGGCAAATCTTTCCGCGGGCGGACATTCCATAAGGTATAAGAACGCGGAAGATCCACCGACACTGCCGGGGGCGGCATTCTATATCAATTTTCGTGATGCGGATTTGGGGCCGCAGGGATAATGGACAAGAATTACGACGACCTCATTGCCGAGGCCTTCATCAAACCGATCCGTTCCGTCTTGATCGTCGACGACGACTATCCGACTTTTCACGAGATTCTGCTCGACGAATCCGTCCAGAAAGACCGGCACGGACATAAGACCTGGAGAGACAACCGCGCTCAGGTGAGTAAAGTCATCGAGGAATTTCGGCGTCGGGAGGCTCCATATCTCCTCGACATTCACGACGGCACGTCACCAGACGAGAAAACGGACGAACTCCAGATACACAAGTTGCATCAAACCGATCTTTTGATCTTGGACTACCAGCTCGAGAAATCCAAGCAAGGCGATGGTTCGAAAGCAGTGAGCTACGCGCGTGAAGCGCTAGCCAACAAGCATTTCACCCTTATCCTCGTCCACACCCAAGAAGACCTTGACCGGGTATTCCAGGAATTCGTGATCGGCCTCTCCGTGCCTCGCCACGGAAATCCGCCGGAAACCTTTTCCAAAGGTCTGGAGGATTTTCTCAAAGAACACGAGGACGAGCTGCTGGCGGCCGTCAAGGAAAGCCAGTACATCTGGACAACAAAAGCCGATAACCGCACCGACTGCAAGTTGACGGTAGCCGTACATAGGGGAACTCCCCCCTGGGGTGATCTAAAGGCGTTTTTCGAAAGCAAGAACCTGCACCGGAGGGAGTGGTTCGACGCCACCAAGTACGCTCTGCAGATGTTCGAGATCACCAACGCCGCCCGCTTTTCGAAGACCGAACTCGGGGTTTCGTACTGGGGGCAGGAAGAGGCCATGTTCGTACGCGGAGCCCGCGGTTTCATCGCCTTCAAGTCGAAGGGCGATGGGGAGGAACTGCTGCCGGTCGTTCAAAAGGCGCTTTCCTCTTGGAATCCAAGACCTCCCCGTCTCATGCTGACAAAGCTCAGGGCCGAGATGAACGAACGGGGCATCGAGGTCCAGGACGACGCGCTCGGTGAGCCGGATGTCGGAGCGATGTGGTATCGTCGCGTGCTGGAGGCGGATGACCAAAACCTCGACGCGATCGTGAACGGGACCGTTCGCAATCATGCCGAGCAGCTGCTCGACCGGTTGCTTCCGAACGTCAGCTCGTTCGCAATGGATATCAGGCTCGTCGACAAGGGGCGCGATCCGATAGAGGTCGTAAAGTCGCACTTCAACGTCGACCTGACGGATGTAAATGTACTTACCAAGGCCCGCATGGGCCATAACGCGTTCGTCGGCAGTAAACCCGCCAAAAGTCCTCATCTCGAGCTGGGCCACATCCTAAAGATCGGGGAGGACTATTGGCTGTGCCTCACGCCGGCCTGCGATATGGTGCCCAAAGTTCACCGAGGTCGCCCTCTTGATAGATTGGATGGCATCAAGCGCTTCACCGCCTTGCAGCTTCTCAAGAAGAAGGACAAGGACGCGATCAAGGATGCATCCAAGGGAGGGCACATTTTCGCGAACATACTCAACGAAGATGGTACGCGGGAGCGCCTCGCCTTTTCAGCGGCCAGGGAGTTGGGATCATCGCCCGGGTGGATGATGATGTACGTTCCGAACGACGGGTACTTGCCTAAAGACGATGCTCCGCGCTGCATTGTGAGCTATGTCTCTCCTTCGACGGACGAAGGCGCGAAGCAGCTTGAAATGAAACATGTCGAGGCTGTCGTATGCGGGATGCTGCGCTATGAATACGCTTTGGAAATCCAATCGCGCTTCATCACCTCGCAGTCGAGGATCGGTTTGGATTTCGTCGATGACCGAGACCACACCGCCGCGGAGGAATGAAAGTGGATTTCGCGCCGCCGTCGGACCCTAAACGCGCACCCGCACGTCGAGGCAGGGTGAAACAGATCGCCGTTCCTGATCCCGCCCACTTTCCCCTGTGCGTCGATCTTTTCGCCGGCGCTGGCGGGTTTTCTCTCGGCGCGATCAAGGCCGGATACGAGG
>JGI25151J46595_10001293_pt1 | contig 17586 bp, 13 predicted proteins | sample AraplaMF_Col_mLB_FD_46595 | JGI IMG/M metagenome (IMG submission 46595) | reverse complement strand
TTCGGCTCCCTTATGTCAACACCAATCCTAAACAGCCCACAAGTAGGTATTCTTGGAATGCATAAAATTCAAGTAAGACCAGTTGCAATCGATGCAGAACGCATGGAAAACCGTCCAATGATGTACATTGCACTATCTTACGACCACCGTATCGTCGATGGTAAAGAAGCAGTTAGCTTCCTAGTTGCTGTTAAAGAAATGCTTGAAGATCCAAAATCATTATTATTAGAAGGTTGATAGACTTTCTAAATCATACTGGCTACACGAAAGAATCAATGTATTCTTTCGTGTAGCCTTTTTTATATAACAGTGATTTATATAGTGAATAATCAAAATAACTCATAAGGGACAAATCACGGTACATACACTGATAATGTGTGTTTAGAATTTACTGATAAGGAGGAATAGAATGAGTACGCTGCAAGCTTCCACAAAGCTAAAAATGAACAAGGATACCTTTTTTCTCCCCGATTCCAATGGGGGTGTTTATTTTCGAAATAACTCCAGTTCGTTCCGGATACAAGGTAATGGAATCTATGAATGGATTGAAAAATTAATGCCTATGTTTAATGGAGAACACACTTTAGAAGAGCTAACAAATGGGCTTCCCCTCCCTTATCAAAATAGAGTGTTTGAAATTGGAGAACTTTTGCACAAAAATGGTTTTGTTCGAGATCTGAATCAAGATGCCCCTCACCAATTAGAAAATGCATTACTTGAGAGATACGAACCGCAAATTGAATTTTTAGAGGCTTACTCTCACTCAGGTCCTCTAAAGTTTCAAATGTATCGCCAATCTAAAGTGTTGGCGATTGGCTCTGGACCTATTTTCACTTCATTAATTTCTTCTTTACTTGAATCTGGTCTACCTGAATTTCATTACCTAATTACCGATCCTGATGCAACAAATCTCTCGCGGCTAAATGAACTTGTACAACAAGCACATGCTACTGATGCAGATGTACTTGTTCAAGAAATAGATACAACGAGAAATTATTCTTTACAGGAAGTTTTTCATCCATTTGATTGGATTCTATATGTATCTCAAAATGGCAATATCGAAAAACTTAGGGCCATACATGCGATTTGTAGAGAAGAGAAGAAAAACTTTCTTCCTGCTTTATGTTTACAGCATGTAGGCTTAGCTGGTCCTGTCATTACTTCTGACTCTGAAGAATGCTGGGAATCCGCATGGCACCGTATACATGAAACTGCTATTCAAAAAGATCAAACACCAGATCCCGTCTCTCCAATTGCTTGTGCTATGTTAGCCAATACAATTGTTTTTGAGTTATTCAAACATGTTACAGATTCCTCAAATAGGAAGACAAAGAAGCACTTCTTTCTATTAGATTTTGAAACGCTCGAAGGAAATTGGCATCCATTTATGAAGCACCCGCTTATAGCCCCTGAAAATTTTACGATAGAATTAATACAAGACCTTGATGACACTTTAAAACGACATGCAGATCAAAAACATTCAAATGAGCTTTTTCGTTTTTTTGACCAGTTAACCTCAAATAAAGCTGGTGTTTTTCACATATGGGATGAACAAGATCTCAACCAATTACCGTTGTCCCAGTGCTATGTTCAAGTTGCCAATCCCTTATCAGAAGGACCTACTTCCCTCCTCCCTACTATTATTTGTGGCGGATTAACTCATGATGAAGCACGCCGCGTGGCAGGTCTAACTGGAATTGAAACATATGTAACTCAAATGGTTAATTTCCTTATTCCTGACCAAGATGAATTCATTGGAATCGGAGCTGGGGAAACGATGTTAGAAGGTGTGTATCGTGCGCTACAAAATCATTTAACCCACACATTACAAGCGAGGAAGTTAAGTCAAACAGAAGAAATTGTGCCACTACAAGTAACAGAAATTCATGACAACCACTGCCAATTTTATTTACGTGCACTCTCCGTGATACACGGGGAACCAAAGATAGGGATTGGTGAAAATGTACTAGGTTTTCCGGTTGTTTGGGCCCGTATACACAATCAGTGGTATGGTAGCGCGAACTTAAATATAACACTAGCTCTAAGAGACGCATTACAACAAGCACTTCTTCATACACAAAACTACGAAATCCCCTATAACTCTAATATATTATCGGAATCATCTATTCTTTTACACGATGCTGAGTCGTTTAGAATTGAAGTACAAAAAGAAGAACAAATTCCACCATTAGAATCCTTACAACTCGCTTTACAGAATTTAAAGGAACATAATCTTTATCCCTACGTCCTCGACCTAGCAATTGAACCATTTTTAAAAGAAGGATTAGGTGGTGTAGTTGGTGTGGTAATAAAAGAGGAGGTGGACTGATGGAGCGTCAAATACTAATTGTAGGAGATGGCCTACTTGCAAGCTATGTAAATCAGCAATTATCTGGTCACTACTCTATCATTCATCAAAACACACTTGAAGAACCCCTCCCTGAAAACATTAAACTTGCTCTCGTACTACATGATGGTTCTCCTTCCTCTATCCATCATAAAGCTGAAGAAATGTTTCGATCCGCTAACATTCCTTGGCTAAGAGGTTTTACTTCATTTGGCGAAGGGATCATTGGCCCTTATGTTCAGCCACATGCAGCAGGATGTTCTCATTGTGCTGATGCAAGACGGTTTATAGCTGGTTTTGATCAAAAAGAAATGTGGGAGTTACAGCGGCAATACTCCTTAAAAAAGGATGCTGCCGTGCAACGAGATATATGCGCAACGCAAAGTGCATTACTACAAATGTGTCACCTTATTCATGCTGAAACAGAAAAGATAGTAACAAAAGGGGGTACTTCTTTAGCTGAAGAAGTGATTTTACTTAACATGCAAACTCTTCAATGTTCACGTCATTCGTTTCTTCCTGATCCTGTATGTCCGGTGTGTAGCACAATACCTGATGACACTGAAGCTTCTGCTTATCTATCTCTGCAACCGAGCTTTAAAACGAGTACTGAAAGCTACCGATGTCGTTCTATTGAAGATTTAAATACGTTTTTAACGAAAGATTATTTAGATTATCGAACAGGACTTTTGAATGGAAAGATGCAGCATTCCTTATTACCATTCGCTGATGTTATTGTAAATATGCCATTACTTTTTGGTAACGAAGGAGTTGCAGGTCGAACACATTCATTCAGGATAAGCGAGGCAACTGCGATTTTAGAAGGACTAGAGAGATACTGCGGAATGGCCCCTCGCGGGAAGCGGACAAATGTTCATGGCAGCTATCGAGAATTAGAAGATAAAGCCATCAATCCTCTTACAATTGGTGTACATACAGATGAACACTATGAAAAAGAGAATTTTCCATTCAGACCATTTGATCCCGATTATTCTCAAGATTGGGTATGGGGTTATTCTTTATCACAAAACCGTCCCATCTTAGTTCCGGAATCAATTGCATATTATAGCCTAGGGCACAGGGACGCTTTTGTTTATGAAACTTCAAACGGCTGTGCAATTGGAGGTAGTTTAGAAGAAGCGATTTTCCATGGCATTTTAGAAATAGTCGAACGCGACGCTTTCTTGCTAACGTGGTATGCACAATTGCCACTCCCCCGCCTTGATCTAGCTTCCGCAGGCGATGTGGAATTACAATTGATGATTGAACGAATGCGGACCATTACAGGTTATGATTTACATGTTTTTGATGCAACGATGGAGCATGGTATTCCAAGTATATGGGCAATTGCAAAAAATACAAAAAAGGGTGGAATGAACCTCGTCTGTGCAGGTGGTGCTCATATAGAACCGCTGCGAGCTGTTAAAAGTGCTATTCATGAATTAGCAGGTATGTTGCTTATACTGGATGAGAAACTTGAAGCAAACAAACAAAAATATGAACAATGTTTACGCGATCCCTATCTCGTTACCCAAATGGAAGATCATAGTATGGTATATGGCTTACCAGAAGCTGAAGAACGCCTTCAATTTTTACTAAATGACAATCGAGCTGTGCGAACATTTAAAGAAATGGATCAGCTAAAAGCGATTGATCGGGATATAACTTCAGACCTTCGCCATCTTCTAGATCTACTACATCACTCAGGGCTTGAAGTAATTGTCATTGACCAAACTGTTCCTCTCATACAGAAAAACGGATTATCTTGTGTGAAAGTATTAATTCCTGGTATGTTGCCAATGACATTTGGTCATCAACTTACTCGTACAACAGGACTCCAAAGAGCACTTACCGTACCAATGCAACTTGGATATACAAGTGAACCACTTACATTAGAACAACTAAATCCACATCCGCATCCATTTCCATAAAGAAACAGTAAAGTAGCGCTTGAATCAGTAGTTTTTCTTCCTCCCCCACCTCTCTTCTTTGCTTTTGCTGATTTTTAATGTGGGGGATTATTGCTTGATAAGGAGGCTTGTTGATGCAACTAGAAACATTTCTACACCATTTACATTTTTCAATTGATGAAGTCATGCCCGAGGACAAGGACATCAACTGGGCTGATGCCCCCCTTCCCTATAAGCTATACCGTAATCTACCTGTCATTCCTCTTTCTCTAGAGGTACCTCTAACATTACGAGATCAAAAGCTATCTAATGAACCTACCATAGAACAAATTGGGCATTGCCTTTGGTATACATTTGGCCTAACTCAATTTTGCCAGCCTTCCCTCGGCTTAGAAGAACAATCAACAACAAATATATACCGAAGATTTATTCCTTCTGGAGGAGCTTTATATCCAAATGAATTATATTTGTATTTAAAAACAATTCATTATCCGCATGGAATTTACCATTATGACGTAGCGCATCATCGTCTCGTATTACTACGTGAAGGGAATTTTGACTCTTATCTCACAGAAGCACTTGGAAATCGCTGCAACCTCTCTTCTTGTTTCGGCACCGCTTTCGTATCAACAATGTTTTGGAAAAACTTCTTTAAATATAATAATTTTTCGTATCGCCTCCAAGGTCTCGATACTGGTGTCCTCGTCGGTCAATTACTAGAAGTCTCTAAGCAATTTGGCTATACATCGGGTGTATATTTTCAATTTCTAGATCGGGCTATCAATCATTTACTTGGACTATGTGAACAAGAAGAAAGTGTGTATGCAGTTATTCCGTTATCTACCCAGCCTACAGAAGAATGGTTTTATCAAAGTAATACAAGTACAAATTTCACTTCTGATGAACTCTTACAACAGCTTCCCGTTTTAGAGCATGAACACTTTGTTCGATCAAAGAACTTTACTGATTACTCTCTCATAACAAGAATGAATGCAGCATCTATGTTAGATTCAACAGACCTATTTCGAACTATAACTGAAGAGACAATCGTTCCACATTACACACAAACTTTGAAACTCCCCATGGTAGAGCCATTATCATATGATTTCGCAACTGTTTGTCAAAAACGTTATTCACCTGATATCGATTTTGTCTTAAGGAAAATAAGCGCTACACAACTAGCTACTTTGCTTCATGAAGCAACCCTTTCCTTTCCTTATCAAAATGATTTAGATGGAGAACATATAAAAACAAAATCGCGATTATCACTGTACGGATGCTTTTATAACGTAGAAGGTGTGCCAAATGGTGCCTATTCCTATGACAGTAATGCTCATGCATTAGAACAAATTCAAACTGGAGATCTACGTCACCCTTTACAATCCGGTATGACAATGGACAATGTAAATCTCTTTCAAGTACCACTCTGTTTACATGTAATAGGAACTAAAGATTATTTAAAAAACGATTTAGGTTACAGAGGATATCGAATTCAACAAATGGAAGCTGGAATGCTCGTTCAAAAGCTCGTCTTAGCAGCCTCAGCTATGGATATGGGAGGACATCCGCTCTTAGGATTTGATGCAAACTTATGTGACAAACTGTATGAATTTGATACAAAAAGAGAAACGACCCTTATTCAAATTCCAGTTGGTCCTTATCGCCATCGCACTTGGTTAAAAGGATATTTGCATAGCTAAAAACACGCCCTTCGCTCAGTACAATGTGCTAGCAAAGGGCGTGTTTTTTAAAGGGATTAGAATTGCTCAAAGCGAATATACAAATTTAGGTAATTTATATAAAAGGAGAGGTCAGATTGAGTGTATTACAAAAGTTAATTGAACAAGCTAAAAACCCTAGAGGTTCTATCGGTTCTTCCATGCTTTGTATTATGAATACAGCGCACGTTAGATTAACAAATTGGGCATTACAGAAAATAAATATCCCCAAAGATTCAATCATACTCGATATTGGTTGCGGAGGCGGCCGAACCATACATACACTGTCTAAAATAAATACCTCAGGAAAAATATACGGCATTGATTATTCAGAAAAAGCAGTAGAAANTTCAATAAAATCCAATATAAAAGATGTGAAAAATGAAAAGGTCATTATTCGTAAAGCAAGCGTATCTTCTATTCCTTATCATAATGAGTTTTTCAATCTCATCACGGCCTTTCAAACACATTATTTTTGGCCTGATTTAGAGAATGATATAAAAGAAGTATTTCGAGTTTTAAAACCGAATGGTTCCTTTATGATTGTCGCTGAAACCTTCAAAATCAATTATCATATGCAAAAATTTAAGACAACAGAAGAATTAGTAGACCTTTTCAGTAAAACTGGTTTTCAACATGTGAAATGTTACGAAGAAAAAGGATGCCTTTGTATAGTGGGGAGCAAATCATAGAAAAAGCAGACCTTCTAAGGTCTGCTTTTTCTATTAAATNACTTTAAAAATACTTTTAATCTGTCTTGCAAACAACCAATTTTTCGCTCCACAGTTATCATTTAAACTATCCAGCATGATAGAATTCCCATTTGAGAATTTCAACTGTAACGTTGTATTTTTATCATTTGTTTTTAGACTTATATCTGTAATGTCTTCATATTTTAATTTTTTAACTTCAATGTACTCTTCTTTCGTTTGACCAACGACAACATGATCTTGGAAAAAGAAGAAGACTTCCGCTTTTTTCCCAAAACAAAATACATGTTTCGGGTAAATTAATGTAGCGTTATCAACCGCAACACATAATTCCTTTATTTCTTGGACAATTTCTCCAAAGTCCTCCTCATGTCTTGCATTTGATTCCGCAATCCACTCTTCTACTGTTCTCATATTGATCGACATTCCTTATCCTCCTGCATCATTCAGTGCTAACTTGTTTCTATCATATTTTTATGTATGTAAAAAATAAATACTATATGAAAATATAATAGATAAGTACTACATTTTTCAAGGAAAAATATGCTTTCGTGTCTCTTTTGTATAATTGGCTGTTTTCAAAAAAAATAGCACTTCTATAAGAAGTACTATTCCGCTCGCCGTGCTGCTTGTTGAATCGGATCCCAAACACTGTTGTATGGCGGTGCATAACTTAAATCAACATCTTCTAAATCATGAATGCTCATTTTATGAAAGAGTGCCATCGCAATGACATCAATTCGTTTATCTACACCCTCTTCTCCAATTACTTGTCCACCTAATAGTTGCTTTGTATCAGAGCGATATACTAATTTCACATAAAGCGGCGTTGCATTTGGATAATAGCCAGCCATGCTTGTTGCCTCTATCTTCACCGTGTTATATGGTATTTTCAACCCACTTGCTTCTTTTTCATTTAAACCTGTTCTTGCTAATGTGAGTCCCATAAATTTAATAATGCCCGTACCAAGCGTTCCTTTAAACGCTCTTCGTGTATCAATCATATTTAGTCCAGCTAGGCGCCCTTGTTTATTCGCAGTAGTACCGAGTGGAATATGATCATGAGTTTCTTTTATGATGTGATAATGCGTTGCACAATCTCCTGCTGCATAGATGTCTTCCACATTCGTTTGCATATATGCATTTACTTCTATCGCCCCTTTTTTGTTCTTGCGAATTTCTGTTCCTGTAAGAAACTCCGTGTTTGGCTGCACACCAACTGATACTAGAACGAGATCCGTTTTATACGTTCTTTTATCTGTTTCGACAAATTCAACTTTCTCATTTCCCCTAAATACCTTTACATTTTCATTTGTCACAATTTCAATATTATGCTTTGCTGCTTCTTCATGTATATACGTTGCCATATCAGCATCATAAACCGTACCGATATGATCATTTCTTTCAATCATTCGCACATTCTTTCCAAGTTCCACAAATGTTTCAGCCATTTCAAGACCAATTGCCCCGCCCCCGATAATTGTTACGTCCTCAACATTCTGTTCCTGTAACGTCTCCAATATTTTATGGGCATCCGGAATTGTTTTTAAAAGATGAATACCTTGCAGATTTTTTCCTTCCCAATCTGGCATAACAGGTCTAACTCCTGTTGCAATCAATAATCGATCATATTTATATTGAAATTTCACTTTTTCCTTTGTATGTATACCATGTACAATTTTGTTTTCAGTATCAATTTTCGTTACTTCATGATGTGTTTTAGCATCAATTCCATACTTATCACGAAATGTCTTAATATCCCGTGCAATTAATTTTTCAGTGGAAGCAATNGCACCACTAATCACGTATGGAAGTCCACACTGCGCATAGGAGTATATTTCACCTTTTTCTAACGTTACGACTTTTGCATCTTTATCATTTCTAACAATTTGCATGGCTGCACTCATGCCAGCAGCGTCTCCACCAATGATTACATAATTCACCAAATCACTCCTTCTTACAGTCTCTATTGTTTACATTTTCCAAATTGATCATAAATAAATCCTTTTTCTCTATACGTATCTTATACAAAGTATAATACTTTCTTCCTTTTGTTTACAAATAAACCCCTTTCCTCCAAACATAACAACGTACATCTTTGTATATAGATCCATTTGACTTATACTTTGAAAACAATAGGGCTCTTACCACGTCTACACACAGGTGGACGCTGCTCTCCCCAAAAAAGAGTGGTTTTTTATTATTTTTCCTCTCCTTTGAACGGCTATAGGTAAAATGTCGTGTCTCACAAACTCGATTATTAATATGCTATAACAATCGTAATAGAAAGTAGGTGAAAAAAACGGTGTGTAGTAATTTTCTTATCTCTACTCCTGTTGAACCAAAAGTTGCTCAATCATTTGAACAGGAATTCAGCATTAGCGCAACACTCTACGGTGCACAAGCTTGGTCAGCTGATAGCAGTACCTTTTTTCAAGAAATTTGGAAATCTACCCTATTTGCATCCACATCACAGCCTGACGAGGCTGTCTATCCACTTGGTATCCTTAAAATTATCAACCTCTCTTACGACACAATAACAGTTGTCACATCAGAAGAATTAAGCAGTAAACTCGAGATTACTGTTCCACCGAACTCTGAAGCCATGCTTTCTTCCAGTTCTTTAGCCAATGTCCAAGCTAGCACAACTGGCAGAGCAAGTAGAGTCAATTTTCTCTTTCATATCTTTTTTTCTCGCGAACCAGCTAGAGCTCCCCTCATACCATTACAGAAATCATAAAAAGGGAATTTCACCTTTAAATTCTTCTATATTTTTCAACCGGAATCATGTCATCGTTACCATGAAACATAAAAGGATTTGTTACATGAAATGCAACCATATAAATAATAAAGGTACATCACCATGATCCTTGATGTACCTTTCATTTCTATAACAAGGAAATGAATTTCATTTGCCTACTCCTTTGACTTTATAAGTTCAACATTATACGTCTCGATATCATTCAGCCCTCCTGAATAATATGGATTTTCCCGATACCATGACTGTTTTAAAAAGTAGTCCTGCATATCTTTCGTTTGAAAAATATGCCCATGCCGAGCGTATATTTCATTTCTCGCAATCCGCAATTGATCTTTTGTTAAAGCGTTTAGCTCTGCACTTGTTAACTTACGAATATGACTATCAGGAAAGAAAAATCCGTTATATACATACTTTGTTGTTACTGGTGGCGAAGAAGATGATGACTGTTGTTCTTCAGATTTTTTTTGAAACGATAATGTATAGTATTGGTTTGTTGATATATGTTCCACCTTTGTTCGTTCTTTTCTACTTGCGCCCTCTTTTTCTAAATAAATAGAAATGCTCCCATCAGTAGCGACCGGTCCCCATTTAAATTCTTCCCCTGTGAGAGTCGTAATCGGTTTCTGGTTTACATATAATGTTGCTCCTGTTACATTTGTTTGAATGGTAATGTAGTGCCCTTGTAACGATAGATCAACCGTTACATTATTTTGATTTTGTTTCATAAGCAAAACTTTTTCTTCACGCGCTAGCTTCACATAATCATTTTTAAACTCTGATTGGAACGTTTGAATCCCAGGAAAAAATGGTCCATATTGCTTTTCAAACATTTTATCAGTTGTCTTATCTAACTCTTTCCCATTTACCTTTAACAATGCATCCTTTTCATTCGTAAGGAGCGTTGCATAATACGTTTTTGCTTTCAATTTATATCGATCAAATAGAAAGAGGTATTTTCCATCCTTCGTTAATACAAAATCTACTTTTTCTACATTATTTTCCTTCTTCTTTTGCTGTTGTATAGAAGCTTTTAAATCATGAACATAGGAAGGATATTCTTTTATATACGAAAACAACGGAGCTACACTCTCTTTATCTACTACAAATTGCGGGTCATCTGTTGTAACCATATCAATTAGTTTTTCCGCATCCCTTTCTTGTAACATCGTAATCATTCTATCGATTTGTGCTTCTGCAGAATAATACTTTGCTCCATACATATATGCTCCGCCAAAACTAACAACAAAAAGAACGATAATCCCAATCCATATTATCTTTCCTCGGCTCATTTTCTTTCGTATCTGTGGTTCCTTCTCACTTCCTCTCCGCTCGTGCTCAACTATTCTCGTTCCACAACTTTGACAAAATTGCACGCCATCCATTAATTGTGAACCACATTTTGCACAAACCTTCATCCATTCAGCCACCTTTTCGTTAGAAGTTCGTTATCCCTCTATTTAAGGTATCGACTATTGTTTTGATATAAGACCAATCAATATATATGCGATAATCCATGTACACACAGGATCCATTCCGCTACGATCTAACTTTAATATATGTACGAGGAGACAAAACATGACTACAAGAACCCCATGCTTCTGTCTAGCAACATTTTGACAAAAACCTTTCTATCTATATACAATATGTAAAAGTTTATACACCATAAAAAAATAATAGATTGGACAAAAACTATGGAACTCGCACACACACTTTTTCAAATATTCATTACTAGTTTGGTACAACTATTTTCTTTAATCGGTATCATCATTTTGGTTGGTTTTTTATTAGGATATTTAGAATCTCTTACACGAACATATTGGACGAAAGCTTTTGGTAGAAAAGGATTCCTTTTATCAGCTTGGATTGGCGTTCCTATTCATGAATTAGGACATGCTGTTATGTGTATCTTATTCCGGCATCAAATTGTAGCCATTCAGTTGTTCCCTACGAATACAAATAACGGTTTTTTGGGGTATGTGAAGCATCAATATAATCAAAGAAGCATATATCAAAGAATAGGGAACTTTTTCATCGGAATTGCTCCTATTTTTTCAGGGATGGTCGCCTTGATACTTTTGATGTATTATTTCGTACCACAATCTTATTCAGTATTTATGCATGCTCTTGAAACAAATACTCAAACCGCTTCTATCAATATCAATATGCTACAAAATATTTTATTATCATCCATTCTCTTATTAAAAAGTCTCTTTACAGTTAGCAACTTATTTAATCCTTTGTTTTGGCTTTTTCTTTTTATCGCGATTTGTATCTCTGCACACATCGCCTTAAGCAAACCGGATATAGAAGGTTCGTTAGATGGTGTAATTACTATATTTATCGTTCTTTTCCTCTTCAATACGATAGCAGGGCTGTTTCATTATGATAGTAATCAACTAATAGGGAATGTAGTGAAATACAATATGTATGTACTTGCTTTCTCTAGTATTGCCATACTATTTTCATGTATCGCTGTATGCATCAGCTTTATGTTCTACAAAATGAAAACAACTAGTTCACTCTATAATATTAAAAACAAGTGATAGTACATGGGATTTTATAAACGAGTATCTTATCTATCATGTTGCACATGATAGATAAGATACTTCGCTCATATATTTAATAGTGTACTTTTTTGCTTGATATGACCTTTAAGTGTCCTCATGAAAGTGCATGTTGAGCACTTCTTTTTAAAATTGAAGATGCTCTCCCATTTTCAGTAAGCTATTTTATACTTTATAGTACGCTTATTCCTTCTATCCCTAATATTGAGTTTTAAGCATCTCTTAGTGTACAAAAATATTAAAATAGGAGCGCTATCCTTTATAATCCTCAAATTCTTTATCATCCACTACGTAAGGGTGAGGGTCCTCCTGGATAAATCGTACCGCATTTAAACCAATCATCTGAGCAGGGATTGAAGTGTTGCCATCTGGTAAAATAGGAGAAATAGAAAGGTCAGCAACTTTAAGGTTTTGGGTGCCAAAAACATTTAAGAATCCATCTACAACCCCTTCTTGAATCGTTCGTCCCATCTTACACTGCCCTCCAAAATGAAAGAAGTTCGAATAAGACGCATGGACATAATTCTCAAGTTGCTTTCGTTTGTCTAATTCAGGTAAATTAAAAATATATTCAGGAGGATAGACAACCTCATGTATGCCACTATTTGGTGTTACTTGAGCCTGCTTAACAATATTGTATGTGTTTATATATTGATCCACCAGATATTCTATATCATCACGATTTTGTAACGGATTGAAGGTGAGCGATGGAGGAGCTTCCGGATCGCTATGTGCTACCATAATCGTCCCCTTGCTTTTCGGGTTAAGATCTAAAATGCCGAAACTCATGATATTGGTACCACTGGAGATATCAAAATTCCAGCCATTTCCGAGTACATCTTGAATAGGGAGAAACAAAGCTACGGGCGCTCCAAACATTTGGAGACGACGCCCTTCAAGGCTCGCCGGATTTTCTGCTTTAAAAGCACCTAAGGCAATGGGCTGATCAGGATCAGTCAATAATATCGGTGCTAGTTGGGAGGTGTCTACCCTAACTCCCATTCCAACATACGCTTGAGTTTGAAGATTGTAACCCACATTTGGACTCTCTATCAATGTTGGTATACCTGCTTTAGCTAAATCGCATGAGTTGCCGATTCCTGAACGTTGTAAAATGACTGAGGAAAAAAATCCTGCAGAGACGATAATACCTTTTCTTGCAAATCTTCTATGTGTAACACCATCCTTGACAAATTCAACACCAATTGCAACGTTTCGTCCCTGTATATTCTTAAATAAGATTTTGTTAACAGTTGTTTTAGCTAAAATAACCAACTTTCTTCCATCAACTCCAAACTCATCTGGATGAAACTGGTTTCCTTGACTAACAATATGGTCATTTAAGTAGCCTGTTGCTGTCGATGAACGCACAAATTGACCATTTTTTTCATGCTGGGTATATTGTGATTTGTAAAATGTACAATCTCTTACACCTGTATTATAGTCCTCAACAATGTCGATACCCAAAACCTGCGCTGTTGCGTTAGTCAACGTTTCAATCAACCCATGAGGAGGAATCAGTTGTTGTCTAACAAAAATAGGACCTTCATATCCCCTCTCATTAGGGCTTTGTGTCGCTCCTGTATAAGTTTCATTTTGTATAAATAGGGAATGAATATGATTGTAACTCCATTGGTCACCAACTAGGCCTGCCCACTGGTCATAAAGTTCTTTACTCCCGCGCACTGCATACATGTCATTAATTTCTGAGCTTCCTCCAATCACCCGACCATTTTGTGAAAGAAGTGGACGTCTAATGGTTTGCTCAAGAGTAGAAGTAATATTAAAGGTAAACTTATTATCACTAGCTAAATCAATTGCCTTTTCAATAGAACCACTACTTAGTTCATTCGTCATATTCGTTCCTGCTTCAAGTACTAGTACAGACGTACTGTTGTCATCTGTTAATTCTTTAGCGATTACCCCTCCAGCAGTTCCAGCACCAATCACGATATAATCAAATTTGATAGGTTCTATTGGTTTTATAGGCTCTGGAATAGGTTCTGGAAGGGGAAAAGCAAATAAACAGGGATTGAAACATTTTCTATTTTTCGATGACATGAATAATCAAGCTCCTTTTTTTGCATTTAGTATATTAAATGCATAACGAGCCAGTTTTCTTGTACCATTGTCTTTACTTGTCCCCAAAAAAAGCATAAATATTATGCCCTATTCATGTGAGGTTAACATAACACCTCATTATACGTAATAAACAAAGAGGCTACTCCTTTATTCATCACGGAGTAAACCCTTTTCTCTTTTGAAAGCTTTATGTAAGCATGTATACATACGTATTTTATGAAGTATGCTTTCTCAGAATTGTCCTTATTTCCCATATAAAAATAGTATATTTGCTATTGAGTCTACTATTTTATTTGAATGCAACCTATTAGCTATTCGTAACATATAATAGTGAATCTAAATTTTTATTTTATGAGATATGGTGAGAGTAAAAGGAAGAATAGGATTGTATCAATAAAGTTCAGTTTAATACACTTTATAACTGGAACATCATCAGCTTTATGTTCTACAAAATGAAAACAGCTAGTTCAAAATGAACTAGCTGTTTTCATTAAGTTTTAGTTATATAATTACACTGCTCCACTGGAACCCGAGCATGTCCCTCTTCGTCTGTACACCAAGACTGCGACTGAAACGCAAGGAAAATCCCAATCCATTGCTGCTTTTTCTCAAAATGGATGAATAGGCCGCCATCTTGCCATGTGCCATCATCCCCTTGCCACTTCTCTACATTCCCTTGATTCATATGAATATCATGTATCCCATTACCAGGTTTAAAATGAAAATATCGATCAGGCACATTATTTTCCGGACCCCATCGTTCTCCAAATGCATAAATAATTGCCTTTTCTTCTATTGCTCGTTTTATATAATATTCTATTTTTTCATTTAAATCATTGTCAGTTCCCGATTTTTCTGGCGGCAAAAGAATCATCTGTTTTGAATCAAATAAATTTCCCCGCACATAATCTAAAGCTACCTTTGGTTCATTATTTTTAATTTCTGTAAATCCAAATGGTAATGTCGGTAAAATCTTAATAGCTTTCGATTTTATATTTTCACTTGCATAATATAGTACTTCTGATGGATAACTCTGCGATTTCACATTCATTGCCACGCGGTAGTCTACTCCTAATTCATCTTGCAAATGAACTTGATAATGAGGTGTTTTCCCTTTTCCAATCATGGATTGTCGTGCTATACCTTTTAGAACGCCGTAGTTCTTTAGGGGCATAGGATCATCTCCTCTTCACAAAATAGAAACACTTGTTCTTTTATAAATTATCCACCAACAAGCAAAAATCCTCCTAAAGCAGAGGATTTCATCAAATATTTTATTGCAATGCATACCACCCGGCAACCTCTACCACCACAATCAACACCGCTCCAAAAATCATAAGCGTCGTCTTCTTTAATAATTCATTCTCACAGTGCGGGATATTACATAAATAGGCCCCAAGTGTAATCCGTGATGGACAAGCAATCGTCGCTACAGATGATGCTGTATTTTGCAGCGTCGTAACATATTGCCACGGAAGCCCTACGTTTTGCGCTGTTTGCATTTGTAGTTTTATAAACATCGCATTCGATCCTGCGTTACTTCCTGTTAAAAAACCACCAATCGCACCAATGAACGGGGCAACAAAAACAAATATCGTTCCAAATGTTTGCCCTGCTGCTTCTGCTAACAATGTGTGCATCCCCGCCGCACCCATTAATTCTGAAATGGCAATGAACATTGTCGTTGTAATCGCAAACGGTATCCACTGCTTTAGTGTTTGCAATAAAGATTGTTTTAGAATAGTAGAAGGAATACGGAAGAACACAATGGTAAATAAGCATGTAACCCCAAGCCAAAATCCAGGTGAATATAATAATGCTAGTTTATAAGAGTACGTTGGTAAATCAAGAATAGCATAAGATTGCAATATATTATGTAATGACGGAATGAGACGAGAAAGCAAAATACAAACTGTTAAAAATAAATAAGGACTTATAATTTTTAAAATAGAAACTTCTCGCTGCGTCGTTGCAGCATGCTCCGATAACAATTCCTTTTCCTGCCTTGCTGATATTTTAATGATAAGGAAGCCAAATGTAATTGTTACAATTGAACTTAAGATCCCAGCTAGTTCAACGCTAACATATGCATTAGAAAGATAGATAGCTACAGAAAATAAGAGAAAAAACCCTACTGCTTCCTTCCATTTCTGTCTTACCGCAGACCACCCACCTACTACATACAAAGAAAATATAATAAAGTACGCGAATATCGGAATGCTAAGTAGTGCTGTACTAGATCCTAAGTTTACTAATGGCATATTGATAAGCTGCGATCCGATAATTGTTCCCGTTGCCATCGCTCCCCATGAACTTGCTAGTAAACCGATAAAGGATAACAAAACTGCTTGAAACGGTTTATAGCCAAGTGAAAGAAAAATAGGAGCTGACACCATAAAACCAATTCCAAATCCACTTACTGATTCAATAAGTGGACAAATCCCAAAACACATTAAGAGCATTTGTAATAATCGATCTCGTGTAACATGCTCTATAAAGCGTGCAACTTGGTCAATGTAACCCATTTTGTTCATGAGGTGAAATAAAAGAATACCAAAAAACAAAACATATCCGACGATAAAACAAATTAAACTGCCCTTAACCGTTGCATGTACAATTTCTCCCATTTGCAGTCGAAACATTGGCGTTAGTAAAACGATTCCACCGCATACAGCATAGGAAATTAATGAAGCTTTAAGCGATGTTTGCTTAAATACAAATAAACAAATAAAGATCATCATAATTGGAATAAGAGCCAACAAAACAGCCATACCATCATCTCATTTCTTATAAAGTACAATTGTAACTATTATATAACAGTTAGCAGAATATTCAATTCATTCGTAACAGTTCTTCAAATCCCTTTATGTGATGCAGTAGTAGACACATAATACTCCTATGTTACCTTGGCGTATATACAATCTAAGTCGAGAAATACCCCTCGTTGTTATTATCTAAATGGTATAATTTAGATAACGGTGTTCCATTTCACAAAAATGAGGAGGGGGCATATGGGAAGAGAAATACAGTTTGATAACGATAGTATGACGCTAAAATTAAATGGAGTAACAGGGTTCTTTGCCCTAAAATTGAAATTGAAAATCCCTTATAATACGATTCAAAATGTATATGTTGACTATTTTGATGCTCCACAATGGATGCTCCGAATGCCTGGAACTTCCATTTCAGCACTTAACATTTTTGAAGGTAGTTTTAAATATGCTGATGAATGGTATTTTCTCTCTTATGAAAACAGAGTACCTCTTGTAATGATCGAACTAGATGGTCATGAAAAATACAAATATGTCTTTTTTGAAATTGATAACCCTACTAACCTAGCTGCTGAGATTAGAAAACGGATAAGAGATTGATTAGAATTGTAATTATGTAAGGGAATGTAGATTTGAACTAAAGTCGCGATGTTTAAAAAAGTGAAGAAGCTTTCCACCTTTAGAGAGGATTTTTTTGTCTAAAAAAAAGAACACCTTTAAAAA
>JGI25151J46595_10001288_pt1 | contig 17622 bp, 19 predicted proteins | sample AraplaMF_Col_mLB_FD_46595 | JGI IMG/M metagenome (IMG submission 46595) | reverse complement strand
TTTATGGAATATCGTATTAATTTGGATTGGATTACAAATTACAGCTGGGTTAGGAAAAGTAAAAGCTGCGGTTCCAATTGTTGTTCTCTTCATTATTAAAGCAGCGTTCTTAAGTTTAATTGTTATCGTATTAGTAAAGTTTATGCAAAGTTTCAATGGATAAGAATATGTGCAGAAAACGGCTCGATTAGGAGCCGTTTTTTTATTTTTGTATGTATTTGAAATACTAGGCCTCGTATTTCAAATTTCCTCTACAGATATTTGAAATTTCCCTATGCAGAATTTCAAATATCTCACCATGAAATCCGCTTTATCTTCTTATATTGTAAAGGTACCGCGGAATAACAAAGAGGTATACCTTTTAGAAATAGGCACGATATGAAACCGGCTACTTTTACAGAAACAGTTACGTTGTATGAAAAGATGATTAAAAATCAAATGAAGAGGCTTTGTCTGTACCGGGATTATGAAGAGTACTATCAATGCGGTTTAATTGGACTTTGGAAGGCATATGAAAAGTATGAGGAAGAGAAGGGGACTTTTTCAGCTTATGCATTCGTAACAGTGCGCGGATATTTAATAGAGAAGTTGAAGAAAGAAAGTAGATTTCAAAAGCGGCATACATTCGCTGGACAGGAAATTTTGCAAAATGTATGCGGAGCGGAAGCATCATCAGAAGTTCAGGATTATATGAGTTTGTTAGATGAGAAAGAGAAACATATTATTTACGAACGTTTTTATGTAGGAAAGAAGATGCATGAAATTGCTGAAGAGATGGGGATGACGTATCATCAAGTGAGATGGGTATATCGGCAGGCACTGGGGAAGATGCAGGCTGAGATATAGGAAATATAAAATGGAGACAAGAGGATATCTTGTCTCCATTTCGTTTATCTTGCCTTAACGGGCAGTAAGAGCCCCGCGACTGATTAAAGTTTCACTTTATGCTAGAAATCGTTATGAAAATCATCAAGCATCATTTGAGCGATTAAATTACCAGCTTTTCTCCATTGCTGTTTCATTTTGTAGCAGGTTATGGGAAGAACTGCTGTTTCTTCATTATAAAAATGTAGTATTGCTTGATTATTCATGTCTTTCTTTATTACTTTAATACCTTTGTAGAAGACCCAGATGCAATCCCAAGCGGTAGGTGATTTTGTCGGAATGGCACAAATGAATCGCCGATGATTAATTGGGATCGGTGTATTTTGTCGTAAATCCCATTTTTTAATAATTGCTTTCCGCCTGCCTTCATATGTGGAATAATTGTGTAAGATAATCAATTCTTTTATTAGTTCTAAAGGTGTCTTAGGTGAGTAGAGAATTCCTTTGGTGGTATGGATTTGAGTACGATAAAACGGATCTTCATAAGACATCATCATCATTACGGTACTAGAAATAGCATACAGATTAGCTGGATCATGCACCTGAAAAGCCTCCCTTAAAAAATATTGGTTTTTACATATTTCAGTATATAGATGGAATATAAAAACAATTTTAATTATTTGTAAATATTTGTAAATTTAATTTTACCTTGTAAATAGTAAGTTTTCTGTATAAGTTCATTTTAATTTTTTGACATATAAGTTGTTTTGCATACGAAAATGAATCTATACTTTTTTATCTCTTAAAAAGAAAGAGTTTCTATCGCTTTTTAAGTTAGGTTTATATAATTTGCATCACTTGTACATATATATGAAAATAGAAACAGTTAGGCGGTGATAGAATATGAAACGGAAGTATATCATTATTATGGCACTTGTTGTCCTTCTTTTCGTATATTTAGCAAGCAGCAACCCAAGTAAAGGGGAATATACAGAATGGGCAGCAAAACAATTTATGAATCGCAATGATATTAGTAAAAAATTAGCAGAGGTTGAAAAAGAAGATCCAGATGGGCTTGTTGGTGAACTTGCGACAATTGGTAAGAAGTTAGCGAAGAAATATGTAGAGCCACAAGTTGATGTGTTGATTAACCATTATACAAAGCGAAGCGATTATATTTTCTTCTCGACATATACGACAGAATTTACACTAGGGAAAGAAAATTATAAATATGTTTCAGTCGGGTTTTCTCATATTTTTATTCCGATTGAGATGCCGAAGAAAAAAGACGAAGCTGCAAAGTAATGCAGCTTCGTCTTAATCGTTTAAGGAGCAATTGTTACTTCGGATACTGTCTTTTCAACAAGGCGTGCTCCTTTTTTACGGGTATTTTCACCAAGTGATAAGAAAATTGTAGAGGAGAGAAGCGTGTCCATCACTTGGTTAATGTTTTGTTCATTCACAGGTGTAATCGGATTGTCGATAGAAAAGACAACGGTTTTTCCATCCTCTTTCAAGAAAATGAGCTCAAGTACTGTCATTTTCATTTACCTCCTTTTCATTAGAATTTTACGGATTCGAGATGTCAGATGTGCTTAAAAGTTGAACAGCATGAAGCTTTAATTCTTGCAATGAAGCAAGTGCATGTGCAACTTCATGCACCTTTGCTACATCAGCGTTTGGTTTTACTCGTTTAAACTGTTTGTTTTTAAGAATTGCTTTCCCGTTTTTGTCTGTGCCGCCGTTTAGGACAAGGCGTAAGCTTAAATCAGTTACAATTGTTTCAATCGCCATGTTTTTCACCCCCTTTTCATCATATATATAGGGGGCAATGGTCATATTTTGGCGTGAAATTTTTTCTTTTTTTTGGTACTCTTAGAAGAATGAGAGAGGAGTTTCTACAGATGAATCGTAAAAGGTTAGTTTGGATTCCCGTTTTACTATGGATCGGGATTATTTTTTATTCTTCAGCGCAGCCGTATAAGAAGCAGGATATGCGCTCAGATATTGAACAGTACGTGAACGTAGAATTTGTGAAAGAACATTTTTCATGGGTATCCATTGATTACGGCGGAGGTACACCAGTTAGTATTGCGAATAAAGGTGTTGGCGGCTTTATTGAGTTTTTCCTGCGTAAGGGAGCTCATTTTATGGTGTTCTTTATGCTTGGAGCATTGGCATACTATGCATTGTATCGTTCAGGATGCTCGAGGAAGAGATCCTTTTTATTTGCACTTCTTTTTGTCGCTGGGTATGCAACATTCGATGAAATTCATCAATGGTTTACAGGTGACCGTACACCGATGTGGCAAGATACAGTTTTAGATACGTCGGGCGGATTGACAGGTATTATAATAAGTAATTGGTTTTGGTATAGAAAAAGGAGCTAACCTTTGGGGTAGCTCCTTTTTTTCATATATCGGTGGTTATTATACACCGAGTAGTTCTTTCAATTCGTCTGTTGATAGTTCTGTCATCCAGCTGTCACTTGTGATGATAGCGCTACTTAGCGATTGTTTACGCTCTAGCATTTCATCAATTTTTTCTTCGAGTGTACCTGTTGTAATGAGTTTATGAACGTGTACAAATCGCTTTTGACCGATGCGATAAGCGCGGTCTGTCGCTTGGTTTTCCACAGCTGGATTCCACCAGCGGTCGTAGTGAATGACATGGTTTGCGGCAGTTAAATTTAGACCTGTGCCGCCAGCTTTTAATGATAGGATGAAGATGTCGTATGTTCCATTTTGGAACTGTTCAATCATTTTATCGCGTTCTATCTTCGGCACACTACCGTTTAGGAAGAGAACACGTTGACCGAATTTCTCTTCTAATATTTTTTGTAACATATTTCCCATTCCGATATATTGGGTGAAAATTAAGCAGCTTTCATTTTGATCTTTTATATTTTCAATCAGGTCCATTAATGTTTGTGTCTTCATGGAGCGCTGCGCAATATCTCTCGGTGAATCTTCTTTTAAATAAAGCGCAGGATGATTACAAATTTGCTTTAGCTTACTAAGCATCATTAGAATAAAACCGCGTCTTTCAATGCCTGTTAAGTTTTCGACGTTTTGTAGCGTGTCTTGTACGAGCTGTTCATAAAGTGATGCTTGTTCAGCTGTTAGCGGGCAGTATGCTTTCTGTTCTTGTTTTTCCGGTAAGTTTAATGCAACTGTTTGATCTTGTTTCGTCCGGCGTAGTAAGAATGGTGAGATGAACCTTTGTACTTGCTGGATTTTTGCTTCGTCACGATCTTTTTCAATCGGTGTTACGAAGCGACGCTGAAACTGACCTAGGCTTCCGAGATATCCGTGATTCAAGAAATCGAAAATAGACCATAGCTCTGCTAAACGGTTTTCCATCGGCGTACCTGTTAAAGCAATTTTATGATTTGCTCGCAATTGCCGAACAGCTCTTGATTGTTTCGTTTGCGGGTTCTTTATATTCTGCGCCTCATCGAGAATGATGGCATCCCAACATTGCGCGCTTAGCTCCTCTTCATCGAGTTGTGCTAATGCATAAGAAGTTAACACAATATCTGCATCTTGAAGGAAGTCCTTAAATGAATCACCTTTTGAGCGGTTGCTTCCATAATGTAGTTGCACTCGTAAGTTTGGCGCAAAGCGTTCAAATTCTTTCTGCCAGTTTCCAAGAACAGATGTCGGTGCTATTATGAGCGCCGGGCCTGTTTGGAGGCGGTTTTCTTTTACGTATAATAGGTAAGCAATGGTTTGAATACTTTTTCCAAGACCCATATCATCTGCTAGCAATGCTCCAAATCCGAGCTCTCGTAAATATAAGAGCCACTCTACACCATGCTCTTGGTAGGGGCGAAGTGTAGCTTGCAAGGAGGAGGATATTTGAACTTTTGGAATGTCTCCAATATGCAGTAGCTTTTGAAAGAGCTCTTCGTAATAACCATCTAGCTCAATTTCAATGTCTGTAAATGGATTGTCTTCTTCTACGATTTCTGCTTCAGCAGCGTTTGATAAGTGCTGCTGCAAGACATCCTTCATTTCAAGTCCATACTTATCTGCGCGCTTCATTAGTTTTTTCACTTCTTCAACAAAGGCAGGGTCGAGTCGCATCCATTGTCCGTTTAAATTAAAGAGTCGTTTGTTTTGTTCGACCAGGTCAAAAAATTCACTCTCTGATAGGTCGATACCATCTGTGGAAACGCGCCAGTTGAAATCGACGAGAGTGTTCATGCCGAAGAAGGATTGTGTTTGATTCGCATTCTGCTTCAGTTGAACGCGTAACTTCGGTTTTGTTGCCTTTAAATTCTGCCACCAAGATGGTAGTAGAATATCAACGCCGGCTGCTAATAATTCGTTACTTGCTTCTGTTAGGAAGCTCCATGCTTCTGTTTCATAAAGCTCAGTTCGAAAGTGATCATCTTCCTTAAGCCATGGAACGAGTTTGCCGAACCCTTCCTGCGTTTCTTGAATACGCTCTTCATAGCTATGCCATCTTTTTGGTAGTGAATCGATGCTAGTATATACATAGATCCGGTGTGCTCCGCGCTTTGTCGTAATAATCGTTTCAAGCTTCCACATTTCAAAGTCATCTTGCGGCTCTTGGAGGCGAAGACCGATTGTAAAGGGAAGGTCATCCTCAATGTAACCAATTTTTCGGAGCCAATCTTCTTCATGCATCGCTGCTGTAAGCTGTTTCTTCGTAAAATCATAGTGCTCATATAGCCTTTTTGCATCCTCCCAGCCATCACTCGAGCGCGTGTCCTGAAGAATACTTTCATTAATTGCCTGAGAGAAAAGTGATGATAGTGTATCATCTTCAGTTGAAACATTGTTCACTTTCCATGATGGGCGATCGGACCAGCTCTTCATATCAGGTATAAAGCTTCCAGTCACAAAGGCATCCCATAGTTCCTTTGCATCAGGTGTAAGTGTGGTAATGGGACCATTCATTTTCAGCCTGGCAAATGAATTCATTGGCCTGTTGGCGATATATTCAAATGCCTGAACGTTCGTTAGCATAATCCCACTTCGACCTTCATATGTAGCTTCTTTCAAGAAGGTGCCATAGAAGGAAGTCGAATGCCATGTGAAGGCATGTTGTTTCCAATCTTTTATAGGTAAGAGATTGCCGACTTCATCTTCTCCCCAAAGAAACCAACCTTGATTTACGTGCTGGAGCCGAATTGTTACTTCAGTTTGTATGATCATCGATTAATTTTCCTTTCCGGAGTTCTTCCTGTAGTGCTCTTAGGCGTGAATATGAGTTGGTGATATGGATAATGAAAGTGTGCCATTCATCTGTTCGTTTGAGCCGCTTATAGAGCATGCGTAATTTCTTTAAGTAACGGACCGCCCGGCGGTATGACTTGCGATTCCGTTCTTCAATTGCTTGTACGGCTGCGAGATGATAGAGCGGAAGAGCTGCATCTGGTGCTTCTTTTTCGATTTCTTTTAGTGGTTCTTTTAATAGTTCAATGGCTTCAAATCCGTACAAAAGATGAAGTTCTGTCCATGTATAATATTGTTTTTTTGCTAGTATATAGTGCTCGTAGTTTGTGAAGCTGTATGGCAATAGCTCTTGCAAAATCATTTCAAGACCAGCTTGTTCATTTGTGTGCGTTGCATATGTTTCATACATCATAATGAACAAACGGACGATATCTTTTATAAAAATAGGGTCGGCTTTATCTTTCATTGTGTTCTTCACTTGTTTATATGTGAAAGAAAGCCAGTTTTTGGCGCGTTCCCATTGCATAGTGCTCAGTAAATCTTCGAGCCAATCGAAATAAAGACCGACAACTTGCGCTGGTTGTGTTTCGAGCAAGTCCATAGCAGAATTGTCTTCTTGTTTTAAAAAGAATAGATGAGAAGCGGCGAGTGCTTTCGATAGTGGATGCATCTTCTCGTCAATTCGTTTTTCTTCTTCGTGTATCCAAGCTATTTTTGCTAGTAGCTCTCCCCATATATGCCGGTAAATAAAGAATCTTTCCTGTGTATAGGAGTCGGTAGAGAAGAAAATATCATGCATTCGGCGAGCTGTTTCTTGCAAAATTGGTTCACTTTCAGCTGGAATCGATTCTGACTTCAAGTCACGTACAAGTGATTCAACTTTATCGACAAAGAGACGAACAACTTGAATTGGTTGGTGATAGGAATACTTTTTGTTTGTCTCAAAGTCGCTGGCTTCTTCTAATAACTTCTGAAAGCAAAAAAGTGCGCCGTGTAATTTGAACAATTCATGAATGGCAACGATGCGCGGTGCTTTTCGTTCTAATTTCATATAAAAGTCTGTAAAGATACTCATAAGAAAATACATTTGTTTATATGAGAGCCGTGCTTGTTCTTTTTTAAATGCGCCATATTCAGATTCAAAATATGCGTGCCAACTTTTAAAATCCGTTTCTTCAAATGCAGACGATTGTAATACTTGCCTTGCTGTTCGAATCGGAGGGAGTGATGGCTTCGTTTTATTTTTAAATAATGCTAATACTTCTCCCACTTGTCCGAAGCTAGAAGCAGCAGATAGTAAAACAGCAAGCATGTGCTCACATTGCGTCGGCGCAAAGCAATCACAATAACTTTCTGCGATATCACGAATCGGAATATGAACGCTATACACGTTCCCTTCAGCGTCTACGGTGCCTGACAACGTATAGCCATCAAAATCAACGTTGTAGACAAGACCGCTACGATATAAGTGACGAGCAGTGGCAACATGTACTTGATCGGCTTCTTGCTGCGGATCAAGTCCTTGAACAAATTCATTCGCGATCATCATAATTTCATCTTTCGTAATTGAATGTTGCAGCATAATTTTCCTCCGTACAAAAGATTTCTTTCCTCTACCATTATAAACAAAAAGCTGTGAAAACAGAAAAAATGAATTTGCGAATCATATGTTGAAATGCGAAAAGACTATCTCTTTTAGAGAAAGAGATAGTCTTTTCGCATGATATATCGCCAATTCTACAAAATACGAAAAGCTTGTACATATGGATCCTGTAGAATTCTTTCTATTAATGGAAGCATTTCTTCTTGAAATGGTATATCAATTGGAAATGGTTTTTGTGATCCTGGCTTAATCCCGTATTGCACGAACTTATACTGAACCGATTGATCGTAATTGAGCACGATTAATTTATAGCGATTGTCATCATGCTCAAGTGAAAAATCAATTGTTGTCCCATCATGATAGGGCTTTGGTGTACCAATCCAATCTATTTTTGCATTCAGGTTCATATTGTAACCTCCTTATTGTTATTATAAAAAAATAAAAGCCAGCCCTCAAATAATAAGAGGACTGGCTGAATTTTTAGCAGTAATTGATTATTTTAAAATTTTCACTTTTACAGTTTTACGTCCCCATTTATCAGCAGCTGAATCAGAGCCAACTAGAACGTCGATACGGTTACCTTTAATTGCACCGCCAGTGTCACCAGCGATTGCTTCTCCATATCCTTCTACCCATACTTTTGATCCTAGCGGAATCACTTTCGGGTCAACAGCGATCATCTTCATGTTTGGATTCGCTGTTAGGTCATGACCCATTGCAGTTAATACACGACCACCATATGTGCCGCCATTTTCGCTCGGATGAGCTGTATATGCTGTCGCTACAACTGTTAGTTCACGACCACCAGAAGGAGCGTTTGTTTCTGCTGCTTTCACTTGAGTAGCAGGTTTTGCTTGTGCTACTGGTGCCTTTGCCTCTGCTTTTGCAGGCACTTCTGCTTTTGCCTCTGCTTTTGCAGGTGCTGTAACTTTTGCAGGCGCTTCTGCTTTTGCAGGTACTGGCGTTTCTTGTTTTTCAATAACAGGTGCTGTACCTGTTAAGAAAGGAACATGAACGTAAGCCGTTTTCCCATTATATTCGAATTGTAACCACCCATTTTGTACTTGGTTCGTTGTTTCAATCATATCGTCTTTCTTCAGTGTACCAAGAATTTCTGAGTTTGTGCTCGCTTCAGCACGTACGTTTAATACATTTGCTGTTACGTAGTAGATGCTTTTTGTAAATTCTGCGCTTACGAATACGTCTTTACCGTCTAATTTGATTTTTGACCATCCGTTTTCTGTATTTGTAACATCTAATTTATGACCATTTAATAATTTCCCTACAACTTGTGATTCAGTAGTTGGGTTCTCGCGTACATTTAATACCTCTGTTGTTACAACAGTTTCTGCTTGTGCAGAAGTAGTGAAAATCCCAAGACCAAAAAACGCTGCCGCTGCTATACCAATTAATTTTTTCATGAATAGCCTCCATTTGCTTTGTTTTTGTGCCCTCATTATAGCAACAGTTTTTTAAGAGATTTAGGATATCACATAATTACAAACGATTCGTAATCAATCATTAATGCTTTGTAATATAAAATAGAATGAAAGAATGCTGTATTCTATATGTATTTTCAAGAGTTTTAATCGTTTTTTCTCTTTCAAAAGGTCATATTTTTTTGCAATAAAAGTAATAATGTTACCCTCTTGTTACAAAAAAACATCGAAACATTACAACTTTTAGTTACATTATGTCTTTTTACGTAATACATCTTTTGTATTTTACATATATAACCGAATCTAAAACTCCAAAAGGACAGCTACCTAGTAGAGTAACTGTCCTTTTGGAGTTTTTATGAAATTTTCTTTTTCCATATCCCTAGCATCAAAGCTGATACTACAGAGCCTATTAATATAGAAAGAATATATAGAACTGGTTTATTTACTAATAAAATGACGAATATTCCACCGTGCGGGGCTGGCAATGTAATTCCAAATAGCATCGATAATGCACCAGCAAGACTTGACCCAACAACACAACTTACAATTACACGGATTGGATCAGCTGCTGCAAACGGGATCGCCCCTTCCGTAATAAATGACGCTCCCATAATATAGTTTGTAAGACCTGATTTGCGTTCTGCTTCTGTAAATTTTGTTTTAAAAAATGTCGTTGCAAAAGCAATTGCAAGCGGAGGTACCATTCCACCAGCCATAATAGCTGAATGCACACCAAAATTCCCAGCTTCAATTGCAGCAATTCCAAATGTAAATGCTGCTTTATTAATAGGGCCACCCATGTCCACAGCCATCATCCCACCTAAAATGAGACCTAATACTATAGCATTTGCACCACCTAAACTATTTAACCAACTCGTTAACGTCTCATTTAAAGCAACAACAGGAGGATTTACAACTTTCAACATTAATACCCCTGTAAGTAACAAACCAAGTACAGGATATAACAAAACAGGTTTAATTCCTTCTAATTGAGCTGGCAAACCTGCTAATACTTTCTTTAATCCAAGTACAATATAACCAGCTAAGAAACCAGCAATTAATCCACCTAAAAATCCTGCATTTGCTTGTGCTGCCAAAAAACCACCGACAAGACCAGGCATAAATCCTGGACGATCAGCAATAGAACTTGCGATAAATCCAGCTAACACCGGAACAAGAAATGCGAACGCTCCCATCTTTCCTCCACCGATTGTCATGAGAGTCTCTGCAATTGGACCTTCCGCTTGAATTCCTCCGAAAGCAAAAGCAAGTGCAATTAAGATTCCGCCTCCAACTACAAACGGTAACATATTACTTACACCGCTCATCAAATGCTTATATATGCCCAATCCATTTTCTTTTTCTCCACTATCTACTTCTCTACTTTCTTTTCCACCTTTAAAAATTGGAGCATCTTGATTTACCGCTCGATTAATTAACTGCTCTGATTTCCGAATACCGTCTGCAACCGGGACTTGAATAACATGCTTTCCAGCAAAGCGATTCATTTCTACTTGCTTATCTGCCGCAACAATAATAGCTGTTGCACGTTCAATATCTTCTTTCGTTAACCCACTTTTCACGCCAGTAGAACCGTTTGTTTCGACTTTAATCGCAATTCCTAACTCCGCTGCTTTCGCCTTTAGACTATCCGCGGCCATATATGTGTGAGCAATACCAGTCGGACAAGCTGTTACCGCTAATATATATGGTTCATTTCCTTCGGGCTTTATTACTTCACTAAGTTCATCTTCTTGTTCGTTTGCATTTTCTTTTTCATCGAACAAGTGCAGAAGCTCCTCTTCACTTTTTGCTTCTAACAATTGTTTACGGAACTCCTCATCCATTAATAGCGTAGATAAGCGTGATAGCGTTTCTAAATGTGTATTGTTCGCTCCTTCACTAGCCGCAATCATAAAGAATAAATGAGCTGGTTGTCCATCAAGCGATTTATAATTGACACCGCTTACACTACGCCCAAAACAAATAGCTGGTTGTTTGACCGCTTTTGTTTTTGCATGCGGAATAGCAATCCCTTCACCAATCCCAGTTGTACTTTGCATTTCACGCTTTAAAATAGCCTCTTTAAATTCAGCTAGGCTATTTAATGTTCCTGCCTTTTCTAATTTCTCTACTAATTCATCGATGACAGCTTCTTTTTCTGAAGCTGTCAAATCCATGATAACGGTATCCCTTTTTAAAAGTTCTGTAATTTTCATACTCTGTTCCCCCCTATCGCTTTGTAATCATTACTTGCGATAATAATTCTTCTACTTTATCTTTCGTACATAAATCAGCCGAAAAAGCTGTTGCACTCCCTGTTGCGACACCATAACGAAATGCTTCCTCAACATCTTTCGTTTTTTCATATATCCCCACAAAACCCGCAACAAGAGAATCTCCTGCTCCAACAGAATTGATAACTGTTCCTTTTGGCACAGTTGCCTCATATACTCCTTCACTTGTAAATAACAAAGCCCCAGCTCCTGCCATAGAGACAATTACGTTCTGTACACCTTGCTCAATTAACTTTCTGCCATATGGAATAATTTCTTCTACAGTTGAAAGCGCTTCTCCAAATAATTCTCCAAGCTCATGATGATTCGGCTTTATTAAAAACGGCTTATTTCGAATCACATACTGAAGCGCATTTCCACTCGCATCAACTATAACGTTAATGTGACGTTCTGCTCCAAAAGCAGCAATTGTTTCATAAAATGTTTTAGAAATCGACGCTGGAATGCTACCAGCTAATACAAGATGATCACCAGCCTGCATATTTTCAATGTTGTTCATCAACTGCCCGAGCTGTTTATCCGTAATAATAGGTCCTTGACCATTCAATTCCGTTTCTTCCTGTCCCTTTATTTTCACATTAATACGTGAATCGCCATCTACATGAACAAAATTCGTTTTAACACCTTCATTTTCCAAAACACCTTCAATAAATTGGCCGGTGAATCCACCTATAAACCCAAGTGCTGTATTATCTATTCCAAGCCGATGAAGCACACGGGATACATTAATCCCTTTCCCACCAGGAAATTTCATATCTTTTTCTGCTCGATTAACAGTCCCCAGCATGAAATTCTCTACTTGAACAACATAATCAATCGATGGATTTAAAGTAACTGTATAAATCATCGTTTATCAACCTCAATTACGTTTGTTTTTCGTTTATATTCTTCTTGTTCTTCTTCTAATGCATTTGTAATAATTGTTGCCTCTTCAACACTTGCAATTTTCGCAAATGCAACTTCTGCGAATTTACTTTCATCTATTAAAAAATAACCTTCATTTGCTAATGTTAACGCCATTTTTTTCAGCGATGCTTCTTCAGGATCCGGTGTTGTATATCCAAGCTGTTCATGCACACCATTCGCTCCTAGGAAACACTTATCAAATCGATATTGCCCCATACTTTCCTGTGCCATTGCACCAATTAAGGCCTTTGTTCGACTCTTCATCATCCCGCCAAGCAAGTAAGCACGAATATTATTTTCAACTAGTGCTTCAATATGCATAAGGCCATTTGTAACAACCGTAACTTCTTTATCTGTTAAATATGGAATCATTTCAAACGTTGTACTTCCTGCATCTAAATAAATACAATCACCTTTTGCTACAAAAGACGCAGCATATTTAGCAATTTGCTTTTTTATTTGACTGTTTTTGGCTGATTTTTCAACCATCGTAGGCTCTTCACCTTTTCCAGTTAATACAGCAGCTCCGCCATGCACTCTTTTCAATAAACGCCCTTTTTCTAATTGCACTAAATCACGACGAATTGTTGATTCTGAACTTTCGGTTTGTTCCACTAACTGTTGTAATTTCACTACTTTTTTCTCTCTTACAAGCTGTAAAATTAGCTGATGACGTTCAGGAGTTAACATATCACTCACCTCTTCTTTAATTACAGTATAATGAAATCGGATTCAAAAATCAATCAAAAACATTCAATAACAACCAAAATAAATCACAATTCATTCAAACTCAATCAAAAAAAACCTTCTCGATATCTATCAAGAAGGTTTTCAAATCAGATTTACCTTTTAGAGCGAGGCCTTATAAATCGCTACTACATCTTCTTTATTTAATTTTTTAAAATGACCGAATTCACCATACACCATCGCTTTTTCAGCCATTACATTTATCTTCTCTTCTCCAATTTCATAGTCAGCTAAACGAGATGGTGCTTCAATAGATGTCCAGAAGTTGCGTAGTGCTTCGATACCTTCTAACGCAATTTCCTTATCTGCTTTCCCTTCGGTCTCTACGTTAAACACACGCACCGCAAATTGTTTAAAGCGATCTACATTTTCATCTAAAACATGCTTCATCCAATTTGGGAATAAAATCGCTAAACCACCGCCATGTGGAATATCATACACAGCTGAAACAGCATGCTCAATATTATGCGTTGCCCAATCACCTCGGACACCCATTGCTAAAATGCCATTTAGCGCCATTGTTCCGCAGTATAAAATTGTTTCTCGATGTTCATAGTTTTCTAAATCATTTAAAAGTTTTGGTGCTGTTTTAATGACTGTTTTTAAAATAGATTCACAATAGCGGTCTTGTAATTCTGTATTTGAGCCTTGATGAAAATATTGCTCTAATACATGTGACATAATATCAACCATACCATAAATCGTTTGATTTCTTGGTACAGAAGCTGTATGCGCTGGATCTAAAATAGAAAACTGCGGGAATGTAACAGGACTGCCCCACCCATACTTTTCATTCGTTTCCCAGTTTGTAATAACAGAACCTGCGTTCATTTCAGAACCTGTCGCTGCAAGAGTTAGTACTGTACCAAAAGGTAAAGCTTCATTTGCAAATGCTTTTTTTGTCACAATGTCCCATACATCACCATCATATTTACTACCTGCGGCGATTGCTTTTGTACAATCGATGACACTTCCACCACCGACAGCTAAAATAAATTCAATATCGTTTTCTTTACAGATTTGAATTCCCTTGTTTACAGTAGATAAACGTGGGTTCGGTTCAACACCTGTTAACTCAAAAATTTCTGCATCAATTTCTTTTAAGATAGAGATTATATTATCATATATACCATTTCGTTTTATACTACCCCCGCCGTATACGAGAAGAACCTTTTTTCCATACTGAGGAATCTCTGTTTTTAATTGCTCTAATTGCCCTTGGCCAAAAATAAGCTTTGTCGGATTACGAAATACGAAGTTTTGCATACTTTCCCATCCTTCCAATATAAAAATCAATATACTTTTGTATAACATATTTTGTTCGTTTCACAAAAATATTTGCTTCATAAAGTAAAACTTTCATCAGTGAAAGTTGACTCTCACTACTCAAGCTTTTCCTCACCTATCTTCTTTACCCCTCTTTAAATCTTAAGTTGCGGTATACAAGGCCTATAAATGAAATAAAAACATCCCAGCCAAAAGGCTGAGATGTTTTTATTAGTAATACGGTGAAATCATTAAGTAAACAATAACACCAGAAAGGCTTACGTATAACCAAATCGGCATCGTCCAACGTACAATCTTACGATGGCGAGTCAATTGGTTTGTAAAACCATATACAAGCGAGAATAACGCAAGTGGTACAATAATTGCTGCAAGGAAAATATGCGTAATTAAAATAAAGAAATACACATATTTAATAATACCTTCTCCACCAAAATGCGTTGCTGGTGCTAAGTAGTGATACGATAAATATGAAACACAAAATAGCAACGTTGTTATAAATGCCGCGAGAATAAAACCACGGTGCATCTTCACATTTTTCTTAATAATAGAAAACAATGCTGCCAATAAAAACACAAATGTAAAGCTATTAAAGATTGCATTTAACATCGGCAAAATTGTTACATCAAAATGTACTTCTCCTTTGTAGCCAACAGGTCCAAAAAACAAAAATAAAATAATCGCATTGACAATTACAGAAAGCGTTATCACAATAGGAGCATAGCTTTTCTGATTTGTTGATTGATTCACCAAATTGTTCACTCCTCTTCTTCTACATATGTATAATTAACCTCACTATTTTAACATATTATTCATAGTGTAAATGTGACAATACTTTGACACAGTAATATGAAACAAAAAAATCCTCCTTAACTATATTTCTTAAGAAGGATTTTATCGGTTTATTATTGAAATAGCAATTCGTTTAGTTTTTGTTAAAAAACGTGTCACTATATGCTTGAAAAATCTCTAATACTTGATATCCCATTAAAGAAATTGCTGTTAATGAAAAGAAACCAATCATAAGAAAACGAAACCACATATTATTCTCCTCCTTGTATTTAGCTTATAAACACTACAGTACAAGTCGGATAGCAATCTCCTTCTTCAGCTTCTTTTTTCTTCACAATAGCTGTTATAAATCGAATCATAAAGAATGTGATAAAAGGAAGTTCCGTCTGTTTTATATTGGCATAGTTGAGCAATGGTTCCCGCTCTAAATCGGACGGAGATGAAAAGGAATAGAACATACCTTGCTCTTCCATATACACAATTACAATTTTTAAACAGAATACAATCCCAAGAAATGAAACAATATCTTGCCAATCTGTTGTATACAAAACATTATAAAGATCCAATACGTACTCTTCCATCATCATCCCTCCTTCCTTTTTTACCATTTTCCTCGCCCGTGTATAAAAAGTCAAGAAAAATATTCTATATGCACTATGCCAATAGTGGTTACATATTTTCTACTTATACTTCTTGTTCTTGTAGTATCTGAACAATTAAAAAAGTACCACTTTTTGTAGTAACTGATATCTTACTAATACACTATTTTGTTTATTAGAGCATCCTTTTTTCAAAAAGACTTGAAGAAATTAAACAACAATAAATTGTATAGGTTTGTATACTCATCACATATAACTATTAAAACTATCATTTTCACATAATATACCAATTAATTGTTTACCATGAATTGACAAAAATATTCAAATTATGTAACATACTTTTATTGGTATGCTTGCAATGTATGTACTTTTTATTTACATGTCATTTTTGATGAAAGTTTTTACAGAATAACTCTAAGTAATTTTTACTTCTACTTACCAACATTATCATTTTTGGTGTTTTTGTGTTCATTCAAAAAAATTCATCAGTATGTTCTGAGAAGAGAAAACGCTTAGTCGAGGGATTTTACTCATTTCTCCGGACTTATCAATTTAACCATCAATGAGACTGAAAAACCCATTAATGGAAATGGATTAATGTATTGAAATATGGAGGGGTTAGTCATGTCTGTCTATGCACCACAAGAAATTACTGAATTGGCCGCAAATTCAGGTCAAAAAAAGGCACTTTTACCGCTACTACCTATGTTGATTCTAGGATTTTTTGGCGGCGCCTTCATCGCACTAGGTTATTTACTTGATATTCACGTCATTGGAACAATGCCAAAATCTTGGGGATCCCTTACTAGTTTTCTAGGAGCTGCTGTTTTCCCTATCGGCCTAATCTTAGTTATCCTTGCCGGTGGTGAACTAGTGACTGGTAATATGATGACCGTAACAATTGCTTGGTTTTCAAAAAGAATATCTTTCTCTAAAGTATTGAAAAATTTAATAATTGTTACGATTAGTAATTTTATTGGTGCTGTATTTGTAGCTTATTTTTTCGGTCACATTGTCGGATTAACAGAGGGACAATTTTTAGCAAAAACTGTATCTATCGCACAAGCAAAACTACATGATACACCATTACAGGCATTTATCTCTGCTATTGGGTGTAATTGGCTCGTTTGTTTAGCCGTTTGGCTCAGTATAGGGAGCAAAGAATTCACTGGAAAAGTGATTGGTATTTGGTTTCCCGTTATGACTTTCGTTGCAATCGGCTTTCAACATGTGGTTGCTAATATGTTCGTTATACCAGCCGCCATCTTTGCAGGGCATTTAACTTGGATGGAATACTTACCAAATTTCATTGTCGTCTTCTTTGGAAACCTAGTCGGTGGTATGCTGTTCGTAGCACTTCCTTACTTCTTAGCCTATAACAAACAAGTGCAGTCAAAAAGTGAAACAACGGAATTAAAGAAAAAATCTATAACTGCTTAACAAAAAGAATTTAATAGAAAACCTGTAGTACACTTGTTCTCTTCTCTTTTATACGTTATAATAACAACTTAAATAGCATTATTTACATATGAGGTGAAAATATGAACAAAACAGAATTAATTAAAAATGTAGCACAAACAGCTGAAATTTCTCAAAAAGAAGCTACTGTAGTTGTGCAATCTGTAGTAGAATCAATCACTAACACTTTAGCTGCTGGTGAAAAAGTGCAACTTATCGGATTCGGTACATTTGAAGTTCGTGAAAGAGCTGCTCGTACAGGTCGTAACCCACAAACAGGTGAAGAAATGCAAATCGCAGCTTCAAAAGTACCTGCATTTAAAGCTGGTAAAGAATTAAAAGAAGCAGTAAAATAATAAAAAAAGCCTTCTCGTTTATGAAGTGACCCCTAAAAGTTAAACACGGTTATTTCATTAGGCAGCTTGATAAAAGTGAGTCCGGTATTGTACCGGGCTCATTTTT
>JGI25151J46595_10001287_pt1 | contig 17661 bp, 19 predicted proteins | sample AraplaMF_Col_mLB_FD_46595 | JGI IMG/M metagenome (IMG submission 46595) | reverse complement strand
GGCTTGGATAAAAAACCTTTTACATTTAATTTGTTAATAAAGTGTTTGAGCATAGACTCTGTAATTTCGAAGTCAGCGATAACACCATCTTTTAAGGGACGAATGGCAATAATATTACTGGGCGTTCTTCCTACCATACGNCTCGCTTCTTCNCCTACTGCTAGCACTCTATTTGTATTTTTATCAATCGCCACAACAGACGGTTCATTTAACACAATTCCTTTGCCTTTAACGTGAATTAAGACGTTAGCTGTACCTAAATCGATACCAATGTCTTTTGCTAACATACCTTAAATCCTCCTTCTATTTACATATCTTTGCATGATAACCATTCTTTTTTCCTAATTTACTATTTTATCACAATTTGTATATGTATGTTGTTATTAGCAAAAATATTTATTATATACCTATTTTATCCAAAAAATAAAATGCCCTATACTACCTCTATAAAAAAGGCAATATTGGGCATTTTTTCATTTTACAGTTTCTTCTTCCTTTTTGTACTTTAATTTTGTTGCTTCTCCTCCACGCAAATGCCGAATAGATTTATGATAATCAAGAATTTCTTTTACTTCATTTGCTAACTCAGGATTTATTTCTGGTAGACGCTCTGTTAAATCTTTATGGACAGTACTTTTCGAAACGCCAAATTCTTTCGCAATTACACGAACTGTTTTCTTTGTTTCTACAATATACTTTCCAATCTTGATAGTTCTCTCTTTGATGTAATCGTGCACACTACTCGCCCTCCCCAAATTGGATATGAGAAGTATCCAAGGGAATGTATATATTATCCCTTTTCTAACATTCTCTTTATAGGTTTGTAACAGTTTATTAGCTTGTGTGCAGATATATGCTAGAAAAGTCAGTAAGGACAAGTGATTTCTTATATTTTTTTGAAATTTTAGTGTTTTTTATTTACTTTTTTAACATAATGCATCTAATTTTAGAAAAATTCATAAAAAAAGAAGCTTGGTTTTATCCAGCTTCTTTTCGTATTTATAGCCTTGCCTTATGCATTTGGTTTAGACGTATCTGTTGAAGGTTGTTTTGAATCTTTATCTTCTTTAGTCTTTTCATCAGATGATTTTTCGCTATCCTTTGATTCTTCAGAAGAAGAATCGTCTTTTGGTTCTGTCACTTCAGCTGCTTTGACTTCTTTGATAGAACTAACAGATTTTCCAAAATAACTGCTTGGATTAATTGCTACACCATCTTTACGAACTTCAAAATGCACATGTGTTTTTGCTTCTTGATTATATAAGCTTTTTCCAGCTTTTGCGATCGTTTGGCCTTGTTTAACAATATCTCCTACTTCTACATCAGCTTTCTCAAGAGATTGATACTGTGTTACTAAACCATCTTTATGATCAATTTCTACTACATAACCTAGTAAAGGATCTTTTGTTGCTTTTGTTACTGTACCGCTAGCTGCTGCTACAACATCAAATGATTTATCTCCCTTAACAGCTAAGTCAACACCTGTGTTTGGATGATACGTATTGTTGTAGAAAACTAGTGCTTCTTCTTGTTGTTTTTCAGATGCTTGATCGTCGTAGAAAGGCTTTTTCACGATAGCTGATGCTTCACTAGCAACTGGCATTTTTAAATTTTCAAGCGAAGCATTTACCTCTACAGCGTCGTCTCGATAAGCCGTACCGTCTTGGCTATAGCCGCTTTTGTCTTCTTTGCTAATATCATTTCCATTAGCTTGAAACCAAAGGACTGCTGTAAGAATAATTGCTGCACTCGCTAAATAGATAGCCGGGAACACCCAACGCTTTCTAACTAATTTTTGAACTTTCGATTTTGGAGAAGTACGTTTCTTTTCTTCCTCTCTCATATATCATCACCTCAGCAATCAGTCTGAACACAATTGAATGAATATATACACAGCGATAAAAAATTTTTTTCGATTATTTTTCAACAGATGAATCTAAAATATACATTTTATTTAAAAAAAGTGAAAAACATAAAAAAAGACCCTGCTATAAGGGTCTTTGAATTAGCGTTTAGCTGTCAATTGTGCAACAAACTGATCGTTAGGGGTAATCGCAACACCTGTATAATAATGAGTAACAATATCTTTATACGTTTTTCCTTCCAGTGCCATACCATTTGCTCCGTACTGACTCATCCCAATACCATGTCCATATCCTTTTGTGTTGATGATAATTTCATTACCTTTTTTTGTCCAATGAAAGTCGGCTGACGATAAACCCAGTTTTTCCCGAACATCTTTTCCCGACAGTTCTTTACCGTTTATCTTTACGTAATCTACGCGCTGCCCCGGCGTTCTAGAGACGATTTCACCTACTGATCCACTGTTTGTTAATTTCACTCCAAGCCTCTGTTCAAAGCTAGCAACAGACATTACTTTCTGATTTGTAAATTCAGGGGACTTTTTATCCCATGGACTAGCTACACTTTTTAGATAAGGAATGGAATTCTTCCAATACGCTTCTGAATTTTCAGTGTAACCATTGCTGGTAGAAAAGAACGTAGCATTAATTGGCTTATTTTTATACGTAAGAATTTGACCTTGGGTGTCCTTCACTGCTTCTTGAATTTTTTTGATTTTCCAATCATAGTCTTTGTTCCATCTGCTTCTTAGCTCATCTTTATTTAAATAGACTTGGTACTCTACGGTATCAGTCACATCCGCTCCTTGGGGAAGATGACTATTTCCATTCATCATAGTTTGCACAATATAGGTTCTGGCTGCCAAACTTTGAGCCTTAAGTGCTTCAAGTTCAAAAGTAGCAGGCATTTCAGCTGCTACTACCCCTACAAGATAGTCTTCAAGCGGCAGTTTTTCTACTTTTTTCGTTTCCGTACGATAAACACTGACGTCAAGAGGAGATGCTGTCACTTTTTGTAGTTTTTCGGTTTTTGGGGTCTGTTTGACATTTTCATGTAGCTTTCCATCTGTCTTTTCAGTAAAAGGAACAACGAGAAGGGTTGGGATGAGTAACACAACGAAAAAAAAGATGACTCCTAGTACGACGATTGGCTTTGCTTGTTTCATGAACGCCTAGCCTCCATATCTATTATTTTGACAAGGAAAACCTATATCCCTATATTCCATATGTATGGAGATGGACAACCTTTTATGACAGCAAACCGGCCATAAGGGTCGTCCAACGACAAAAAAAGCATCTCGCTACGAGATGCTTTTTTATGACATATTTACTTGACGTCTGAAGCCTGTTGAGTTTGTTCTACTTGCTTTGTTTCGTCATTTACACGTTCAATATCAGCGCCTAAAGCGGCTAATTTATTGTGGAAATTCACATAACCACGATCAAGGTGTTTTAATTCCGTTACACGCGTATAGCCGTCTGCTACAAGTCCTGCTAATGTTAACGCTGCTGCTGCACGAAGATCTGTTGCTGCTACTTCAGCGCCTTGTAGTTGAGAAGGTCCGTTAATAATAACAGAGCGTCCTTCAATTTTAATATCAGCGTTCATGCGGCGAAACTCTTCTACGTGCATAAAGCGGTTTTCAAAAACTGTTTCTGTAATCATACTTGTGCCTTCTGCTGCTAATAATAATGCCATCATTTGAGATTGCATATCCGTAGGGAACCCTGGATGAGGCATTGTTTTAATATCTACTGATTTTAGCTTTTCAGGTCCTACAACACGTAAGCCGTCGCCTTCTTCAGTAATTTCAACACCCATTTCTTCCATTTTAGCAACAAGTGAACTGATGTGCTCTGCTACTGCACCGCGTACAAGTACGTTTCCACCTGTAATAGCTGCTGCTACCATGAATGTTCCAGCTTCGATACGATCTGGAATAATTGCATGTTCTGCACCATATAATTTATTAACACCTTCAATACGGATCGTACCAGTTCCTGCACCGCGAACTTTAGCGCCCATTGCGTTTAAGAAGTTTGCTAAGTCGACAATCTCAGGTTCTTTTGCTACGTTTTCCATAATTGTAGTGCCTTCCGCTAATGCTGCTGCCATCATAATATTTTCTGTGGCACCTACACTTGGGAAGTCTAAATAAATTTTAGCACCTTTTAGTCGTCCTTCAACTTTTGCATCAATAAAACCATTTCCTACTTGAACCTTAGCACCCATTGCTTCAAAGCCTTTAAGATGCTGATCAATCGGTCTTGATCCAATCGCACATCCGCCAGGTAAAGCTACACGAGCCTCACCTGTACGCGCCAATAAAGGACCCATTACAAGTACTGAAGCGCGCATTTTTCTTACATATTCAAAAGGTGCATCTGTTTTTAACTCTCTTGATGCATCTACAACTACACGATTTGTTTCAAAATCTACTTCTGCATTCAGATGTCTTAAAACTTCGCCAATCGTAAATACATCGGAGAGAGCTGGTACATCATTTAGAATTGTTTTTCCTTCACTAGCTAATAAGGTTGCAGTGATAATAGGTAAAACGGCGTTTTTTGCTCCTTCAACTTTAACTGTACCGCTTAATCTATTTCCACCGCGGACGATGATTTTTTCCAAGGTATTCCCCTCCGCGTCCATTTTCTCTATATTAATATTCAGACGTAATGATAGGTGTGCCAACAACTATGGTTGTTTGACCGCCCATTCTTGTCTTGCGTAATGCAATTTGTAAGTTCATTTCCTGCTTTTTCGTTTGAAGAGCTTCTTTCCACAGTCCAGTATATGCTGAAACAGAGGTAAATGACTCTTCCACTAGAGATTCCACTGGTTTAGCATTGAAAGCTCGTAATAGGTCTTGAATTTCAACAGACAAAACACTTTCCATCTTATCATTGATTTCCCCNGTTGCACAAGAGAAAATTATGGGTTCTGATAGGAAAANTTTTTCATAATTTGTCTGAAATACATTTTGAAAATGGGTCATATTTTTTTCTTTTAAACCTTGTCCCGTTACATGATACGATATGTACGCATTGCTGTGTTCATCGATCGCATAAGTTAACAGAATGACTTCGTTCACATCTTCACTTTTGCGTGTACCTATTGCTTTCCATAGGTCTCTTTCCCTCTTCACTTCCCATTTAAAACCTCTAAAATTACTTTTNATACTTTTAGCTTGCNAATAAAAGGTTTTTTGGTCAGTAACAGCTTTTACTTCTTCTCTTGCATACAACGATACTTCAGTTAACGAAACATGCTGCTTATTTAAGGTGTGAACAATCTTCTCAATAGTAGTTTCATTGTTTTGGGCATTGCTCACATAACTTCCATGATATACGAATAAGCCAGTAATGAAAATAGCCAAAAAGACACTAATTTTTTTAAACATTTCGCCACTCCCTCTCCGTACTCATCAGTCTTTCCAGAAGGCGATGATACATACATGAAAAGGGTCGTCATATTTAGACATAGCGACATACATTAGCGTATAAATTCGTATATCTTCAATGAATGAACGTCTATTTTATCATAGACTCATAGCTTGCCAATCATTGAAAAAATGAGGGAATGCGCTGTGACCAAAATAAATAATCCAAAAAGAAATTACTTACTGTTGATGAAATCGTAATGGTCAATAAAATAAGCATTAATTTTGCTTGAAACACATGATTAGGTTTCATCAGCTTTTCAATTTGAAAGCCCTGCAAAGCATACCAAGTAATCACAATAAAAATCAAATGTGAAATCATGGTTAGTAACGTTTGCTGCTCAATTCCTCCAAACAATAAAAGCACTCCTTTTAAACACCATATGAAAAGAAGAGACGATCATCGTCTCTTCTTTTCATATTAAAGCACACTTATGCAAATTCGTAAACGGTAACATGAAAAACATTTATTTTATTCCCTATTTTAAGATCCTTTTCCATTATTGAGAAAAATAAAGAAGACGGATGCGCTTAGTTAAATGGAATATATAATTATAGACGAATGCTATTTGCTCTTCCTCTTTTACATAATAGAGCAAAAAAGCCCTCTCATTCGTTTGAGAGGGCTTTTTTTAGAACTTACGTTGACTAATATCTAAACGATTGACTGCCCGTTTCAAGGCAATTTCAGCACGCTTAACATCAACGTCGTCTTGTTTGCTATCAAGGCGCATTTCAGCGCGCTTTTTCGCTTCTTCTGCACGAGCTACGTCAATCTCTTCAGCTGTTTCAGCAGCCTGTGCAAGAATTGTTACTTTGTCAGGTCTTACTTCAAGAAATCCTCCGCTAACAGCCACAAGTTCTGTACTGCTTGCTTTCTTCAAGCGGACGGCTCCAATTTGTAAAGGAGCAACCATCGGAATATGGCCATGTAAAATACCAAGCTCACCGCTCTGTGCTCGGGTACTTACCATTTCCACTTCTGATTCGTAAACTGGGCCATCAGGAGTCACTACACTGACATGGATTGTCTTCATTTAAAAAACCTCCTATGTCCCTTAAATTAAACTTCTACTCCCATACGTTTCGCATTTTCAATAACTTCTTCAATGCGACCAACTAAACGGAACGCATCTTCAGGTAAATGATCGTATTTACCTTCNAAGATCTCTTTAAATCCTTTAACAGTTTCTTTTACAGGAACATAAGAACCTTTTTGACCTGTAAATTGTTCTGCTACGTGGAAGTTTTGAGACAAGAAGAATTGAACGCGACGAGCACGTTGTACAACAAGTTTATCTTCATCAGATAACTCATCCATACCTAGGATTGCAATGATATCTTGTAACTCTTTATAACGCTGTAACGTTTGTTGAACTTGACGCGCAATTGCATAGTGCTCTTCTCCAACAATTTCAGGAGATAAAGCGCGAGATGTAGATGCTAATGGATCTACCGCNGGGTAAATACCCATCTCTGATAATTTACGCTCTAAGTTTGTTGTTGCATCTAAGTGAGCAAATGTTGTCGCTGGAGCTGGATCCGTATAGTCATCGGCTGGTACGTAAATCGCTTGAATCGATGTTACAGAACCTACGCTTGTCGATGTGATACGCTCTTGAAGCTGACCCATTTCTGTCGCTAATGTTGGCTGATAACCTACTGCTGATGGCATACGGCCAAGTAATGCTGATACTTCTGAACCCGCTTGTGTGAAACGGAAGATATTATCGATAAAGAATAATACGTCTTGACCTTGTTCGTCACGGAAGTATTCTGCCATTGTTAATCCTGTTAATGCAACACGCTGACGTGCACCAGGCGGCTCATTCATTTGTCCAAATACCATAGCCGTCTTCTTAATAACGCCAGAATCTGTCATTTCATGGTATAAGTCATTACCTTCACGCGTACGCTCACCTACACCAGCGAATACCGAAATACCGCCGTGCTCTTGAGCAATGTTATTGATTAACTCTTGAATTAATACTGTTTTACCTACACCGGCACCACCGAATAGACCGATTTTTCCACCTTTAATGTAAGGAGCTAATAAGTCTACTACTTTAATACCTGTTTCAAGAATTTCAGCTTGTGTAGATAGATTTTCNAACTTTGGTGCTTGACGGTGGATTGGATCACGACGTGCACCTGCATCGATTGGGGCGTCTAAGTCGATTTTTTCACCTAATACGTTNAATACACGACCTAACGTAACGTCACCAACTGGTACTGAGATTGCTGCACCTGTATCTTCTACTTCTAATCCACGAACTAAGCCGTCAGTGGATGACATTGCTACTGTACGAACTGTGTTATCACCTAAGTGAATCGCAACTTCTAATGTTAATTCGATTGCAACTTCACTTGCACTGCTCGGTTTATGTGAAATTTTAAGGGCGTTATAAATTGCCGGAAGGTGTCCGTTGTCAAACTTTACGTCTACAACTGGACCCATGATTTGAGTAACGCGTCCTTTTGTCATCGTGTTCCCTCCTAACTTGCTTTTCCATTAAACTTTCTATTCTAACGCTGCCGCTCCGCCAACAATTTCCGTAATTTCCTGGGTAATTGCCGCTTGACGTGCACGGTTATATGACAATGTAAGATTATTGATAAGATCTTTTGCGTTGTCTGTTGCACTTTTCATCGCTGTCATACGAGCAGCATGCTCACTTGCTTTTCCATCAAGCAGGCCGCCGTAAATTAAACTCTCTGCATACTGAGGAAGTAATACTTCTAAAATCTCTTCTTGTGATGGTTCAAATTCATAACCAACAAGTTTACCAGAAGGTTGAAGATCTGTTAGAGGCAATAGCTTCTTCTCCGTCACTTCTTGTGAAATCGTATTGATAAAGTGATTGTAGTATAAGTAAAGTTCATCAAACGTACCGTCCGCAAACATTTGAACTGTTTGTGAAGCGATTCCTTGAATGTCAGCAAAAGCTGGCTGATCTGCTAAGCCTGTGATTTCAAGCAAAACCGGAATACCGCGTTTTACGAAGAAATCTCTCCCTACTCGTCCAATTGCAATCACACCGTATTCATCAGGTGATTGATGGCGTTCTTCAATAGCTTGAGATACTTTTCGCAAAATATTACTGTTATATGCTCCTGCTAGACCGCGATCTGAAGTGATTACGATATAACCAGTCTTCTTCACGCTGCGCGCAGTTAACATTGGATGTGAAGCGCCTCTGCTGCCTAGGGCTACGCTTGAGACTACCTCTTGAATTTTTTCCATATATGGAACAAACGATTTTGCATTTTGTTCCGCTCTATTCAGCTTTGCAGCTGAAACCATTTCCATTGCTTTCGTAATCTGGCTCGTTTTTTTCGTCGATGTGATTCGAGTTTGTATATCACGTAATGATGCCAAAGGTTTCACCACCTTGTTTTAGAAGATCACGTGGTATGAAAGGTGAACAAATGTTCACCTTCACCTTATTGAAAGATTGTCTTAACATACCATGCTGACAATATATTATTCAGATGCAATAAATGTTTTCTTGAATTCTTCAAGTGCTGATTCGAATACGCCAGCTTCAGGAAGGCCGCCAGTTGTACGGATTGATTCAAGTACTTCTTTACGGTTTGATTCTAACCATGTTAAGTACTCGTCTTCAAAGCGTGTAATATCTGATACTGGAACATCATCTAAGAAGCCTTTTGTTAATGCGTAAAGCACAGCTACTTGTTTTTCTACGCGAAGCGGTTTGTGTAAACCTTGTTTTAAGATTTCAACTGTACGCGCTCCTCGATTTAATTTTGCTTGAGTTGCTTGGTCAAGATCAGAACCGAACTGAGCAAACGATTCAAGCTCACGATAAGATGCAAGGTCTAGACGCAGTGTACCTGCTACCTTTTTCATCGCTTTAATTTGTGCAGATCCCCCTACACGTGATACAGAAAGACCAGCATTAATCGCAGGACGTACGCCTGAGAAGAATAGATCTGACTGTAAGAAAATTTGTCCGTCTGTAATCGAAATTACGTTCGTTGGGATATAAGCAGATACGTCTCCTGCTTGCGTTTCAATAAATGGAAGAGCTGTTAATGAACCTCCACCTTTTGCGTCCGATAACTTTGCCGCACGCTCTAATAAACGAGAGTGCAGGTAGAATACATCCCCTGGATACGCTTCACGACCTGGAGGACGGCGTAATAGTAATGAAAGTTCACGATAAGCTGATGCTTGTTTTGTTAAGTCATCGTAAATAACAAGTACGTGCTTACCGTTATACATAAACTCTTCACCCATTGTTACTCCAGCGTATGGTGCTAAGAATAATAGTGGAGCTGGTTGTGAAGCTGATGCTGTTACAACGATTGTGTAATCTAGAGCACCGTGTTTACGTAATGTCTCTACTACGTTACGAACTGTTGATTCTTTTTGGCCAATCGCTACATAGATACATACCATATCTTGATCTTTTTGGTTTAAGATTGTATCGATTGCTACCGATGTTTTACCCGTTTGACGGTCACCGATAATTAACTCACGCTGTCCACGACCGATTGGCACAAGTGCGTCAATCGCCTTGATACCTGTTTGAAGCGGCTCATGTACTGATTTACGATCCATAACGCCAGGTGCAGCACCTTCAATTGGACGTGTTTTTGTTGTTTCTACTGGGCCTAAGCCGTCTACTGGCTGACCTAATGAGTTAACAACACGACCGATTAACTGCTCCCCTACTGGAACTTCCATGATGCGTCCTGTACGGCGAACTTCGTCACCTTCACGAATTTCCGTATATGGTCCTAAAATAATGATACCTACATTGTTTTCTTCTAAGTTTTGTGCCATTCCCATGACACCATTTGAAAATTCAACCAGTTCTCCAGCCATGACATTGTCGAGGCCATGAGCACGTGCGATACCATCCCCAACTTGGATAACAGTACCTACATCACTCACTTTAATCTCAGACTGATAGTTTTCAATTTGCTGTTTGATCAGCGCACTAATTTCTTCAGCTTTGATGCTCATGAATTTCACCCCTATCTACGATCTGTGTGCAAGAAGTCCTCGGTGGATCGTTTCTAATTTGCTGCTAATGCTGCCATCATAGATACGATTACCAATGCGAAGCTTCACGCCGCCGATTAGGCTTTTATCTACTATATTTGAAATATTTAACGTATGTTTTCCAACTTTAGAAGCAAATGATTGCGAGATTGCTCTTTTCTCATCTGCACTTAAAGGTTTGACAGAATAAACAGTTGCATCTGCCACGCCACGTACTTCGTTCGCTAGGAAACGATACTCTTGTACCATTTGGCTAACAATTTGAATGCGGTGACGCTCTAATAATAGAAGAACCGTATGTTGAACAGTTGGTGAAAGTTCAGCAAATGCCTCACTTACAAACTGTTTTTTTCGCTCAATTGTAATTTTTGGATGAGTTAATACATCCATTAATTCAGGTGTTTTAGCAAACACCTCTTCAACGATTTGTAGCTGGTCTTGCATTTCATCGATCATCTGTTTTTCTGTTGCTAATTGAAAAAGAGCTAGTGCATAGCGCTTGGCTACAGCTGGTTGACTCATCGTACATCCCCTACTTCTTGGATATATTCATGAATTAACTTCTCTTGATCTTGTTCAGAAAGTTCTTTTTCAATAACTTTCGACGCAATTAAAACAGATAATGAAGCAACTTGCTCACGTAACGCAGCAACTGCTTGATCTTTTTGCTGTTCGATTTCTTGTTTTGCTGCAGCTTTTAGACGCTCAGACTCTTCGCGTGCTGCCGCAATGATTTCTTCTTTTTTATCTTCTGCAGACTTTCTAGCGTTTTCCATCATTACTTGCACTTCTTGACGAGATTGCTTTAAGATTTCACGCTGCTCTTCAACAAGCTTCTTCGCTTCCTCATTTTGCTTTTCTGCTTCATCAATCTCACCGGCAATATGCTCTTCACGTTTTTTCATGATTCCCATTACAGGACCAAACGCGAATTTTTGAAGTAACGCAAGTAGGATAAGGAACATCACTAATTGGAAAAGAATATCTCCACCATTAATGCCTGCTGCTCCTAACACAAACATGTTCGACACGGCCATGTTCACTCCCTTCAGAGACTCCACATATATAATTTACTTNTTAAAGACATAAAGTAATGGCGAAGGTTCTTTTGAATGATCTTCGCCACATGTAACACATTATTATTTACCTTGTACCATGAATGCAATAACTACGGCGATAATTGGAAGCGCCTCAACTAAGGCAACCCCAACGAACATCATTGAAGTTAATGTACCACGTGCTTCTGGTTGGCGAGCNGTGCCTTCAATCGTCTTAGAAACGATAAGACCGTTACCAATACCAGCACCTAGTGCCGCTAAACCAATCGCAATTGCAGATGCTATTAAACCCATTTTATAAAGTCCTCCCTTAATATATATGATTTTGTTTAACTAAGTTTTGTTTTGTCCAAATTGGGTATTACTTGAACAAAGCTTTATAAATTAATGGTCGCTACTCACTTTGTGAGATAAATAAACCATCGTTAACATTGTGAAAATGAAGGCCTGAATTGCGCCTACAAAAATACTGAATCCTTGCCATAAAAGCATTGGNATAGCAGCTCCAATTGTACCTANGAAGCCTGTTGTTGCTAAACCAGCTAGCAAGCTTAACAAAATTTCCCCAGCATAAATATTACCGTAAAGACGAAGGCCAAGCGTTAACGTATTGGCAAACTCCTCGATAATCTTAAGNGGGAATAAAAATGCCATTGGCTTGAAGTAATCTTTCGTGTATGCAGAGAAACCTCGCATTTTAATACCATAATAATGTGATAGTACAACTACCATAACGGCTAACGTCAGCGTAATTGCTGGATCAGCGGTTGGCGATTTCCACCATAAGTTATGGTCAATCACGATGGCAAATGGAAGACCCAACATATTTGACACAAANATGTACATAAGTAAAGTTACACCTAGCGTCAAAAAGCGGCCACCTGTTTTCCAATCCATATTGCTATTAACGAGNCCTTTAACAAAATCTAAGACCCATTCAATAAAGTTTTGTGCACCGCTTGGCTTCATAGCAAGAGTACGAGTACATAAAACTGCAATTAAGAATACAATAACAGAAGCTACGGTAACCATAAGCAAGTTACTTTGACTAAAAGTAAGGCCTAGAAACTCTATAGTTGGTGATTCATGACCCAACTGTGTTCACCTCTCTTTCTATCTTCTACGCATATTTTGAACAACTAAATCTATGATAATGACAACNTAATACGTCATTAATCCCACAACTACACTAATAATATGAAAGGTTTTTGGATAAGAGATGGTAATCACAACTGCGAGAGCAGCTGTTGCAAATCTTACAACAGTCCCAATTGAACGGGGCTTTTTCCCCTCATCCANCGCCTGTCCAAACTGCTCAAACTTTCTTACTAAGTTCCACAAATTATACAAACTCAGGGCGGTTCCTAAAATTAAACCTGCAAAAACAGCCTTATAACTTGTAAATCCCCAGCCGAGAACGTATAATGCTAACAAATACAATATGTATGAACGAAGTCTTGGAAAAACGTGCTGCAAATCCTGCATGAATTATTAATCTCCTGAAAAAAAATGGTGGACTGTCCGCAGCATCATAAAAACACCTGCTGCTAGCCCTNAAAGAAGGCCTAAAATCAAAAATAGTGGTTCGGTGTCAAGCCATTGATCAGCCCATCTTCCAGAGAATAAGCCAATTAAGACTGAACCTGCTAACTGTGATAGAATGATTGACACTAATGCCATCGCTTGCAAAGGATGACGGTTGCGATCTTTCATAAGCTCATACCCCTTTTGCAAAATTTTCTTTTTTCCGAATTCTCTATCGTTTTTATAGCTCAATATATGATAGAAAGGCAAAAAAAATTGCTAAAAAAGGTAAAAACAGCTAATAAAATACGCAGAAATATCAACGGTTTTCACAGGTTGAAAACCTTATCATTTATATTCCCTGTAAGCATACAATAGCGTATATTTAATGTCAATGTGTTTAAGCTAAAAACTTCACAATCTCTTCTTATTGTTCACATTTCTGCCACACATAAAACCTCTTCAAATGAAAACATTTAAAGAGGTTCATTNAATCGTTATTGTACTNTGTACAACCTGCTCTTGTCTATGCTTTTTCACAAATGCAAATATTTGGTACGACTCCCGGTACAAGCGATTCATCAATCGTTATTTTTCGTTTTCTCANGCCTCTTTCTACATCNACGTCAACATCTAAATACGATACAAACTGTAAAGACTGCTTATCAAAAAGAGCNACGCCTAACTGATCTGCTCCTTCAGGCAAAAACAGTTCATAGCTATACGTATTTTTCTCTTTTTCNGCTGCTACTTGCAATCCCATGACACGAGGATAATCTGGAATGCTAANCATGTACATATAAGGAAGCGAAAATGTTTCACGTGAATCATTTATTTCCAAATATCCGTCATATATACCTTTATTTTTAAAACGGGGCTGCACCGATAAAGTGACAGCTATTTCTTTTGTCTGATGGGGCTGCACCGTGACGGGTAATGGAACATCCCAGTTCACTCCTTCATCCCTTTTNGGAACGTTTAAGCGATACGTTTTTGCTTTATCAGACTGGTTATCAATTTTAAATGATAAGACTTTCTTTGATGGGCGCGTAAAAATACCGAAAGATAAAGAAGATGGATAAAATAAAGAGTCTGCTGTGACAGCTTTTGCTATTTGAATTCTCCCGGCTCCTTGTTCATATACGCGATACGTTTGGCCATTTAGCTGCTGCATTACTTTACTTGTGTTCATCAATGAAGCTTTGACTTGTTCAGGAGACCAGTTCGGGTGAGCTTGTAAAATAAGAGCGCACGCTCCAGCTACATGGGGCGCAGCCATACTTGTTCCATGCATGCGTTCATATCCCCCAGGAACTGTACTATTAATGAAGTAACCAGGTGCGACGACGTCCGGCTTGATTCCCCAAGTAGTCGTTACAGGTCCTCTTGAACTGAAAGATGTGAGCAAGTCTTGCACCACTTGCTTGCCAGTGCGTAAGTATGGCTGTTGAGACTGAATGTGTTGATTAATGGTATCACCGCTTTTTTTACTTACCCATATCACTGGAATATTTACTGACTCTTGTAGTTTACCGATTATGCTTTTTTCAGTCGGGCTATATAAAAGAACAGCTTTTGCTCCAGCCTGTTCAGCTTGTTTAATCTTTTTTTCAACCGCATTTCCTTCTACTTTTAGCAAAATGACGTTACCCAACGCATGCTTTTGCTCTTTGGAATATTCTTCATTTATTACACGCAGCGTTTGATTAAACGTCCATGGACGAGACCCTTCTACTGGCGCCATCATAATTTTTTCTTTGTTAAATCCAATTGTTAGAAATTGAACTGTTGTCGGGGAAACAGAAGCGCCAACGGAAATAGCTTTTCCCGCTGTACCTGGAGAGCCCACGGTCCATAAACCTGGACCTGAATTGCCGCTAGATGTGACCGTTACAATTCCTTTTTCAACAGCCCGATCTAATGCTAAGCTTGTTGGTAAATCAGGNCCATTCACATCATTTCCNAATGATAAATTAATAATATCTACATCATCTTGAATTGCTTTTTCGATAGCTAGAATAACACTTTCAGACGTTCCAGCTCCTCCAGGTCCAAGAGCTCGGTATGCGTAGATCTCCGCTTGAGGTGCTACACCTTTAATATTTCCATTTGCTGCAATAATACCCGCTACATGAGTGCCATGCAGAGTAGGCTCTCCTTGCTCCCGAGTGGTTTCCATCGGTTCATAATCTTTATCTATTACATCATACCCTCCCCTGTAGGTTTGTTTTAAATCGGGATGAGAATAATCAACACCCGTATCGATGACGCCTACTTTGATCCCTTTTCCTGTTAAGCGCTGATTATGAGTATCAAATAAGCCTCTTACCTGTTCTGAGCCAATGAAGGTTACGCTATTTTCTTCTGCAACCTGGTAGTTTTTAATAGAATGTGAACTAATAATAGAAGGATTATGAGATAGTTTTTCCAAATCCGAGATGGAGCCGTTTAACGAAAGTCCTGTAAACACCGTATGAAATTCGCTCTTAATCTTTATATTAGGATAATTTTTTTGTAGCTGACTTTTAAATTCCGCGAATTTTTCTTTTTCAACCATGACAATTATTGATTTTTCCTGATGATTCATTTCTTGTTTTATAGAAGGAAATGTCGGATTGAGCGACATTTGCCCTCCCCCGCTCCCTAATATAAAGCTAATCATTAACCATTTAATCCACATAAAAAAACACCTCTCACACTATCGTGTCTCAAAGAGACACTTTTCATGTGAAAGGTGTTTAGAAATCTTACGAAAGCGGATTAAAAGCTTCCGGTCTGTTTTCACGGCGGTTGAAATAGTAGCTAATAGCATCACAAATGCGTTTAGAAGCTAAACCGTCTCCGTAAGGATTTGATGCTTGTGACATTTGCTTATATACGTCTTCATCTATTAACAGCTCTTTTGCTAGCGTATAAATTGTTTCTTCTTCCGTGCCTGCTAGTTTGAGCGTTCCTGCTTCAATTCCTTCCGGTCGCTCTGTTGTATCGCGAAGTACCAATACAGGTACACCTAATGAAGGAGCTTCTTCTTGAACACCGCCCGAATCTGTCAAAATAATATGAGCGCGCTCAGCGAAGTTATGGAAGTCAATTACATCTAACGGTTCAATTAAATGAATGCGTGGGTCATTTCCTAAGATATCGTTTGCTGTTTCTCTAACTACCGGATTCAAATGAACAGGATACACAACTTGCACATCTTCATGTTCATCCACAATACGTTTAACAGCACGGAACATGTTTTTCATTGGTTCGCCTAAATTTTCGCGGCGATGTGCCGTTAACAAAATAAGACGATCATCTCCCAAATTCGTTAACACTTCATGCTCATATGTCTCTTTTACTGTTGTTTTCAACGCATCGATAGCTGTGTTTCCAGTCACAAAGATTCGCTCTTCTTTTTTGTTTTCCGCCTGCAAATTAGCTGCAGACTTATCTGTTGGAGCAAAGTGCAAATCCGCGAGAACGCCTGTAAGCTGACGGTTCATTTCTTCCGGATATGGAGAATATTTATTCCATGTGCGCAAACCTGCTTCAACATGTCCCACCTGAATTTGATTATAAAAAGCTGCTAGTCCGGCAATAAACGTCGTAGTTGTATCGCCGTGTACAAGTACGATGTCCGGCTTTACTTTTTTCATTACGTCGTCCAAACCTTCTAATCCTCTGGTCGTTACGTCCATAAGAGTTTGGCGATCTTTCATAATGTTAAGGTCATAGTCAGGCTGAATGTCAAAAATGCTCAATACTTGGTCTAACATTTCACGGTGCTGAGCCGTTACTGTAACAATCGCTTCGAACTCCTCCGGTCGCTTTTTAAGCTCTAGCACTAGAGGGGCCATTTTAATTGCTTCTGGTCTTGTCCCGAATATCGTCATTACTTTAATTGGCTGCTTCATGTTCATCACCCGAATCTACAAATTATTTTGTACCGAATAAACGATCCCCTGCATCACCTAAACCTGGAACAATATATCCATGGTCATTTAATTTTTCATCTAATGCTGCAATGTAAATATCTACGTCAGGGTGTGCTTCTTTTACAATTTCCACGCCTTCAGGAGCAGCAATTAAACACATAAATTTAATGTTTTTAGCGCCTCTTTTTTTCAGAGAGTTGATTGCTTCTACAGCTGACCCTCCTGTTGCAAGCATAGGATCTACTACAATAAAGTCACGCTCTTCTACATCATTAGGTAGCTTTACATAATATTCAACAGGCTGTAATGTTTCTGGATCACGATATAAGCCAACGTGTCCAACTTTAGCAGCTGGCATTAGTTTTAAAAATCCATCTACCATGCCGATACCAGCACGAAGAATTGGAACGATACCAAGCTTTTTCCCTGCAATAACTTTTGACTTTGTNTTGCAAACCGGTGTTTCAATTTCAACNTCTTCTAGCGGTAAATCACGTGTCGCTTCAAAAGCCATTAAGCTTGCCACTTCATCAACTAATTCACGAAACTCTTTCGTTCCCGTTTTTACATCGCGTATGTAAGTTAATTTGTGTTGAATAAGCGGGTGATCAAATACGTATACTTTGCCCATTGATATCTCTCCTTATATATAAAGATGTACACATTAAAATACCATTCAACGAATTGAATGGTACGTACTAGTAAAAACATATCTCTTGCTAATTAAATTTATACATTGCATTCATTTTACAGAAAAAAGTTTTTGAGTTCAAGCATTATTCAAAAAATGATTGAATTGCTACCACTTTCTCCATAAAAAAA
>JGI25151J46595_10001220_pt1 | contig 18383 bp, 13 predicted proteins | sample AraplaMF_Col_mLB_FD_46595 | JGI IMG/M metagenome (IMG submission 46595) | reverse complement strand
TGCGTGGTCCATGTGGGTGCTTAGCTCAGCTGGTAGAGCGGCGCCCTTACAAGGCGTAGGTCGGGGGTTCGAACCCCTCAGCACCCACCACACTGGATCGCGGCGAGCGCACTTGTCTGACGAAGGGACCCTTCAGGAGTGGTAGTTCAGTTGGTTAGAATACCGGCCTGTCACGCCGGGGGTCGCGGGTTCGAGCCCCGTCCACTCCGCCAAATAAAAACACCCGCGTCAGCGGGTTTTTTTATTTGCGCCGCGCGCANNCGCCGTGCAGCGGATGNCANACGCGCGAGGCGCGAAAAAACGCGCGCCGGCGCAGGACTCTGACGCAACACCATCTTCCGGCACATATTCCGCAAGTCTGCGGCACCGCTCCTGCTAGAATCGCAAAGTTTGACAGTCGGCCCAAGGCCCAACCCTTTAACCCGAACAGCATGCTTGATTTCGTACGCAACAACCGGCGCCTGATGCTTTTGCTGCTGCTGGTGCTTGTCTTCCCGTCGTTCGTGTTCTTCGGCGTCGAAAGCTATTCGCGCTTCATGGACAGCTCGCACGACGCTGCCAAGGTCGATGGCCGAGCCATTACCACGCAGGAAATCGACAACGTGGTNCGGGACCAGAGCGAGCGCATGCGCCAGATGCTGGGCAACAACTATGACCCGCGCATGTTCGAAGGCCCTGCCGCGCGCCAGTCCGTGCTGGACCAGCTCATCCTGCAGCGCGTGGTGGCCGATGCCACCGCGAAGAAGCACCTGACCGTTTCGAACGAGCAAGTGCGCCAGGCCATCGAGAATATCCCGGCCATCGCACAACTGCGCGGCGCGGACGGCAAGTTCGACGACAAGGCCTACGTACAGCTGCTGGCCCAGCAGGGCATGACGCCGGAGCAGCTCGACGCGCGCATGCGATTCGAGCTGTCGACGCAGCAGCTGGGCGGTGCCGTCGGTACCACTGCATTCGTGCCGAAGTCGCTGCTGGACCGACTGATCGCCATCCGTGACCAGCAGCGCGATGTGCAGGCGATGGTCATCAAGGCGGCCGATTTCACGTCGAAGGTCACGCCGGATGCCGCGGCGCTGAAGGCCTACTACGAAAGCCATCTGTCGAGCTACACCTCGCCGGAGCAGGCCAAGGTCGAGTACGTGGTGCTGTCGGGCGATGCGCTGGCGGCCAGCCAGACCGTAACGCCCGAGGAGCTGAAGTCCTACTACGACAGCAATGTCCAGCGCTTCCGCACGGAGGAACAACGCCGCGCGAGCCACATCCTCATCACCGTGGCGAAGGACGCGAAGGAAGCCGATCGCAAGGCCGCGAAGGACAAGGCCGAGAAGCTGCTGGAAGACGTGCGCAAGCACCCCGAGACCTTTGCCGACGTGGCGAAGAAGAACTCGCAGGATCCGGGTTCGGCGGCACAGGGCGGCGACCTGGGCTTCATGGGNCGTGGCGCGCTGGTCAAGCCGTTTGAAGATGCCATGTANGCGCTCAAGGACGGNCAGATCAGCGATCTGGTGGAGACGGACTACGGCTACCACATCATCAAGCTGACCGGCATCAAGCCGGCGGCCACGCAGCCGCTGGAGGCCGTGCGTCCGGAACTGGAGGCCGAGCTGAAGAAGCAACTGGCCGCGAAGAAGTATGCAGAGCAGGCCGATGCATTCGGCAACACTGTCTACGAACAGTCGGACAGCCTGAAGCCGGCGGCCGACAAGTTCAAGCTGACGATCCTGACCGCCGACAACGTGACGCGCCAGCCGAACCCGGCCCTGGGCAAGGACAATCCGCTCAACAACGAGAAGGTGCTCAAGGCACTGTTCAGCGACGACGCCATCAAGAACAAGCGCAATACCGAGGCCGTGCAGGTGGGTCCCACGACGCTGGTGGCGGCGCGCATCGTCGACTATCGCCCGGCTGCGGCGCGCAAGTTCGAAGACGTGGAAGCCCAGGTGCGTCAGGCCTACATCGCCCAACAGGCCGCCGAACTGGCGCGCAAGGATGGCGAGGCAAAGCTGGAAGCCCTGAAGAAGGCCGACAGCGCGGCTGGTTTCGGTCCGATGGTGACGGTGTCGCGCGCCAAGGCCGATGGTGTGCCGCCGAAGGGTGTCGACGCCATCATGCGTGCCGATGCCACGAAACTGCCGTCGGTGGTTGGCGTGGACCTGGGTAGCGAAGGCTATGCGATCTATCGCATTACCAAGGTGGGCACGCCGGCCCAGGCCAACGCTGGCCAGCGTGACGCCGATGCCCAGCAGCTGAGCCAGNTGGCAGGCCAGAGCGANCTGGCGGCGTACTACGAGGCGCTGAAGGCCCAGGCGAAGGTGAAGATCCTGCGTCCTGCCAAGGCTGAAGATGCCGCGCCGGCCAGCGAGGCCGCAGCGAAGTGATGCAGTGCTGATTGGATGCGCGGCCTGTCAGAGGCGCATCCGGGACAGGAGCAGAAGCCCTTGCGGTAGCAACCGCAGGGGCTTTTTTTCATGGCGAGGCCGGCGAGTATCCAGGCTGTCTGGCCAGTAGTGCCGCCTCAGCCCGTCCGGGCCGACGCCTTGAGCAACGGTTTCAGGGCCGGCCACACGTTGTCCAGCAGTGTGGCCTGTGCGGCCGAGGTGGGGTGGATGCGGTCGTCCTGGAACCACTCGGGCCGCGTCACGACGTTGTCGAGAAAGAATGGCACGAGCTGGGTGCGATATTCCTTGGCCACCTTCGGGAACAGGGCGAAGAAACGCTCGGTATAGTCCACGCCGTAGTTCGGTGGGATGCGCATGCCGACCAGTACCACCTGGGCCTTGGCCTTCTGCGCGTCGGTGACGATGCCGCGCAGGTTGGTTTCGGTCGACTGCAGCGACAGGCCGCGCAGCGCGTCGTTGGCGCCAAGCTCCACCACCACCACCGCCGGCTTGTGCCGCTTGAGCAGGTCGGGCAGGCGGGTCTTGCCGCCGATCGTGGTTTCGCCGCTGATGCTGGCGTTCACGACGCTATAATCGAACCGCTCGCGGCGCAGGCGCTCCTGCAGCAGGCTGGCCCATCCGGTGCCGCGCGCAATGCCATATTCGGCCGACAGGCTGTCGCCCAGCACCAGTACCACAGGCTTGGCGGGCGCGCTGCCTTGCGCCAGGGCTGGCAAGGGCAGCAGTGAACCGAATCCGGCGATCGCGGTCGCACAACCAGCCGCCAGCAGTTTCCGGCGTCCAATGTTTTCAATCCTCTCGCGCATGTCTTCTTCCATTCTCGCTGTCGAGTCACTCGGAAAGACCGTAGCCGACACGACGGGTTCGCTGACGATTTTGCATGACGTCTCGTTTTCCGTCACGGCCGGCGAGACGCTGGCCATCGTGGGCGCCTCCGGTTCGGGCAAATCCACACTGCTGGGACTGCTGGCCGGCCTAGACCTGCCCAGCACCGGCGCGGTGCGCCTGCACGGCCAGGACCTGTTCCAGCTAAACGAAGACCAGCGCGCAGCGTTGCGCGGCCGCCATGTCGGGTTTGTCTTCCAGTCGTTCCAGCTGGTGGGCCACCTGACGGCGCTCGAAAACGTGATGTTGCCGTTGGAACTGCGCGGCGAGACCGCGCAGGTACGCGAACGGGCCACCGAAATGCTCGAGCGCGTGGGGCTTGGCAAGCGGTTGGGTCACTATCCGCGCACGTTGTCGGGCGGCGAGCAGCAGCGCGTGGCGCTGGCACGCGCCTTTGTGGCCAGGCCGGACATCCTCTTCGCCGACGAGCCCACCGGCAGCCTCGATACGGCCACCGGTGAAGCCGTGATCGCGCTGATGTTCGAACTCAACCGCGATGCCGGCTCCACGCTGGTGCTGGTTACGCATGATCGCTCGGTGGCGGCGCGCTGTGGCCGCATCCTGACCATCGATGCCGGCCGCGTGGCCAGCGATGAGTTGATGGGAACCGAAGTCTGAGGCGGACGGCCCGGCGTGATCCGCCGCGCGCGGATCAGCCGCGTGCCAGGACGTTGCGGGCGCGGGCAATCAGCGCGGCCGTCGAGGCATCGTGGGTGGCCTGCCCATGGCCGGTCAGTTCCTGCTCGATGGGGCGGGCCAGGATCTTGCCAAGCTCCACGCCCCACTGATCGAACGAATTGATATTCCACACCACGCCCTGCACGAAGGTGCGGTGCTCGTACAGCGCGATCAGCGCGCCCAGCACGTGCGGCGTCAGATCTTCCATCAGCAGGGTGTTGCTGGGGCGGTTGCCTTCGAAGACCATGTGCGGAATGCGCGCTTCGTCGGTCACGCCAGCGGCGCGCAGTTCTTCCGCGCTGCGCCCGCGCATCAGCGCCTCGGCCTGCGCAAAGCAGTTGGCCAGCAGCTTGGCGTGATGCCCCGGCATGGCGCGCGGCGGCACCAGCGGCGCTACGAAATCCACGGGCACGATCTGCGAGCCCTGGTGGATCATCTGGAAATAGGCGTGCTGGCCATTGGTGCCGGCCGTGCCCCAGACTACTGGCGCGGTGTCCACATGCACTGGGTCGCCATTGAGCTGCACTGCCTTGCCGTTGCTCTCCATTTCCAGCTGCTGCAGGAACGCCGGGAACAGTTCCAGCGACGTCGAATAGGGCGCCATGCAGCTGGTGGGCATGCCAAACAGGTTGCGATACCAGATGCCGAGCATGCCCATCACCACGGGCATGTTGCGCGCGAGCGGTGCGGTGCGGAAGTGGTCGTCCATGGCCCGGCCGCCCAGCAGCAAGTCCTCGAACGCGTCGAAGCCGATGGCCAGCGCAATGGCGAGGCCCACCGACGACCATAGCGAGAAGCGTCCGCCAATCCAGTCCCAGAACTCGAACATGTTGGCCGGGTCGATGCCGAACTTGACCACGGCCTCGCGGTTGGTCGACACGGCCACGAAATGGCGCGCCAGCTGGTTCTCGGCCACGCCATGGCGCAGGAACCACTCGCGCATGCTGCAGGCGTTGGCCATGGTCTCCAGCGTCGTGAAGGTCTTCGAGCAGACGATCACGAGCGTGCGGGCCGGGTCCAGCCGCACCAGCGTTTCGGCCAGCTCGGTGCCGTCGACATTCGACACGAAGTGCATGCGCGGGCCGCGCGGGTCGGCCAGATGCGCCAGCGCGCGGCACACCATGCGCGGCCCCAGGTCGGAGCCGCCGATGCCGATGTTGACGATGTCGGTAATGGTCTGGCCGCTGAAGCCGGTCCACGCGCCGGTGCGCACCCGGGCCGCGAAGTCGCGCATGCGGTGCAGCACGTCATGGATGCCGGGCATGACCGAATGGCCGTCCACCTTGAAGGGGGCNTCGGGCAGCGCGCGCAGGGCCACGTGCAGCGCGGCGCGGTCTTCGGTCGTGTTGATATGCTCGCCCGCGAACATCGCATCGCGGCGCTGCGTCACGCCGGCTTCCTCGGCCAGCTTCATCAGCAGCGCGAAGGTTTCGAACGTGATGCGGTTCTTCGAGAAATCGAGGTACAGGCCGGCGGCTTCCAGCGAGAAGTCTTCGACCCGGCGGGCGGCCTCGGCTTCGGCAAACCACTGCTGCATCGGCACATGGCGGATGGCATCGTAATGTTGGCGAAGGGCGGTCCAGGCGTGGAATTCAGTCGGCATGCGGTCTTCTGGAAATCAGGAAATACGCCCGCTGCGGCGGGCTCGAGCGCAAGTATATCGTCCCAATGTGATGCCAAAAGCCAGAAGTGGCAGCAAAAAGTAACGGCGCTTGCGGTATCGGAAAACCTTAGCAGGCGATGGCCCCGGCCCGTATCGGGTATTGTCCGACGCGGGCGTCGGGTTTGTGCGCCAGCGTACGCAGCGTCAAGCCTGCGCCATGCTTTGCGAAACCCTACGCCCGATATTGCCTCAGCGCTGGAGCCGTGCCGCCAGCCGCCGCAGCACTGGCTCGCCGCCGGCCACGCAGACGCCACCCGCGCAGATCACCGCAATGCCAAGTGCCGTGGTCCAGTCAGGCAGGTGGCCAAAGGCGAAATAGCCGACCACGGTGGCCGAGAAGATCTGCAGGTAGAGGAACGGGCTCAGGAAGGAGGCATCGGCGTACTGGAAGGCACGGATCACGAAGTAGTGGCCGAGCGAGCCGGTCAGGCCGGCCGACAGCAGCAGCGCGCACTGCGCAGGCGTGGGCATGGCCTGGAACCAGAAGAACGGCACCAGCAACGTCGTCAGCACCGCGCCGGTCACGCCGCTCTGGATCAGCGTGGTCATCGGTGCATCGTGCGCGGCAATACGCCGCGTGAGCATCTGCAGCAGCGCAAAGAGCAAGGCGGAAAGCAGGCCCAGCGCCACGCCGCCGGCATCGAGTTCGCCGCCGGGCCGCACCACCACGAGCATGCCCGCGAAGCCGATGCCCACCCCGATCCAGCGCGTCCAGCGTGCGTGCACGCCGGGACGCTCGCCCAGCAGCCACGGCGACAGCGCCACGACGATCAGCGGGGCGCAAAAGTTCAGCGCGGTGGCGGTGGCCAGCGGCATCAGCTTCAGCACGCTGAAGAACACCAGCGTCGAGGCCAGCATCAGCGCGCCACGCAGCCATTGCAGCCGTGGCACGGCAGGGCGCGATTGCTGCCGCCAGCGCGCTGGCCCGATCAGCAGGAAGATGGCCACTACATGCCCGAGGTAGCGAACCCATGCCACCGCCACCACGGGCAGGCCTTGCTGGGTCAGCGTCTTGCCGGTGGCATCGAGCAGGCTCAGGATCCATTGGCCGATGACGAGCAGGGCGATGCCGGTCAGCAGCCGCCGGCGCGCCTGATCGTTGCCTTCGCCGTCGGCGCCGCCGTTCAGTGTCGCGGCCTGCGTCATGCCGCGCCGCCTTGCAGCAGCGCNTTGAAGATCGCGCGGGCGGGCTGATAAAGCTCGCTCGCGGTCAGTCCAGCCGGGCCCACACCGGCNNCGACCAGGCGGTCGGCCGCGCGGCCGTGGATCCAGACGGCGGCACGGGNCGCAGCCAGGGGAGGCATGCCTTGCGCGAGCAGGGCGCCGATCATGCCGGCCAGCACGTCGCCCGTGCCGGCCGTGGAGAGCGCCGCATTGCCCGTGGGATTGATCGTGACCGGTTCGTCTTGNGCCGTGGCGATGATCGTGCCCGAGCCCTTGAGCACCACGGTGGCCTGCCAGCGCGNGGCGAGCGCGCGCGCCGCGGCCAGGCGATCGCGCTGCACGTCGGCCACGCTGCTGCCGAGCAGGCGCGCCGCTTCNAGCGGATGGGGCGTGATCACGCAGTGCAGGCCAGCGTCGATCAACTGCTGGCCTAACGGCGCATCGGCAGCCAGCAGGTTCAGCGCATCGGCATCCAGCACCATCGGCAGGGGCGGTTCGGCGTTGGCGCAGACCTCGATCAACTGCGCCAGTTGNGTGCGCACAGCCGTGCCGCTGCCCATGCCGGGNCCCACCACGAAGGCCGACATGGCGTCGAGCGCCAGTTCCGCCACCGGATGCAGCATCAGTTCCGGGTGCACGGGATCGATGGCCGGCGCCGGCTGNGCCAGNAAGCCCACGTGCACGCGCCCGGCGCCNAGATGCAGGGCCGCGCGCGCANCGAGCAGCGGCGCGCCGGTCATGCCGTGGTTGCCGCCGATCACCGCCAGGTTGCCGAAGCGGCCCTTGTTGGCGGCATGTTCGCGGCGCGGCAGCGCGTGCACGAAGCTGGCCGGCTGGTTGACGATGGCGACGGGGCGCTCGGCAGACGGNTCGTCCAGGCCAAGCATGGNGATATCGACCGCGCCCGCGCAGTCGCGGCCGTCCAGCGTCAGCAGGCCCGGCTTCGCGCCAAGGAAGGTCAGCGTGCGCCGGGCTCGCACCGCAGGCTGGCCGGCGCCGGTGTCGGCGAACAGGCCGCTCGGGATGTCGAGCGCGTAGACGGGCAGGTGCGAGGCATTGAGATGGGCGATCCAGCGCGCCACGTGGCCGTCGGCGGGGCGGTTCAGGCCGATGCCGAGCAGGCCGTCGACCACGGCCACGCAGCCCGTGGGCCACGGTGGCAGGGCGGCAGCGGGATCGGGCAGCATGGCCAGCAGTGGCACCCCGGCGGTGCGCGCCTCTAGCCATGCGCGGGCGGCATCGGCCGGCAACTGGTCGGGTTCGGCAACGAGCCAAGCCTCGACCAGGCGCCCGGCCTGGTGCAGGCGGGTGGCCGCCACCAGCGCGTCGCCGCCATTGTTGCCACGTCCGGCCAGGAACAGGATGCGGCCGCTGGGCACGTGCTGATCGATCCAGCCGGCCGCCGCCGCGCCAGCGCGAGACATCAGCGTGAACGGCGGCGTGGCATCGAGCGCGGCCTGTTCGATGCGGCGAATCGTGGCAACGTCGTACAGCGGCGTCGGCCCGGCGCCGGCAGGGTCCAGCGAAGTCCAGGCGGCAGCGGGGTCCGCGGGTGCGGCGGGTGCNGCGGTGGGGGGCACGGCGGTGTTCATGGTGTGGTCAGGCGTTGGCCAGCCGGTAGCGCGCGGGCGTCAGTCCCTCCGTGTCGACGTCGGGGCCGTCACCGACGCCGGCACTGGCGGCGATCTGGTCTGCGGCAATTTTGCCCGATCCGCAGCTCATCGCCCAGCCCGTCGAGCCGTGGCCCANGTTCAGGAACAAGCCCGGTACGCGCGTGGCGCCGATCAGCGGCGGCCCGTCGGGCAGCATTGGCCGNGCGCCAGCCCAGAGCGTGGCTTCCTGATAGTGGCCGGCCACCGGAAACCAGTCGCGCGCCACCTTGATCAGCGTATTGAGCGCGGCGGGCCGCAAGTCCAGCCGCCGCGAGCCCAGCTCGGCCGTGCCCGCCACGCGCAGCCGGTTGCCCATGCGCGTGATGGCCACCTTGAACGATTCGTCCATCAGTGCGCCCAGCGGTGCCTGCAGTTCGTCGCGCACCATGACGGTGGCCGAGTAACCCTTGACCGGATAGAGCGGCACGCGCAGCCCCAGTGGCCGCAGCAGGGCGGCGCTGTTGGCCCCGGCGGCCACCAGTACCCGGTCGGCCGTCAGGGTCTCGGGCGCGGCACCGCGCCGCGTGGGCGCCAGTTCGACGGTCAGGGCGCCGGCGCCGTTGGCCGTGCCNGTGCGCAGCCGCGCCACATCGGTCTGGAAGCGGAACTGCACGCCGGCGGCCTCGGCATGCTGGTGCAGGCGACGTACGAACATGGGGCAGTTGCCCGATTCNTCCTCGGGCAGATGCAGGCCGCCAGCCAGNGGCGTGTCTTCGGTGAGTCCGGGTTCGATGCGNCGGCAGCCCGCCGCGTCCACCAGCTGGTGCGGCACCTTGCTTTCGCGCAGCAGCGCCAGTGCCGGCGCGGCGAGGTCCAGGTCGCGTTGCGTGCGGAACAACTGCAGGTAGCCGCGCGACTGCTCGTANTCGATCTCGAGTTCCGCCCGCAACTGGTGCAGGCAGGTACGGCTGTAGAACGCCAGGCGCTGCATGCGCAGCTTGTTGGCGCGATAGCGCTCGCCATCGCATTCGCGCAGCCAGCGCGCAATCCAGCGCCACATGGCGGGGTCGGCGCTGGGGCGGAACAGCACCGGTGACTCGCGCTGGAACAAGCCGCGCAAGATCTTGCCCGGCATGCCGGGCGCCGCCCAGGGTGTGACATAGCCTGGCGCGATCACGCCGGCGTTGCCGAAGCTCGCTTCCTGCGCGGGCGCGGCACGCCGCTCCAGGACGGTGACGGCAAAGCCGGCCTGGCGCAGGTACCAGGCCGAGCAGACGCCGATGGCGCCGGCGCCAATGACGATGACATGCATCCGGGCGGCAACTCCCTTGCGAATGACTGCGTTACTTGAGTTCCTTCGCCATCACCACGTCGGGCAGCCAGGTGACCACGGACGGCCACACGGTGATGATGCCGATGGCCACCACCATCATCATGAAGAAGGGCAGCGACACGCGGGCTATGTAGTTGCTGTCCTTGCCGGTCATGCTCTGCAGCACGAAGAGGTTGAACCCGACCGGCGGCGTCACCTCCGCAATCTCCACCAGCAGCACGATGAAGATGCCAAACCATACCAGATCGAAGCCGGCGGCCTGCACCATCGGCAGCACGGTGGCCGTGGTCAGCGCGATCATCGAGATGCCGTCGAGCGCGGTGCCCAGCACGATGTAGATCACCGTCAGCACCGCGATCAGCGCCCACGGCGACAGGTGCAGCGCGGCCACCCATTCGGCCAGGGCGCGGGGGATGCCCGTGAAGCTCATCGTCACCGACAGGAACGACGTGGCGCCGAGCACGAACATGATCATCGCCGTCAGCCGGGTGGCCGACATCAGGCTCTCCCAGAACGCCCGGCGCGTGAGCGAGCCGCCGGCCCAGGCCAGCCCCAGCGACGCCACCACGCCATAGGCGGCCGCCTCGGTGGCGGTGGAGTAGCCCGCCATCATGATCCAGGTTATGAACGCGATCAGGATGATGCAGGGCATCAGCTGGCGGATCGACGCCATGCGCGCGCGCCAGCCGAAGGTCTCGGCGGACGGGGTCTTGCTCGGGTTCATCAGCGCCCAGACCACGATATAGCCCGAGAACAGCAGCATCAGCAGCAGGCCCGGCAGGAAGCCGGCCAGGAACACGCGGATGATTGACACATCGGCCGACACCGCATAGACCACCATCGTGATCGACGGCGGAATCAGAATGCCGAGCGTGCCCGCGCACGACAGCGACCCGAGCGTGATGCGCTCGTCGTAGCCGCGCCGGGTCAGCTCGGGCAGGGCGGACTTGGCGATGGTTGCGCAGGTGGCCGCCGACGAACCCGAGACCGAGCCGAAGATGCCGCAGCCAAGGATGTTCACGTGCATCAGGCGGCCAGGCAGCCAGTTCAGCCACGGCGACAGGCCGTTGAACATCTGCTCGGAGAGCTTGGTGCGGAACAGGATCTCGCCCATCCACACGAACAGCGGCAGCGACGCCAGCGTGTATGACGCGCTCGATGACCACCAGGCGTTGGCCAGGTTGACGAGCGCATCGTGGTCGGAAAAGACCACCAGGCCCACCCAGGACGTGACGGCGATGGCCACCGGAATCCAGGCGCCAATGGCCAGGAACACGATCATGACCAGCAGCAGGATCAGGGCAACGAGTACGGTGCTCATCAGATGGTCTCCCCGAAATCGCCGGCGGCCAGCTTGGCTTCCTGCGCCAGCTGGTAGCGCGGCTTCTGCCGGCGCACCACGCGCAGCCATTCGTCGGCAACCGCCAGCAGGAAGCCCATGGCGCCCAGCACGGCGAAGCTCTGCGGTATCCACAGCGGAATCACGATCTGGCCTTGCGAGACATCGCCGATGTCCCAGCTTTGCCAGGCGAAGGTGCCCAGCGCCCAGGCGGCGTAGCCCGCGAAGACCAGGCAGATGGTGAGCGAGGCCACTTCCAGCAGCCAGCGCCGGCGGGGACCGGCCGCTTCAAGCAGCATCTCCACGCGCACGATGCCGCCGTGCTGGAAGGTCTGCCCCAGCACCAGGAACGCCGAGGCGGCGCAGAGCCAGGCGACGATGTCGTCGCCGCCTTTCAGGACGATCAGGGTTTCGCGGGAGATGGACATCGCGATCATGACGATGCAGACGGCCAGGATGCAGAGGGCGCCGAGGGCGGCGAACAGATCAAGCAGATGGTCGAGCCAGCGCTTGCGCGGGACGGGGGCTTCCATGGAGATGACAGGCTACCTGTAGTACTGCGAACGACACGGAACTGGCGCGGCGCGGATACCCCGGGGCATCCGCGTCGTGCCGGTGGGGCAAGACGGCGGGTGGCAAGCTGGCTGGCTGCCAGCCTGGTTGCCTACTTGCGTATTTGCCTACTTGCCTACTTGCGATAGGCGTCGAGAATGGCCTTGCCGTCGTCACCGGCGCTCTTGGCCCAGTCATTCACCATGACCTCGCCCACCTTCTGCATGTCGGCCTTGAGCTGCGGCGAAGGCGGTGCCACGGTCATGCCGTTCTTGGAAAGCGTGGCCAGGTACTCCTTGGTCTTCTGCTCCGAGACCTGCCAGCCGCGCTTTTCGGCATCGGCCACGGCCTTGAGCAGGGCNTCCTGCGTCGGCTTGTCCAAGGCATTGAAGGCCTTCTTGCTGACCACGAGCATGTTCTTNGGCAGCCAGGCGTCNGCGGTGTAGAAGTATTTGACCGACTCCCACACCTTGGTGTCGACGCCCGTGGCGCCCGACGACATGAACGAGTTGACCGTGCCCGTGGCCAGCGCCTGGGCCAGGTCGGCGGCCTGGATCGTTACCGGCTGCGCGCTCACCANTTCGGCGATCTTCGACGTGGCGGGGTTGTAGGCGCGCCATTTCAGGCCCTTCATGTCGGCGGCGCTGTTGATCGGCTTGTTGGCGTAGATGCCTTGCGGCGGCCAGGCCACGGCNTAGAGCAGCTTCATGCCCTGGCGGTCGAGCACCTTGTCGGTGACNGGCTTCGAAGCCTGCCACAGCCGGTATGAATCGGCATAGCTGGTGGCCAGGAACGGCACGGCGTCNACCCCGAAGACCGGGTTCTCGTTGGCCAGCAGCGACATCAGGATTTCGCCCATCTGCACCTGGCCGGTCTGCACGCCGCGCTTGATCTCGTTGGCCTTGAGCAGCGAGCCATTGGGGTGGATGACGATCTTGAGCTTGCCGCCGGTGGCCTTGTCCACGTCGTTCGCCATCTGCTGCAGGTTTTCGGTGTGGAGGTTGGTGGCCGGGTAACCGGTGGGCAGATCCCATTTCGTATCCGCCCGTGCCGCCGTGGCGGCCAGCAGCAGTGCCGCCGCCGCGACTGCCATTGCCTTGACTCGCATCTCGATCTCTCCTGGTGTTGCGCATGGGCGCCTGCCCGACTGCGCGGGTTTGGACTACCTGGAACTGCCGCCGCGCCATGTGTGCAATGTCTGCTACATGGGCGGTACTGCCGTCATGGCACGCGATCTGGCTCGGTCGGCGGGCAATGACGGATAAACAGCGGTGACGATGCAAGTGCCGTGCCGGCCCGTTCGGCAGACCGATGCGCACTTCAGGTGCCTGAAGCGTAGCAAAGAGCAATAGGCGCCGACAGATAGGGATGGTCTGGATGTCGCGGACCGGCGAATTCCCTGTGCCGAAGCGGGAAACGAGGCTGNNNGGGGCCGGCGCGAAGGTGGCGCGAGGGTGGCGCGGCGTGCGGGGCGGTCGGGTTGATCGAAGACAGATTGCCATCATTTCGCTGCGAAATGCCGATAAACTGTGGCCAACAGTGCGCCATCAGCCGGCGGGCGCCGAACAATTTCGCGCAGGATTTCGCAAGAAAGGAGAGCTGTTTTCATGGCACGCAAGCCCGTTCAGGTTCCGTCAGTCGATGTCTCGTCCGATGTGTCGGGGGCCAACGCAGCCCCGCGCGCGCCACTCACGCGTGCTTCGGGCGTCAATATTGTGTCGTCCGCGCACCTCGTATCGGTGCGCAGCCCGGAACTGTCGGAGTTCGAATTCGGCCTGAACACGGCGTACAACGCCTACAGCCGGTGGGTGGTGCGCTGCATGGGTGCGGCCGGCGTGCGCGATCTGACCTTTCTCGACGTGCTGGTGCTGCACCATGTGAACCACCGTGGTCGGGCCAAGCGCCTGGCCGACATCTGCTTCGTGCTCAATGTCGAGGACACCCACCTGGTGACCTATTCGCTGAAAAAGCTGGTCGGGCTCGGGCTGGTGGCCGGCGAGCGGGTAGGCAAGGAAGCACCTATGCCACCACGGCCGCTGGCACAGAGGCCTGTGCCCGGTATCGCGAAATCCGCGAGCAGTGCCTGACGAGCAATTTCACCGAAGGTAGCGACGAAAACGTCGAGATTGGCGAGCTGGCGCGGCTGCTGCGAGTGCTGACCGGCCTCTACGAACAGGCGGCGCGCTCGGCTACCTCGCTTTGAGACGTTGCGGCGCCGCGGCCCGCGGCGCGGTTGTCCATTGCCGCGGCCTCCCGGGCTGATTTCGAGACCCTGGCAGGGCGCACGATGCGCCACCGGGCTGCCGCGACGTCCGATTTTCCGGCAAGTGTCCGCCGCGGTCTCATTGCGCAATGCAAAAAGCGGCCGCCAACAAGGTACAATAGCGGTTTTCCGACAGCCGGCATTCCATTCAGCAGTGCCGGTGGCCGCTTAGCCCCACCTCCACGCCTTCTGACCGTACCGATCATGGCGCATTTCTCGTGCTTCCCTGGCGCCTTGGCGCTTTCTGCTTTCCGTCAGCAACGCCTGCTTGCCGCGCTTCAACAAGTCGACGCCGATATTGAATCCGTGCACGGCCAGTTCGTGCATTTCGTCGATTCGGACACGCCGCTGTCCGCCGAGGACCAGACGCGCATTGGCGCCATGCTGACCTATGGCGTGCCGTTCACGTCCCAGGCCGAGGGCGACCGTTTCGTGGTGATTCCGCGCTTCGGCACCATTTCGCCCTGGGCCAGCAAGGCCACCGATATCGCGCACAACTGCGGCCTGACGCACGTGCACCGCATCGAGCGCGGCATCGAGATCACCGTGATCTGCAAGAAGGGGCTGCTGCGCGGGCGCAAGACGCTCGACGCCGGCACGCGCGCCGCCGTGGCCGCGCACCTGTTCGACCGCATGACCGAAACCGTGGTGGCCACGCGCGACGAAGCGGCTGGCCTGTTCCAGGAACTGCCGGCCAAGCCGCTGCAGTTCATCGACATCGCCGCTGGCCGCAGCGCGCTGGTGGACGCCAATACGGCCATGGGCCTGGCGCTGTCGGACGACGAGATCGACTACCTGCTGGAAAACTACGGCAAGCTGGGCCGCAATCCGACCGACGTGGAACTGATGATGTTCGCGCAGGCCAACAGCGAGCACTGCCGCCACAAGATCTTCAACGCCACGTGGACTATCGACGGCGTGACGCAGGACAAGTCGCTGTTCGCGATGATCCGCAACACGCACCAGCTGAATCCGCAGGGCTCGATCGTGGCCTATTCGGACAACTCCGCCGTGATGGAAGGCGATGTGGCCGAGCGCTGGTACCCGCGCGGCGACGCGCAGCAGTATGGCCGCCACGAGGCGCTGACCCATACGCTGATGAAGGTGGANACGCACAACCACCCGACCGCCATCTCGCCGTTCCCGGGCGCTTCGACGGGCGCCGGCGGCGAAATNCGCGACGAAGGTGCCACNGGCCGTGGCGCCAAGCCCAAGGCCGGCCTGACGGGCTTCACGGTGTCGAACCTGATGCTGCCCGACGCCGTCGAGCCGTGGGAAAACGCCCGTGACGCCGCGCAGCCGGTGGCGCATCGCAATCCGGACGACAAGCCCGGCGTGACCGGCAAGCCGGACCGTATTGCATCGCCGCTGCAGATCATGATCGACGGCCCGCTGGGCGGCGCCGCGTTCAACAACGAATTCGGCCGCGCCAACCTGGGCGGCTACTTCCGCGTGTACGAGCAGAACGTGGGCGGCACCGTGCGCGGCTATCACAAGCCGATCATGATCGCCGGCGGCATCGGCAACATCGACGCCGGCCACACGCACAAGAATCCGCTGCCGGCCGGCACGCTGCTGATCCAGCTGGGTGGCCCGGGCATGCGCATCGGCATGGGCGGCGGCGCCGCCAGCTCGATGGCTACCGGTACCAACACGGCCGACCTGGACTTTGATTCGGTGCAGCGTGGCAACCCCGAAATGGAGCGCCGCGCACAGGAAGTGATCAACGCCTGCTGGCAGCTGGGTGACGCCAACCCGATCCTGTCGATCCACGACGTGGGCGCGGGCGGCATCTCGAACGCGTTCCCGGAACTGGTGGACGGCGCCGACCGTGGTGCACGCTTCGACCTGCGCCAGGTGCACCTGGAAGAGTCGGGCCTGTCGCCGGCCGAGATCTGGTGCAATGAGTCGCAGGAACGTTACGTGCTGGCCATCGCGCCGAACGAACTGCCGCGCTTCCAGGCNATGTGCGAGCGTGAACGCGCACCGTTCGCGGTGGTNGGCATCGCCACGGAAGAGAAGCAATTGCAACTGGTGGACGCNCAGGTGGACGNCGCGCTGAAGGAGCACCGCGCCGTCGATATGCCGATGGACGTGCTGCTCGGCAAGCCGCCGCGCATGCACCGCGATGTGCAGCGCGTGCAGCAGGAACTGCCGCCGGTNGACGTGACCGGNATTTCGCTGGAGCAGGCCGTGCGCGACGTGCTGCGTCACCCGACCGTCGCCAGCAAGTCGTTCCTGATCACGATCGGCGACCGTACCGTGGGCGGCATGAACGCGCGTGACCAGATGGTGGGTCCGTGGCAGGTGCCGGTGGCCGACGTGGCCGTGACCACGCTCGACTACAAGGGTCGCGCCGGCGAAGCCATGACGATGGGCGAGCGCACGCCGCTGGCCGTGATCAACGCCCCGGCCTCGGGCCGCATGGCGATTGGCGANGCGCTGACCAACCTGGCGGCTGCCCCGGTCAAGGATCTGAACAAGGTCAAGCTGTCGGCCAACTGGATGGCGGCCTGCGGGGTGTCCGGCGAGGACGCCAAGCTGTATGACACGGTGCACGCGGTGGGCATGGAACTGTGCCCCGCGCTCGGCATCAGCATTCCGGTGGGCAAGGATTCGCTGTCGATGCGCACCAAGTGGTCGGACGCCGATGGCGACAAGGAAGTGGTTGCGCCGGTCTCGCTGATCATTTCGGCGTTCGCGGCCGTCGACGACGTCAACAAGACCCTGACGCCGCAACTGCGCACCGACCTNGGCGAGAGCGTGNTGATCGCGATCGATCTGGGCCGCGCGAAGAATCGCATGGGCGGCAGCATCCTGGCGCAGGTGTCGCAGCAGGTTGGCGACAGCGCGCCGGACGTCGACAGCCCCGAAGACCTGAAGCAGTTCTTCAACGTCATCCAGCGCCTGAACCGGGAAGGCAAGCTGCTGGCGTACCACGATCGCTCGGATGGCGGTTTCCTGGCCACCGTGGCGGAAATGGCGTTCGCGGGCCACGCCGGCGTGTCGCTGAACGTCGACATGCTCGCGCTGGATCCGAACCAGGAACAGGACTACGGCGACGCCAAGAACTGGGCGCAGCAAGTGGCCGAGCGTCGTAACGACCAGACGCTGCGCGCGCTGTTCTCCGAGGAACTCGGTGCGGTGATCCAGGTGCGTGCGCAAGAACGCGACGAAGTGTTCGGCATCCTGCGCGAGGCGGGTTTGTCGGCATGCAGCCACGTGATCGGCAAGCCGAACACGACGGACCAGATCGAGATCTATCGCGATGCGAAGAAGGTGTTTGGCGCGGATCGTGCCGAACTCCAGCAGAACTGGACCGAGGTGAGCTGGCGCATCGCGCGCCTGCGCGACAACCCGGCTTGCGCCGATAGTGAATACGCAAGCGTGCTGGACGCCGCCGACCCCGGCATCAGCCCGGTGCTGACGTTCGATCCGGCCGAGGACATTGCCGCACCGTTCATCGCGACGGGCAGCCGTCCGCGCGTGGCGATCCTGCGCGAGCAAGGGGTCAATTCGCAGATCGAAATGGCCTACAGCATGGACCTGGCCGGTTTCGATACGGTTGACGTGCACATGAGCGACCTGATTGCCGGCCGCGCCAGCCTGGCCAATTTCAAGGGTTTCGTGGCCTGCGGCGGATTCAGCTACGGCGACGTGCTCGGTGCGGGCGAAGGCTGGGCCAAGACGATCCTGTTCAACGGCCAGATGGCCGAGCAGTTCGCGGCATTCTTCAATCGCCAGGACACCTTTGCCCTGGGCGTGTGCAATGGCTGCCAGATGCTCAGCAACCTGGCCCCGATCATCCCGGGTGCCGGCGCCTGGCCGAAGTTCACGCGTAACCAGTCGGAGCAGTACGAAGCCCGCTTTGTAACCGTGGAAGTCCAGTCGTCGCCGTCAGTGTTCTTCGCGGGCATGGAAGGCAGCCGCATTCCCATCGCCGTGGCGCATGGTGAAGGTTTCGCCGACTTCTCGCAGCAGGGTGACATCGACAAGGTCAACGTGGCGCTGCGCTTCGTCGACAACCGTGGCCAAGTGACGCAGGCTTACCCGCTGAACCCGAACGGCTCGCCGCAAGGTATTACCTCGGTGACCACGGTGGATGGCCGCTTTACCGCGCTGATGCCGCACCCGGAGCGTGTATTCCGCACGGCCACGATGAGCTGGGCGCCCGATGCCTGGAAGGACATCGCCGATGGCGGCAGCCCGTGGATGCGCATGTTCCGCAACGCACGCAAATGGGTCGCGTAAGCTGACCCACAGCCTGGCAAGAGACGCCCGCCGATTCATCGTGCGGGCGTTTTTCTTTGGTGGAAGTTATCGACCGGTGGCCAAAAGCCAAATGCAAGTNATGAAAGTCAATGCAGTGTAGGCGACGAAGATTCNCTCGGCGCGTTTCATAATTCTGCATTGNTAGTCGTCGTCCTCAAAAAAGCGGGTGAGAAATTTGTTCATCTGAAACTCCGCGGTGAACACCGGCAAGGGCAAATTTCAACTGGCATTTGCAATCCAGCC
>JGI25151J46595_10001196_pt1 | contig 18590 bp, 20 predicted proteins | sample AraplaMF_Col_mLB_FD_46595 | JGI IMG/M metagenome (IMG submission 46595) | reverse complement strand
GAAGCGGGAAGGTGATCGTTTCCTCCCTTAATTTCATAAAACTTAAGTCCTTCAGTAAATAAAATCATGACTTCCCGAAGTAGTGCAGTAAATGAAAGTTCTGGAAATCCCTCTAGCCCAAGCATAACTTTGATCATATCAATCGCACCAACGGATAATCTTCTACCAAATGGATTATATTTTAAATAATATTCCATAGAGTAACGATCAAATTCTTTAATGATGATATCCCAATTTTGTTTTGGATTTTTTTCGATAAAACTAGTTATAGGTTCCATAGCGTATTTTGCTAAGGCATCAGCAGTTTTTCCTTTTTCATTTTGGGCTGTTGGAAACGCTAGTATATCTGGATCTTCTTCGTATATTGATTGAATTGTACGAACGCCATTGACGTAAATAATATCATTTGGCGTACTATTTATGAATTCTTCAGTTGGTAAGTTGAACTTTTTAATATATTCAAGTACAAGTAAATGAATTGAAGGAATTCTCATTGCACCTAGCTCAACATATTGTCCGCTATAAAATGATGATCGATCGGTAAATATGCGTCCACCAACACGGTTATTTGCTTCTAATATAGTGACGTTATGTCCGGCCTCTTTTAACAGAGAAGCCGTTACCAATCCAGAAATCCCAGCACCGACTATCGTTATATTTTTAGGTACCAATGTTTTAGGTAATCCTGTTCGAATCGTTTGAAGCATTTGCTCCATTGTTAAAGGACTTTCCTGACTAACATCTGGCATAATGACTCCCCTTTAGAATTTAATCATATTCATAGCAGTTTATTCATTGCCAGTGATAGATAGAAGAGAATCTTTGCTTAAGTAATATATCTGATGCNCACGCNCCAGGAAAAGCNTGCNCCATGAAGTGGAAATCAACGCATACTTTAGTTAAAGTTTTAAGAAAATTGTAAGAGAACACAAAAAAAGAGCTTGTGATTAACAAGCTCAAGTTTTAGAAATTAATTTATGTTTTTCGTTTAAATAGGCGAACCAAGAATACGATAATTGCGATAATTAATACAAGATGTATTAACCAACCTGTAATATGGAAAACAAAAAATCCTAGTAGCCATAATACTAAAAGTATAATAAATAAAGCCCACATAGTATAATTTCATTCCTTTCTAATGTAACTGTATTAATACCTTTTCCAATTTTAAATATCATATCCATTATTACGAAAGAAAATTTTTATTTTGATGATATTAGTTGTCTTTCTATTAAGAAAATTTTGATACAATATGTATTATGTAATGTTATAAAATTCAGGAGAAAAATGAATGAAGAGATATCCAGTGGAAGATGCATTTAACTTTGAAGATGTTGCAAATGATATTTTGCAAATGGCCAATGATTTAATTGGAAAACATGAGTTTTTTGTTAGCTTTATTGACGAGAAAATCTTAAAGGTATTAAAAGTAAAAAATAAAATTTTTCTAGAAGAAGGAATTATGATGCCTATTGAGGAGACGTATTGTCAGTACACTCTTCAAGGGAATNAACCAGTCCTTATTGTAAACAGCTTAGTAGACGAACGCGTAAAGTTTCTGAATGCTACGATTACCAATAAAATGTGTTCGTATGCTGGAGTACCTATTATCTTAAAAAATGGCATTGTATTTGGGACGGTTTGCGCCCAAAACAAAGAACCATTTCTTTTTGATCAAAAGACAATTAGTATACTGACAAGACTGGCGAAATTCCTTTCTTATGTTGTTGATCTTGAAACTTTTATTATAAAAGATTCCTTAACAGGTTTATATAATCGTTATTTCTGGAATAAAATGATCGCTCAACTAAATAGTAACGATACCGACCATGCTTTTTTAATGTTTGATATAGATAAATTTAAAAAAATAAATGATCAATTCGGACATGAAAAAGGGGATGAAGTATTAATTCAAGTAAGTGAGATTCTCCAAAATATCATACCAAATAATGCATATGCATTTAGATTTGGTGGAGATGAGTTTGGCGTATTATTTACCGATAGTAGCTTAGAAGAAACTGAGGATACTGTTAATGAGTTAATTGTTAAATGTGAAGAAATCANACTAGATCAGAANACAATCGTTAATATATCTTGTGGAATCGTTGACACAACAAAAGTAGACATATCAAAATTAATGGCTNTTGCAGATCAATGTTTATATTTATCAAAGAATGAACCTACAAGCTTTGTAACCCGAGCTTAAATCAAACGATAAAAAGCTGCCATGGCAATTGGCAGCTTTTGTTGTTGCATGTAAAACTTAAAATTGATCAAATACAGTGTAAGGCATTTGTCTTTTATGTCTTGATTTATTAAACCACGCTTCAATTTTAGATTGGGAATCAGCATTGACTTCTTTACCCTCTAAGTAATCATCAATATCATCATAAGTGACACCTAATGCCACTTCGTCTGCCAATTGTGGTCGGTCTTCTTCTAAATCAGCAGTCGGAATTTTTTCATATAATTTTGGAGGGCAATTTAATTCTTTTAAAAGCATTTTACCTTGTCTTTTATTAAGACGGAATATTGGTGTAAGGTCCGCGCCTCCATCACCATATTTAGTATAAAATCCAGTAATTGCTTCAGCTGAATGATCAGTTCCTAAAACGACACAGCCTTTCATTGCAGCGATACTATATTGAACTTTCATACGCTCACGAGCTTTTTCATTTCCTTTTGCAAAGTCCGTTAATTCAATACCAACTGATTTTAATGTTGCTACGCTAGCATCAACAGCTGCTTTGACATTTACTGTATACGTTTCTGTCGGTTGAATAAATTGAAGAGCTAGNTGACAATCGTCTTCATCCATTTGTACACCATACGGAAGTCTTACAGCAATAAAGATATATTTCTTTTCTGATTGTTCTTCATTTAATTCATTAANTGCAAGCTGGGCAAGTTTTCCGGTNAATGTAGAGTCTTGACCACCTGAAATACCTAAAACAAATCCATTTAAAAAGGGATGCTTCTTTAAATAGTTTTTNAGAAAATCGATGCTTATTCTGACCTCTTCTTTNGGATCAATTACAGGCTTTACTTTCATTTCTTCAACAATTTCTTTTTGCAATGTATTCAATCTTCATTCTCCTTTTGTTGATATAAATTGTGTTTTTTTATGTATGCATAACATTCTTCAGGNAATAAATATCTAGGTTCTCCACCTTTTGCGAATTCTTCACGTATATAGGTAGAACTAATCTCCATTGCTAAACCCTTATCTATCANATGAAATCTTGTACCATTGTCATTATTTCTTAAAAGAGGGGAACGTGAAATTGTTTTAAGCATATCAATTCCATCACGGGCCATTACAATAAATTTATTTTCAGATACTAACTGGTCACCGTACTTCCATTTGCCATCTGCAATATCTTCTAAAAGATCTGCTCCCATGATGAAATACACTTCATCATCTTGGAAGGTAGATTTAAAATGATTCATTGTATAATAAGTAAAAACTTCCCAAGCTTCTTTATTCATTTCGTAATTATCAGCAATGAATTTTGGATTATTTTTTATAGCTAAACTCAACATATTCCATCGATGTTCATCTGTATTATGTAATTGTTTATCCCGACGTTTTGAAGAGCAAGGTAAGAAAATGACTTTATCTAACTTACAACGATGGGCAATTGTACTCGCAGTCCATAAATGAACATTTGTGATAGGATCAAATGAGCTACCATATATTCCGATTTTAGCCATTCTTTAATTCCTCAGTCTTTCTCCTAGCTTCCGCGATTTTTTCCATTTTGTTATTCCAACATTTCTCACTTAAATCTACCGGATATTCTTCAGGATTCAATGCACGTTTATATTCTTCCCAAAGTAAAGATAGGTTGTCTTCAGCAAATGCTTGAACATCTTTAATGTTAGGAATTGAATAGACCAATTCACCATTCTTAAAGATTTCATGATGAAGCTCCCTCGCTTCAAAATGTGTCACAAACTTACTGATATATGTATGGATTGGATGAAATAATTTAATTTTTTCTTCTGATTCTGGATTTTCATCATCTAACGCAATATAGTCTGCTTCCGCATGATGATTAATTGTGTTGATGATCCTGTATAGTTTTTTATATCCAGGTGTCGTTACTTTTTCTGGATTTTGAGAGATTTTAATTGTATCAACCATTTGTCCATTTTCATCTTCAATACTAACTAATTTATAAACAGCTCCTAAAGCAGGTTGATCATATGCTGTAATAAGTTTTGTTCCAATNCCCCAAGAGTCAATTTTNGCTCCTTGGGATTTTAAATTTAATATCGTATATTCATCTAAATCATTTGAAGCAATAATTTTAGTCTTTGTAAAACCAGCTTCATCAAGCATTTTTCGTGCTTCCTTAGACAAATACGCTAAGTCACCACTATCTAATCTAATTGCTGCAAAGTTGATTTTATCTCCTAATTCCTTAGCAACTTTNATGGCATTTGGAACGCCNCTTTTAAGCGTATCGTAAGTATCAACTAAAAAAGTACATTGGTAATGTCGATCTGCGTATTTCTTGAATGCAATATACTCATCTCGATATGCTTGAACTAGCGCGTGAGCATGTGTGCCTGAAACAGGTATATTAAATAGTTTACCTGCTCTCACATTACTAGTAGCATGAAAGCCACCAATAAACGCAGCTCTAGCTCCCCAAATGGCTGCATCAAACTCTTGTGCACGTCTAGTACCAAATTCCATTAGTGTATCTTCACCAACAATATGTTTAATACGAGAAGCTTTTGTTGCGATTAAAGTTTGGTAATTTACGATATTTAATAAAGCAGTTTCGATTAATTGAGCTTCAAGAAGCGGTGCTTCAATTCGTAAAATAGGTTCATTTGAAAAAACCAATTCTCCTTCAAGTAGGGCTTTTATCGTTCCAGTAAATTTCACTGTAGATAAATACTCAAGAAATTCAGCTTCATAACCTAGTTCGTTTTTTAGATAATCTAAATCTGACTGACTAAATGTAAAGTTCTGAAGATAGTTAATAATTTTTTCTAAACCAGCAAAAATAGCATATCCATTTCCAAATGGAAGTTTTCGAAAGTATAATTCAAAGACCGCTTTTTTATTGTGAATATTGTCTCCCCAATAAGTTTCGGCCATATTGATTTGGTATAAATCTGTATGTAAAGCAAGGCTATCATCATGCAAATTTGTATTCATCGTATTTCCGCCCCTAATGAGTTTTTAAAATGACTTAATGCCCATTCATGACCTGCTGGGTTAAAACTGGCTACAGCATTACTATGAATGACTAATTTATACCCCTTATTATAAGCATCAACTGCTGTATGTAATACACAAATATCAGTACACACTCCGATTAAATGAAGTTCATTAATATTACGTTCTCTTAGCTTTATTTCAAGATCCGTACCTGCGAAAGAAGAATATCTTGTTTTATCCATCCAATGGACGTTAGAAAGATCTTTGGACATCTCAAATATCCCCTGTAATCCTCCAAATAAATTCCTTCCATTAGTGTGTCGGATATTATGAGGCGGAAATAATTTTGTTTCAGGGTGTAAATGGTCATCTAGATCATGCACATCAACAGCAAATACAACATAATCATCTTGTTTTAAAAAGTTATTAGTGATTTGAATGATACTTTGTTCAATTTCTTGGGCAGGTTTCCCACAGGTTAATGAGCCATCATCTGCTACAAAATCATTTGTATAATCGATAATGATCAATGCTTTATTATTCATTTACAGATCCCCTATCTCATGAATATGTTTGTTTGTAGAAAACTTCACAAAATAAAAATAATAAATACATAATAATGGAAGATATACCATTATTTTTCAATTTAATCTTATTATAAGTTAAATCATATGAAAACAAATAAAACTAAATTTAATAAATAAAATATATTCATTAGTATTTCCAGTGTGCAAATAATTAATATTTGAGAGTGCCTGGTCTTGATCAATTGAGCCTTGAAAAGGATTTTTCTGTGATTTATCGAAGTAATCTTTAGTAATATGTTTGTACCTTAACTATATAAATGAATGATATATATGAAAAATGATTAGATTTAGGGGTGAAGAAAATGAGAGTTTTTCAAGCAAAAACATCAGAGGTAAAAGAAGTAGCAAAATTATTTGATCAATATCGTGTTTTTTACAAACAAGAAAGTAATATTGAAGCGGCAGAAGCTTTTATTTCAGAAAGATTGGAAAATAACGAGTCAGTTATTTTTGTCGTTGAAGAAGATGGCGAATTTTTAGGATTTACCCAACTATATCCTTCGTTTTCATCCGTTTCAATGAAAAGATTATGGATATTAAATGACTTATTCGTTTTAAAAACTGCGAGAAACAAAGGTGTAGCCCAATATCTTTTAGATGCTGCCAAACAATTTGCGATTGAAACAAGCGCTAAATCATTAGATCTTCAAACAGCAAACGACAATTCTGCGGCACAAGCACTTTATGAAAAAAATGGCTATGAACTTGAAAAAGAATTTCGTTCTTATTCATTGATGATTGAAAGTCAATCGTAATCAAAATTTAGAAAAGTTACCGTGATTGATGCAAAAAGAATATCTTTAATGAAATGATTGAATGATTAGAAACGAAAGGAAGATTTATGGGGAAAAAATTAATTATATTATTCGTATGTATTATTGTAGTGATGGCTAACGCCTACTATTTTACAAACTATTATGATACAAAAAAAGAAGCAGTGACAGCTGCTATAAAGGTTAATCCAACTGCTCTAAAAGAAGAACATTATCAGATCGTCAAAATACCAAATAGCTCTTACTTTATCTGTATCACAGATATTCCACATAGTATGTACGTTTATAAAACCTCATCGATGTTTCAAAAATATAAAGCTACTTTATTTAATGTAGAACATTTATATGCTGGGGATGGTGCAGGAATACATTATGTGAATGGTAAGCTTGCTTATGGTTTTACGAAGGAAAAACCGAAAGATAAAGATATCTATATTAATCAAACAAAAATGAATGCATTTGAATTAGGAAAGTATTTTAAAAATAGTAAATATGAAATAACCTATAGAAATTTAGTACTTTATTATCCAGACCAACCAATGCATACAAAGAATAGTTCAAGTTCAAAAATGGGTTTTGACGAAATTACCTATCGATAAAGGAAAATAGAGGTGAAACTATGTTTGATCAATCTCCTTTTGAATGTCGTGTTGAATGGGGAAAACGTGGTGCAAGAGAGGCTGCTGAACGAAACGATATTACAATTGTAGTAGATGTACTAAGTTTTTCTTCGACAGTCGTTACAGCAGTAAATCAGGGAGCAATTATCTATCCTTACCCGCCGAATTTAGATGGAAAGTTATATGCAAAAAATCTAGGAGCGGATTACATACTNGGAAGAAAAGAAGCAGCAATCCTTGGAAGACCAACTNTATCTCCAGTTTCATTCAATGAGCAGCATTCAAACAAAAAATACGTTTTAAGCTCACTAAATGGTGCATTTTGCTCCTGGATTGCAACAAAAGTACCTGCTTTATTAATTGGTTCTTTACTAAACTATTCAGCCGTTGCAAGGATTGCAAACCAATTAAAAGATGAAACAAAAGCAAATATCACTGTCATTCCTTGTGGAGAACTTTGGAATGAAATAAGTGAGAACGAGGAGGGGCTACGCCCATCAATTGAAGATTATTTAGGGGCAGGTGCAATATTATCTAAATTAAGTGGTACGAAATCACCAGAGGCAGAAGTTTGTATCGGCGCATATGTTCATTCTAAAAATCGAATTAGTGGGCTGGTGTGGGATTGCGGAAGTGGTCGAGAACTTCGTGAAAAGGGATATGAAGCAGACGTGATACATTGCTCTCAAATGAATAAATATCAGACTGTACCAATTTTACGAAATGAGTCTTTTGGAGATGCCTCAATTTTAGGGTATGCAACAAAAAAAGGATGAATATACTTCATCCTTTTTGTTTTAACCTTATAGCAGAAAATATTGATTTGTACTCAGAAACAAGGCACTAAAAATTAAGAAACTTATTTATTAAAAATAGAATACAATCCAACTTTTTTGATTAGTATTTTAGAGTTTTTACCATTCAAATCAGCCATCCATAAATCGCCTTCAATTTCTAAATCACTCTTTCTTACCCAGGTAATTTTATTTAAAGAAGTAGAATAGACTGGGCTATAGTCTCCTAAATTTTTAGTCGGATTTGTAATTTTCTGTTGGTTTGGTTCATGAATATTTACAAGAAATAAAGCAGGTTTGGGTCTCTTTTTAGGATCATTGGACCACTCNCTTTCAANGACACGTGACACAATTAATGTAGAATCATTACACCACGTAAANCCTAATTCTGCGAAATTAGGTGGGGTTAACTTTGTAGAAGTAAACGCCGGCATTTCAGTAACTTTTAAGTCTTTATCTTTAAAACCNGCAACCAATCTTCCACCACCNGCAATATAGCCTAAAATATTTTTTTGAAATGCCCATTTTGGCTCATCAACTTGAAAAATAACTTCATCTTGTATTTCGAATATTTTTCCATCGGAGGAAATGATACAAAGTAAATTACTATCCATGGACCAAGAAGCTGTTGGACTAACAATAAATGATATCCATTTTTGATTTGGTGAAAATTGAAAATTACTTGCATTAATCGAAAGAATACTTACATTTCCCTTTTTTAATTCCTTAGGNATGACAAAAAACTGATTTACATTTTCGGTTAACACTTTATGATTTTTTAAATCATTTGGTAAAGGGATTTTATATAGAATTGGGTTNGTCCAACCATCGGGGTGGAGAGAGGCACTNGATGATGCTATAAAGCTTTTGCCATCCGGGAACCAATTAAAATCATCTACACCAAGTGCTATATTATAAAATTGTTTAAAGTCAGAAACATTTAATACGCCACCATCTAAGAAGGCAATGATATTTTGAGTAGGAGACCATTTTGGATTTGATCCATCATTAAAAATCAAAGTATGCTTTTTTGTTTTTAAGTTATAAACCCAAATTTCAGATTGAGTCGGATATGATTCTGTTGAACTCTGAGTAATTTCTTTTTGATATAAAATATATTGTCCGTCAAATGACCACTGGGGAGGGTATTGATAAACTGCTGGTTTGCTTGTAATTTTTTGATCTTTGTTATTTATTTTTGTCCATAAATAACCATCTTTTACATAAGCAATCTTTAAAGAAGTGTTGTCAGTTTCTGCATGGGTTAGATTAGGAAAAAGTAAATAAACAAAGATCATCATTATGATGAATATTTTTTGTTTCATTTGTTCACCTCATTTTTCAAATTTTGAATATTTTTCCCTAGTCTACATGGAAATATCAATTTAGTTTTTATCAATCCCAAAAGCAAAATATCTCAAAAAATTCTATTTAGAAGCTAAATGAATCATTCAAAAGAAAGGAGGTACATCTAATGTGGGTTATTATGTCTGTCGTGTTAGTCATTTTATTTTTACCGATGTTTTATAGACTAAATAGGAGAATCAGTATATTAGAGGATGAGATTCGAGAGTTAAAAGGAATTAAGAAAATTTATTAGTCAAAAATGGCTGATTTTTTATGATAGTGACTAGAAAATAAAAAAGAGCCGTTCAAATACTAACAATCGGCTCAAATCCTTAACTTAAAAACTTCTAGTATTCTTCTACTGTAGCTATATACGGGAGGTTTCTAAATTTTTGTGCATAGTCAATTCCATAGCCAACAATGAATTCATCAGGAATGACGAATCCGACGTAATCAACGGGCAATTCAATTTTTCTTCGTTCTGGCTTGTCCAATAAAGTACAAATCTTAATGTTTCGTGGTTTATGTAATTGGAGATGATCCTTTAAGAAATGCAAGGTTAACCCACTATCAATGATGTCTTCAATCACTACTACATTTTTGTTTGTAATATTTGAGTCAAGGTCNTTTAATAGTTTCACTTTACCAGTAGATTCTGTTTGGTCACTATANCTTGAGACGGAAATAAAATCTACATTAATATCACTTTTCATTTCTCTAATTAAATCAGCTGCAAAAACAAAAGAACCTTTTAGTACAACAATCATTACGAAAGATTCATTGTTAAAGTCCCTTTCTATTTCTTCGGCAATTTGTTTTACTCTTTGTTTCAAATCAGATTCCGAAATTAGCGTATCTTTTATTCTATATGGCATTTGTATTCCTCCTTACAAAATGAATGGTTTATTAAACTTTTAACTATTCCATAAAGACAGTTTCATTATAACCAATTAATCGTGTTTATTACTAAGTTATATGTTTATTAATGAAGTAGCTTCAGTTTGGTAATAATAGCCATATACTAATTATGGAGGTTATTGCATGAATGAAAAAATTGACTACAATGGCTTACCGAAACATTCTAAGCCTATGTGGAGAAGTGGTTTAAATGTCCCTTCCTTTCAACCATATACAGAAGATGAAGAGTTTGATGTTGTTATTGTTGGTGCAGGAATTACCGGGATTTCAACTGCCTACTTTTTAACACAAGCAGGGATGAAGGTTGCAATTCTAGACGCTAATAAAATTTTGAATGGCACGACTGGTCATACGACAGCAAAAGTTACAGCTCAGCATGATTTAATCTATGATGAGCTAATTCAAAATTTTGGACTAGAGAAGGCAAGAATCTATTATGAATCCTCAAAAGATGCCATGGATTTTGTAAAAAAATACAGTACGGATAATCAAATAGACTGTAATTTAGAGATTCAGGATGCGATTATTTATACAAATTCAGATCAGTATATAAATAATTTACATAAAGAATTAAAAGCTTATGATTTACTAGGAATCGACTCGGCTAGTTCTGAAGGTANAGCATTACCTTTACAATCTAAGTTTTCAATATCAATGAAAAATCAAGCACAGTTCCATCCTTTAAAATATTTAATTCACATGCTAAAGGAATCTCTTGAAAAAGGATTACGTGTATATGAGGAAACTGTTGCAATTGATGTAGAGCCTGGCAAAATAGCACAAGTCATTACGCAAAGTGGAAAGAGAATTAAATGTAAACATGTTGTTAGTGCATCTCATTTTCCTTTCTATGATGGAATGAAATTGTTTTTTGCAAAAATGCATGCAGACCGTTCTTACGTTTTAGCTGCTAAACTTAAATCACCATTCCCTAAAGGAATGTATTTAAGTGCAGAAGATCCAAAAAGATCGCTAAGAACAATTCAATATAATAATGAAGAGTTGGTGTTGATTGGGGGAGAAGGTCATAAAACGGGTGTAGAAACTCGTACAATGAGTTTTTATGAAAATTTGAAACAATTTGGTGATGAAGTCTTTGGTATTGAAGATGTGAAGTATAGATGGTCAACACAAGATCTAGTGACATTAGATAATGTACCATACATTGGTCGATATTCAGAAAATCATCATAATATTTATGTTGCTACTGGCTTCCGTAAGTGGGGAATGACAAATGGTACTGTTTCTGCCAAATTAATTAGTAATTTAATTTTAGAAAAGGATGCTCCTAATGCTGAGTTATTCTCCCCTTCTAGATTTCAAGCTAACCCTAGCATTAAGCATTTCTTGATGCAAAATTTTGACGTGGCTAAACACTTAATTGAAGGAAAACTAGAGCCAGTTTCTAGAAAAATAGAAGAATTATATAATGATGAAGGGTCTGTTGTATCACTTGATGGGAAACGAGTGGGAGCGTATAAAGATGTAAATGGCAAGGTTCACTGTGTTGATACAACCTGTACCCATTTAGGCTGTGAAGTTGAATGGAATAATGGAGAAAAATCATGGGATTGTCCTTGCCATGGCTCAAGATTTTCAATTTATGGTGAGGTACTTGAAGGACCTGCCGAAAAGCCATTAAAGCAAGTCTTTACCCAATAAAATAGAGAAAATTTTGAGGAGAAACGAATGAATCAAAATAAAATAGCGATGATTACTGGTGCTAGTAGATTAAATGGGATTGGTGCAGCTATTTGTCGTCAATTAGCTGAAGCGGGGTATGATATATTTTTTACCTATTGGACATCATACGATCAAGAAATGCCTTGGGGAATCGAGGATGATGAACCTCAAAGACTTAAAGAAGAATGCAGCGCAAAAGGCGTAAGAGTTGCATCTCTTGAAATTGATTTATCAAAAGAAGATGCGCCGAATCAACTTTTTCAACAAGTAATAAATGAACTTGGATACCCAAGTATTTTAATTAATAATGCAGCTTATTCTACAAATAATGATTTTTCTAATTTAACTGCAAAAGACTTAAACAATCATTATGATATAAATATTCGAGCTACAACATTATTAAGTATTTTATTTGCTAGACATTTTAAATATAAAAATGGTGGTAGAATTATCAATCTAACATCTGGCCAATTTAAAGGACCGATGCCAGGAGAACTTGCCTATGCAACAACAAAGGGTGCAATTGATGCATTAACAATCACCCTGTCAGCTGAAGTTGCAAATTTAGGCATTACAGTAAATGCTGTAAATCCAGGTCCAACCAATACAGGCTGGATGACAGATGAAATCAAAGAACATCTACTTCCGTCATTTCCATATGGGAGAATAGGTAAGCCTACAGATGTGGCAAAGTTGATAAAATTTTTAGTCAGTGACGACGGTGAATGGATTACTGGTCAAATCCTACATTCAGAAGGCGGATTTAGAAGATAAAAAAAAAGGTCATATTCTAGTGAAAAAACTAAGGATATGACCTTTTTCATTTATATATCATTTGGAAACTAAGGTTTTCCAAAATTAAAAAGTAGATTTCTAATTTTTATGCAAAAGTATGGCTTATTAAAAGAAAGTATTGATAAAATAGGATTTTCTAGAGTCCAATATTAAAACATAATGATTGGAACGGAAGGTGCTCGACTCCTATGGGAGATGCGGGAAGGTTGAGACCCCGCAGGCTCGCCGAGGAGGCTCAGCTCACGCCCCATGGAAAGCGAGCATCCTGGAGTGGAAATCAACGCATTCTAAATTTTATTAATACTTTTTTCATCTACAATATTCCATCACATAACAGTCTCTAAATTCACCTTCATGAAATTCATGTTTTGGAAGAAGTTTTACTTTTTTAAATCCACATTTCATATAACAAGCAATTGCCCTTTTATTCCATGCTTGGGGATCCATAACGATTTTGTCAGCATTTAGTTGTTTTGTTAAATATTCAATCATTGCTGTGACAAGCTGGCTACCTATTCCTTTATTCCAATAATCTACCTCTCCGATAAATTGATCCATTCCGTAAAGTTTTTCAGATGCATTCTTATACCCATACTCTGCTTTACCTTCATCATCTAATTCGTAAAATTGAATATATCCAATTTCAGTATCTTCATATTCAACAATACACATTGTGACTGACTCTTCTTTGTTAAAAAAAACAGAACGAACTTTTTCCTCATTAAATGGGTTATCTCTGCCTTCATAAAATTGAAGAACATTATGATCTGATAACCATTTAACGATAAATGGTATGTCATTTTCACTGATTAGTCGTACCTTTAATTGACCATATTGAAAAATCATCATTATTCCCCCTATATCCTAACAAGTTCTAATTCGGTTTTCGTAAAATGATATCCTCCATAACCGATATGAAAAAGAGGACTGTTTACCATAATGAAGAAATAAATAAAGAGTTACCATACATAAATATAAGTAATCAAAAATTATTTTCAATCACGATATATTGCAATGAAAGAAGGATATCCAATGGAAAAGTATCAACTAATAGAGGAAGATTTTGAATTAATAGAGGCTGCAAAAGAAAAAATCATTTCATTATACGAAGATGATAAACATCATGTTGGAGCTGCAATTCGTACAAATTCAGGGAAGATTGTTTCAGCAGTACATATCGAGGCATATATCGGTAGGGTATCAGTTTGTGCTGAAGCCATTACGATCGGAAAGGCAATCTCTGATGGGGACAAAGGGTTTGATACAATCGTAGCCGTAAGACATCCATATTCAGACGAAGTAAATAGAGACATAAAAGTTGTAAGTCCATGCGGTATGTGTAGGGAACTAATTTTTGACTACTCACCAAATTGCTTTGTCATTATTCAAGATAATGATGAAATTGTCAAAGTGAAGATTCATGAACTGATTCCATTAAAGTATAAAAGAGAGAGTTAAATGGAGGGAAAAGGGTGCCAATTACGAAAGAAGAACTAGTAAAGCACAATCGTCATATGAGCTTATGGGTTCATTCATTAAATGAACTGTCAGAAGAAAAATGGCGAAAACCAATTGCAGAAAATAAATGGACTGTTGCTGAAATAATCTCTCATTTAAGTGCGTGGGATTCATTCATTATAGAACAGCGATTAGCCATTGAAAATGAGGATTTTCCAATTAGCCCTGATGTAGAAAAGTTCAATACTACTGCTGCTGAATATGCTAGAAACCATTCAAAAGAAACGATCTTAAATGAATTTACAAGGAATCGCCACAAATTGATTGAGTGTATAGAGAATTTAGATGTCCAAAAACTACAAACAAATTTCTATCGCGAATTAACGGTACTTCAATATTTGAGCGGATTTATAGAGCATGATTTACATCATCAAAAACAAATCTTAGAGGTTATATAGAAAAAAAGGCTTCGGCATTCTCTCCGATGCCTTTTTTATCTCTTTTGACCAAAACCTTGAAATATTTTTCAGTTGAATGTGAAAATCGAATATAACACTTCATTGCCATGTAACTATTATTATAGGCTTTTATAAATTAGTTTAGAAAAGGGATAGATACAAATTTAAGGAGGAGTCCAATGGAAATTAATAAAGTAACAATTCATACTAGTAAACTGCATGAGACAAGACATTTTTATGAGTATGTGCTAGGTTTTCAGTTGACTACATCCAATGAAAATCAATTTGCTGTTCAAGTTGGAAGCAGCTTACTAGAATTTTTAGAGACCAAAAAAGAAACGAATCCTTTTTATCATTTTGCGTTTAATATTCCTTCCAATCGATTTCAGGAGGCTAAAAATTGGGCTAAAGTAAGAGTTACACTTACAGTGGAAGATGGGATGGATGAAGTGTATTTCANGTTTTTAGATGCACATTCATTTTATTTTATAGACCCATCTGGAAACATAGTNGAATTTATTTCAAGGCATTCTGTTTCGGTACAGAGTAATGATNCCTTCTCGGCAAACTCAATCCTAAANATAAGTGAAATTAATGTTACAACGNCAGATGTTATGTCTGTTGGAAATNAGTTNATTGCAAATGGAATAAAGGTAAGAGATGGAAATGAATTAACTAATTCATTAAACTTTATGGGTAAGGAAGGCTGTTTTCTNTTACTTGGTCCAGAAAATAGGAGATGGATATTTTCAGATAAACGCTCAAGATCCTTTCCCGTTGTCATAACGATTGATCAGGAAAAAGTAATTGAAGTTGATGAGTTTGGCAAAGTAGACATTAAACATATATAGATGATTTGGTTATTTTATTGAAGTACTTTTTTCATTTGCCAAAATAGCAAATTCGAAATTCTTATCACTTATATAATGAAGTAATTGAAAGAAGGCGTAAAAAGTGTTTATTCATTTAATATTAGAAGTCATGGTACCATTATTTTTTTATGTCATTTTAGGTTATACATTTAACAAAATTTTCAAATTACACTTAGGCACATTAACGACTCTATTAGTCTATTTATTTTTACCTGTTGCTGTATTTATGAAAATGTATAGTAGTCCTTTATCTGGCGGAGTAGCAGGTAGCATTCTGCTATTTTTGATGATTCAGTATGCCTTAATGTCTTTTATTTCATTAATTGCTTGTAGAATAAGAGGCATTGAGCCAAGTATGAGAGGGGCATTTGCAAATAGTATTGCATTAAATAATTCCGGTAATTTAGGCCTGCCAGTGAATGCTTTGGTATTTAAAAATGATCCTTTTGCAATGAGTATTGGAGTCTTAATCGTCCTGTTTCAAAATATCATGACATTTACTGTTGGCATTTATAATGCAGAAGCAGCTGTAAAGATGAAGGAAGCAATCATAAAAATGTTAAAACTTCCAATCTTATATAGTGTGGTATTAGGGTTTATCCTCCAGTTATCTCACGTGAAATTATCTGATGGGATTGTTTCTGTTTTTGATCCGATTACAGCTGCTTTTGCACCATTTGCATTAATAACTTTAGGTGCTCAATTAGCTGAATCTGGTAATAAAATTGATTGGGCGAATTTAGGCCTTAGTAATTTTCTAAGATTAATTGGTGCGCCATTAGTTGCATATGGAATCATACTAATTTTTGGATTTGAGGGTGTTGTTGCAAAAGCATTATTTATTGGAAGTGCTTTTCCAAGTTCGAGAAATAGTGCATTATTATCCTTCAAAGGACCACACGCTAGTTTTGCGGCACAAACAGTGATATCTTCTACAATCATTAGTAGTATTACTTTACCAACTGTTATTCAACTATCCGGTATACTTTTTTAAGTTCAAAGTGGTATAACCTTTAAGACAAATCTCTTTGAAATTTATGATTTATTCATAAAATGGACATGTTCAAAAGGAGTTTAATATGGATTGTAAAACCGCAGATGATATTATGAAGTTAATCAAAGAAGATGTATGGATGATGGACATATTAAAAACTGCAAAAGCGTTACAACTTCCAGAATGGTGGATTTGTGCAGGCTTTGTGCGCTCTAAAATTTGGGACAATTTACACGGATTCGAAAAAAGAACAAGACTTGAAGATATTGATGTTATTTATTTTGATCCTACAAATTTAGATGAATCGATTGAAAAGAAATATGAAGACATATTAAAGGACTTAAAAATGGATATTCCTTGGTCCGTTAAAAATGAAGCAAGAATGCATTTGAAAAATAATATCCAACCTTATCAATCATGTGTGGATGCTATTTCAAAGTTTCCAGAAACTGCAACAGCACTTGGTGTAAAACTAAATGAGAGAGATGATATTATTTTAACAGCGCCATGTGGAATAGATGATGCCATTAATGGAATCATAAAACCTTCACCAAATTTCTTAAGTAGTATGGAGGCAATAGAAATATTTGAAGCACGCTTACTTCAGAAAAATTGGAAACAAAAATGGCCTATGTTACAAATAGAAGAAACCTATCAAAAATAAAGAATAAGTCTTAGAACTATTTTAATCAGTTTTTAATAAGATAATTAGGGGGGCTATGCAATGAAAAAACATTTGTTCATTGGTTTGGCAATTGTAAGCATTCTTTGTATATCAGGTTGTCAAACAAATGACAATGGTAAAAAGGATGGGAAGGTAACGGTGGAAGATAAGGATAAGAAACCAGTAGTTGAGGATAAAATCTTAGCTGAAAATGAAGTTTTTAAAGTTACTTCAATCGTTAGAGAAGAAACAGTAAATAATGTTTTTGAAGTAGAAGGAACAGCAAGTGTATTTGAAGCGATGTTTAAGTATCGTTTGGAAGATGGGCATAATGTATTAGCAGAAGGAAGTGTTATGGCAGATAAAGGTGCTCCTGATTGGGGAAGCTTTAACATAAGGATTAGTCATAACCAACCATCAAGCCCTAATGGTGTATTAACGATTTATGTTGCGAGTGCTAAAGATGGTACAGCAGAAAATGAACTAAATATCCCGATTGAGTTTGCAAATTTTGAAAGATAATAGAAAGACTTTAGCTAAACGCTAAAGTCTTTTTTGTTTAATGTAAAGAAATCATCATATATGGAATCAATTTCATTATGAATTAATGATAAAATGAGTAGAATGAAAATTGTTACATAAACTAGGTTGTTTAGTAATATTAAAAATTTCTAATGAAACTCTAATGAAATTTTAAAAAAGGTATAAGTTCGTTTTCATTTTTTACAGATATGCTTATTAAATACAGAGAAAGATTTTATAAGTGTTATTATAAAAAAAATGAGGGATAAAATAAATGAAAAAAATATTAATTATAGAAGATGAAAAAGAATTAGCGAATTTTATTAGATTAGAATTGGAGTATGAGGGAAATGAAGTTCATATTTCAAATGATGGAAGAGAAGGTTTAAATCAAGCAATAGAAAATGAGTATGATTTAATTTTACTTGATTTGATGCTTCCAAATTTAAGTGGAATAGAAGTATGTAGAAGAATACGAGCTCACAAAGATACACCAATCATCATGATTACTGCACGTGATAGTGTGTTTGATCGTATATCAGGTCTTGATAGTGGGGCTGACGATTATATTTCAAAACCATTTGTCATTGAAGAGCTACTTGCTCATATGCGTGCAATTTTTAGAAGAATTGATCGTTCAACAAAAATACATTGTTTAAAATTTAAAGATTTATCTTTAGATTCTGCAGCAAGAGTTGTAAAAAAAGAAGAGACAATTATTGATTTAACAAAAAAAGAGTTCGATTTACTATATCTGTTAATGAGTAATGTAAACAGAGTTTTAACAAGAGAAATTTTACTAGAAACAGTATGGGGCTATGGCTCAACAATTGAAACAAATGTTGTAGATGTTTATATTAGTTATTTAAGAACAAAACTAGATGATAAGAACAATACGTATATACACACTGTAAGAGGTACAGGGT
>JGI25151J46595_10001178_pt1 | contig 18805 bp, 26 predicted proteins | sample AraplaMF_Col_mLB_FD_46595 | JGI IMG/M metagenome (IMG submission 46595) | reverse complement strand
GTCAGCGTTTGACTGACTACCTATGAAGTATCATAGGATTTTTTTATAAAAACTCGAATTAACAGGTACGTTTTGTCTTGTTTAGTTTTCAAAGATCATCTTCGCCGTTCTTAGCGGCTTTAATAATATAACATTTCGCTTCATCTTATGTCAACAACTTTTTTCAAGTTTATTTCCCGAAGCGTTTTGTGTTTGTCACTGTGTGTCAGCGACGATTAATAATATATCACGAAAACATTCTTTTGGTCAACGCCTTTTCAAAACTTTTTTTGAAATAGTTTTAATAAGCATCTTAAATCCTTGTCCTGCATACAATCAAGTAACAATCTTGGACAAGGCAGGAGTGTTTGAATTGAGTCGATTATATGTGTTGCCTATTAAACGGCTGAAGCAAGTTGTCATTATTCTTGTAGCAGCCCTTGCAGCTGCAACCTTTTTTTATGTACAAAAGGCACCGCCGCTGTCGGTATTTAAAACTGAACATGGACCCCGAGCCATTTATAAAGGCGAGACTTCATCTAAGCATATCTCTCTCACTTTTAATATTGGCTGGGGGGATGAGAAGGCTGTTCCTATTTTAAATGTCCTTCGAGAGTACGGTATAAAGAACGCCACTTTCTTTCTATCTGCTTCTTGGGCTGAGCGTCATCCTGATATCGTGAAACAAATTAAGGAGGACGGCCATCAAATTGGAAGCCTCGGCTATGCTTATAAAAATTATAGCCAGCTTGAGGATAGTGAAATCAAGCAAGATCTTGTCCGTGCACAAAATACATTTCAAAAGCTTGGACTGGATGACATTCAACTATTAAGACCGCCAACTGGACAGTTTAACGAAACAGCACTGAAAATTGCCACACAGTACGGTTATACCGTTGTTCATTACAGCATTAATTCACAGGATTGGCTGAATCCGGGTGTCGACCAGATTGTTCAGAATGTAAATGATCGTATGAAAAGCGGAGACATTGTTCTCCTTCACGCCTCAGATTCAGCAACCCAAACCGCTCAAGCCTTACCTGCTATTTTGAAACAAATAAAAGAAAAGCATTTAAAAAATGTGACGGTTGGCGAACTGATCTCCAACACGAAAACAAAGTCATCGGAAGTTAAGTAGTTTTCGCTTTTGAAAACCGCGGCATCGCTAACAGCTGAAAGGCATTACAGCCTAATAGCGGGAACAGCATTAAATACAGCCAGTCCTCTTCATTGACTCTGAGCGCCGGGAACCATTCTAACGACGTGATGACGACCATGAGAAACATTGCAGAAATAAATGTTTTCTTAGAGGACTGCTGCTGTTTAAAGTAAGCCACGATCAAAGCAAACACACCGATAAATAAAGGCAGCCACAAGTATGGAAGAAATGATTCATTCTCCCCGAAAAACAAAAATCGCAAGTAAGCTAAATCAAACAGCACAAAAATCACAAGAAACAGCTGAATGGTATTCCATAAAGAATGTGACCGGAAAATCTCTAACGCAAACCGGTGCACCGTCAAGAAGACAACAAACCCCATCTGGCTAATGACACTAAAGATCATCCCTACACCAATGAACCAAAACAACACAGATGCGATCTCTAGAATTTCAAACGATATAAAAAGCTTCTGATATTTTCCCCACTCCAGCGCAAAGCCTACCACGCTTGTAATGACCGCTCCAACAGCTAGCACAGAGAAGAAAAAACGAACTAAATCCCGACTTTTCATTGAATTGATCCAACCCCTATTTTTGTTATGTATAAATTTACGTGAAACATTCATATTAAAAGTAAGACATGTAACGAAAGGAGCCACAGTATGTCAAAAGGCATCTTGCGTATAGTGAGCTGTTTTCTTCTTTTATCTCTAACAGCTTGTGCTCCCAAAACCCAATCCTCATCTAATATGGACTATGACGAAACAAAAAAAATGGTCGTCGATATATTAAAGACAGATGACGGTAAAAAGGCCATTCAACAGTTATTAAATGACGAGGCAATGAATGAAGCTTTGGTAATGGATGAACAAACTGTGAAAAAAACGATAGAGAAAACGCTGACTTCTGATAAAGGCAAAGAGTTCTGGAAGAAGGTCTTTGAGGATTCTAAATTTGCCGAGACTTTCGCAAAATCCATGCAGCAACAGCATGAAAGGATGTTAAAACAGTTAATGAAGGATCCTGACTATCAACAGCTAATGATGGATATTCTCAAGGATCCTGAGATGGAAAAGAAATACGGTGAACTGGTAAAAAGCAAAGAGTTTAGAAAGCACTTAGAAAAAGTCATTACGGAAACATTAAGCAGCCCTCTTTATAAGAAGAAATTCGAAGATGAGCTCAAAAAGGCAGCATCTGAAAGCAGCAGTGATTCCGGATCGCAAGGCAGCGAAGGAAGCGACAGTTAAACATCACCCGAGTGGCATTCATCCACTCGGGCTTTCATTATGCTTTCACTGCTAATTGTTCAATGACTTTATTCGCAATGTGTTGATACACTTCTCCTGTTGGATGACTTGCATCATAGACAGAAGGCGCGAAATCATCCTCATTCCAATCAGGCTGTCTTAAAGGAATTTGGCCAAGGACTGATACTCGCAGCTCTTCAGCCAGCTTGTCCCCGCCACCTTTTCCAAAGACGTATTCCTTCTCACCTGTTTTTTTGCTTTCATAATAGCTCATATTCTCAACGACACCGAGCACTTCATGATCTGTTTGCAGTGCCATTGCGCCTGCTCTTGCTGCAACGAAGGCAGCCGTAGGATGCGGTGTAGTAACAATGATTTCTTTACAGCTAGGCAGCATTGTATGAATATCAAGCGCCACATCTCCCGTTCCAGGCGGAAGGTCTAATAGTAAGTAATCTAATTCTCCCCACTCAACTTCGTGGAAGAAGTTATTTAACATTTTTCCAAGCATCGGCCCTCTCCAAATAACCGGTGCATTTTCTTCAACAAAAAAGCCCATTGAAATCACTTTGACTCCAAAGCGCTCCACAGGAATAATTTTTTCCCCTTTAACTGTTGGTCTGACAGTGATCCCCATCATATCCGGTACACTAAAGCCATAAATATCAGCATCAATCAGCCCGACTTTTTTCCCTAGACGAGCCAGTGCTACAGCAAGGTTAACAGAAACAGTCGATTTACCAACGCCACCCTTTCCACTCGCAATCGCTAAGAACTCAGGCGGGTTTTTAGAGTTAAGCAGGGTTTCTTCCTCTTCTTGTGATGGCATAAACTTTTCAAGTGTTTCCTGAGGCAGTTCCTCAAAACGAAGTCCTACTGTGTTAGCGCCTGCTGATTTCAAGGCTTGTACGATGTCTTGCTGCAGCTTCATCTGCTCAGCAGTGCCTGTTTTTGCAATAGCCACCTTCAGGCTCACATGCTCTTTTTCAGGCTTTAGGCTGATTTCCTTGATGGCATCCAGCTCACCAAGCGGTATATGAAGGAAAGGTTCGTCCATCTTCCCAACTAGTTTTCTCACATCATCTTGTCCGATCATAGCAGAACCTCACCCTTTATTGAATTCGTTTACAATCCAAGTATATCATACATATCCTTACAATGTCTGTCCTGTTTGCCTGCGATCAAAAGGAAAAAGCCCCTTATTCAGGCGGCTCTTTTTGCTCTGTTAAATATCTTAAAATCCCTTTATAAATAGAGGCGGCAATTTGATCCTGATATTTAGGTGTTGCCAGCTGGCCAGCCTCTTTTGGATTGGAGAGAAATCCAATTTCCACAAGAGCTCCTGGCTTTGTGACATTTTGCATTAAATAAATGCCGTTGATCCGCTTCGCCTTTCGATCTGTGTTTTCAAGGTTTCTGCGCAATTCATCTTGAATGAACTTCGCTGCCTTTTCATTTTCTTCATACTTTCCGTAAAAAAAAGTCTGAGCCCCGCTCCATTTGTTAGATGGTATCGCATTTAAATGAATGCTTAAATAGAGATCCGCTTCAGACTCATTGATGACTTTTACGCGGTTCCTTAAATCCTCCGCTTTCTTCCGGGCATATCCCCTTGTATTCTTTGATGATAAATCAGAATCATCCTCTCGGGTCATGAGAACAAGCGCTCCCTGCTCCTGCAAATAGTCACGTATCTTCATGGATACATCCAGTGCAATCTCTTTCTCAAGCAGCTCTCCTCCTACAGCCCCGCCATCTGGGCCGCCGTGACCCGGATCTAAATAAATGATCTTCCCGCTTAGAGGCAAATTCCACGACTTCCACGAATCATCATTTAGAAATTGAAACCTGAATAAGAATAAGAGGACAATAAACCCAATTAAAAACCCTGTCCACTTCAGCTTTCTTTTCATCCCTGTCCCTCCCATACACCATTATTTTATAGATATGGGACAAGGGCTGGAAATATGCTTACTGCAGCCGAAGCTTGTGTCTTTTTTCTGATTCACGAAAGCCTTCCTGCCACCACATGCTTAAAAATTCTTTCGCAGATGGATACAAACACGACATCTTCCGCTCCATTCGGAACATATTCCCCCACGATTGCAAGCATCCTGCCAGCTCTTCAATCAGCTCAGTTTCCTCCTGAGAGGACCGCTTCTTGATATCGTCGAACGATTCGCCGTATTTACTAGACTCACCGTATCTCCCGCCAGCTAAAAAAGCTTCAATAGCGAAATCGATGCAGCCATCACTCATAATACCGGCTGGATCATCTGCAAATGGAAACAGCTTCTTCGTGAATTTCTCGGAAGCAGCCGTTACTTGTTGAAGAGACAATGTACGCAAAAGCTTCTTTTCAAGCGTGACATCTCGTTTTGTTTTCAATTGATAAAATGAAAGTACTTCTGCCATGGACTGAACTCCTTTTTTCTTTGTATTGTTCGTTGGTTTGAACAAAACATGCAGTTCAGTAAATGGAAATGACGGTCAGTGAACGATCAGAATGGAAAATTGTGATAAAATAGACATTTACATATAGAAAGAATGATAAAGGGGCAAAATCAATGAAGAAATGGATATATATCCTGCTGCTATTAACAGTCGTCCTATCTGCATGCAGCAGTCAAGCCACAGAGAAAAAAAGCGATATAAAAGGAATAGAAGACATAGCCTTAAAACAACTTTCAAATCACAAAAACACATATCTCGGTGACAATTCAGCCGTTCGTACAATCTTATCAGATCTTCCTGGAGGCATAATTCGTGAATTTGAAATCATCGATGGAAAAGCATTAAACGTCACGTATGGGGTAAAAGAAAATGACAGCTATACAGAAGAACAGTTTGACGCCTTCTGGTTTGATCAAAAGGACACGGTCGAAAAAACGTATTTATACAACGCCATCGCACTTTTTATTCTTATCGATAATGTAGAGCAAGTAACACTCAAGATGAACTCTAACGACGAACCGTCCGTCACGTTTAAAAGAAAACAGCTAGAAAAAAAGCTCCCTCACTCTTTTAAAAAGTACAAAGACGATACAGCGCTTTGGCAAAAGGAACTGGTTGATGGAATTGTGAAGTCAAAAGAGAAACGCCAAGATGTATACAAAGCGTTTCCAATGCAGAAATAATAAAACAGAGGGATTTGCCCCTCTGTTTTTTTGATGATTATTTAGTAAAAGCCTGAATCAATCGTTGGCGAAAGTTTTGATCCACTGCTGCAGTAAGCATAAATTCGTTGAATACTTCCCCAATCCAATGAGAATTGTTCGCTTTCGGATCATTGATAAAAAGAGAGATGGAGATAGAGGATGTATCTGTTCTTCGATATAAAGCACCTGTGAAAACAAACAATGTTGCTCCGCCTTTATACCAAAAATATTGATCTGTTTCCTTTTTCAATGTTTCTCCCAGTACGATTTGGCTAAAAAGACTCTTTTCTTCTGGTGTTAACAGCTCGTCATGAAGACGTTTCATAAAATATGTATATTCATTGGTTGTAGACTTTGTCATTTTTTGCGTCAGTAATGATTGTATACGCCACCCTAATAAGTTCTTTTTTTTCATTTTTTCTTCTAACGCCTTTTTATGCTCTGGGTCATTTTTCATGATATTAAAAATCTCATTCATTAGAGATTTGTATTGTTCTTCGGATACACCGCTCATTTTCTTGAATGCATCCCGCCGACGATTAGATACATAAGCGGACCACAAAATCATCGGCGTCAGCGGCATGAGTTCACCATGTTCTGTAAGACCTGCTTGTTTCATCTGATCATTGATCTTTTCTAAGCCCAGCCGGTCAATCAAATAATCCGTACAAGCATTCGAACTGAATTGCATCATCCCTTTGGCAACATCTAATAAAGCCGCATGCTCAGAAAAATCATTGACCTCCAGCCAGTACGCGTGCGCACCACCGTCTGTTCTATCAATATAAAACCGCTCTATATCAGACAATGCCACTTTTTCCTCTAGCTTAATGGCACCGCTCGATACAGCTTTAACAAAATGAAATAAAACCACTAATTTCACCGTACTTGCAAGTGGTGTTTTTTGATCAGCATTCCATTCTAACACCACATCATCATTTTCAATGATTGTCACTGAAACGTCCTTTTTGTTTTTTGCGACAAATGTCAAAAGATCTTCCTTCGTTTTCTTCATATCTCTTTTATACAACAAGACTTGAACCACCACGTAAAGTATGACCACACCTATGACAACTAGACCGACTTTGAGTAACATGTTTCTCCTTTCCAAATAACAGAGGATTTATATATTAAATATAACAAATATTTCAAATAAAGGCACAAAAAAGGCAGAGGCTCTTAAATCCTCCGCTTCTTGATATCCTTATTCATGGGGCAAATGCAGCTTCATTCCTTCATGAGTGGCTTCAAACCCTAATTTCTCATAAAAATGGCGTGCTTCTGGCCTCTGTTTATCTGTTGTCAGCTGAATCATATGACAGCCGCGGTCGCTTGCGCGTTGAATGGCCCACTTGATAAGCAGCGAACCGACTCCTTTTCCTCTATGACTCGAAGCCGTACGAACTCCTTCAATGGATGCTCTCCATCCCCCTTGATGTGTAAGAAATGGCGTCATGGTTAACTGAAGAACACCAACTGCTTCTTCCTGGTCACACGCAACAATGAGTTCAATATTTGGATCAGCATCGATTGAATGAAAGGCTTTGATATAGCTTTCTAATAATGGGCGAGTGTAACGCTCTCTCTTTTGACCTAACTTATCATCTGAAAGCATGAAGACGATTTTGTCGAGGTCTTCTTGCACGGCTTCTCTCAATGTCAATTGATTTAAATTCAATGAAAGCACCTCCTATGATGGATGGAAGACTGTTTTCACTTACCAAAATACCATTCTCATATAAGATTTGTTCAGCTGCTTTTTCATCAAAATACTTCATATCATGAAAACTGATCAAGCCCTCTTCACGAACCATTCCTCTTGTAAGATGGCATAGTAAAACTCATCCCACCACTCATTTCCTTGTGGTATACATTTTTTAAAATCCCCCTCTCTCCTCATCCCCATTTTCTCCATCACTCTCCAAGATGGCACATTTTCAGGCTGACAAGTGGCAATGATTCGATGTAAATTCATTGTGTGAAAACCATGATGCAGAACGGCATAAGCCGCTTCTGATGCATAGCCTTTGTTTTGATAGGCAGAATTGAAGACCCACCCAATTTCATATGTGTGCTCACCAAAGGTTGGATGGAACACGATATGCCCGATGCATATCTGATCTACTTTTAATAGAACAGCAAAATTCTTAGCTGTTTTAAGACGATTATTTTTAACAAATTCCTGCGCATTTTCTTTAGAAAAAACACCTTCCGGAATATACTTCATTACCGCCGGATCAGATGTATATGCATAAACATCATGCCAATCATCCTCAGAAAATGATCGAATGATACACCTTTCTGTTGTTAGATTCATATGACACCCTCCATAGACTTCGTTTTTTAAACAGAAACCTTGCTATGATCCTATTTTATATGTTTCCAAACAGAAAAAAACACAAATAAAAAAGCACCAGCAGGATGCTGATGCTTTTTTTATAAGGTTTGTCTGTAACAAACCTTTGTAAAACGTCCATACAATATAAAATTGATTAACGTTTTGAGAACTGAGGTGCGCGACGTGCGCCTTTAAGACCGTATTTCTTACGCTCTTTCATACGTGGGTCACGAGTAAGAAGTCCAGCACGTTTAAGTGATGTACGGTACTCAGGATCTACTTCTAGAAGAGCACGAGAGATACCGTGACGAATTGCTCCAGCTTGACCAGAGAATCCACCACCGTGAACATTTACAAGAACATCGTAGCTGTTAGCTGTTTCTGTGATGTTCAAAGGCTGTTTCACGTCTTCGATTAAAGCAGCGAATGGAATGTATTCAGTAATTTCACGATTATTAACGACGATACGGCCTTCACCTGGAACTAAGCGAACGCGCGCTACAGAACTTTTACGACGACCTGTACCGTAATATTGAACCTGTGCCAAATTGTTAACCTCCCTTATAATTAACCGCGAAGTTCGTAAACTTCAGGTTGTTGTGCTTGATGTGGATGCTCAGAACCACGGTACACATTTAATTTTTTGAACATTTGACGACCTAGTGGACCCTTTGGAAGCATACCTTTGATAGCAAGCTCCAACATTTTTTCAGGGTAGTTTGTACGCATCTCAAGAGCAGTTCTTTGTTTCAAACCACCTGGGTGCATAGTGTGACGGTAGTAAATTTTGTCCGTCAATTTCTTACCAGTTAATTCGATTTTCTCAGCATTGATGATGATGACATGATCACCTGTATCAACGTGTGGTGTATAAGTTGGTTTGTGCTTACCGCGCAAAAGTGATGCTACTTCAGTAGAAAGACGACCTAGAGTCTTGCCTGCCGCATCAACAACTAGCCATTTGCGCTCAATTGTGCTTGCGTTCGCCATTGGTGTTGTACGCATGAGTTTCCCTCCTAAATAAATCAATGAATTTTCCTTGAATCAAATGCTACGTTCTATTTCAAAACACAGATAAGTCTTCCGGGGCTTATTTGTGGGGTTGAAATACATACCATATGATATCTTATAACTTTCTGCTTCCTGTGTCAAGAACATGTTACACCTGGTTTAGTTGTCATAGAAAACTTCCCATAAATACAGTCCGTGACTAGGCGCAGTCTTGCCTGCCGCTTCGCGATTTCGGGCGGCAAGCATGGCTTTTATCTCCTCAGGGTGAAATTTACCAGAACCGATTTCAAGCAACGTTCCAGCGATAATCCGCACCATGTTGTATAAAAAGCCATTCCCTCTCACACGCATTTCAAGCCCGTCTGAGACGTTTTTCCACTCGAGGGCATAAATATCCCTCACCTTGTCCTGGACCTCTGTATTGGCCGCACAAAAGCTTGTAAAGTCATGTGTCCCAATCAGGAGCTCAGCAGCTTCTCTCATTTTATCGATATCCAGCCGGTAAGGATAGTGGCAGGCATACTGTCTCGTGAACACATTTTGGTGCGTTTCCGTTGAGACCTTATAACGGTACTCCTTCGAAACAACACCAAATCTGGCATGAAACGAGTCATCGACTTCCTCAGCCTTTAAAACACGGATATCATCCGGCAGCAGGCTGTTGAGGGCAAAAGGCCATCTCTCCATCGGAATCGAGAGCGGGGTCTCAAAATGGATGACCTGTCCCTTTGCATGAACACCGCTGTCTGTCCGGCCGGAAGCCACAATCGGAATCAGTTCATCCTGTTTGTGCATTCTTGCAAGGGCAGACTCAATCTCCGTCTGTACGGTTCGCTGCCCTGGCTGCACCTGATAGCCTTTAAAATGTGTCCCATCGTAGGATACAGTACATTTGACCTTCATCTAGGAATCACCTAATTTCTAAGCAGCACAAGGAGCGCTGTTAACAGGATGAATAGAAGCAGCGTGAACGTGTCCTTCATACCCCAGACAAGCTGACGGTATTTCGTCCGTCCTTCTCCCCCGCGGTAGCCTCTCGCTTCCATCGCTGTCGCCAGTTCCTCTGCACGCTTAAACGCACTGACGAAAAGGGGAACAAGCAAAGGAACGATGGCTTTCATGCGATCCTTTAAAGGTCCGCTTGTAAAATCAACGCCTCGAGCCATTTGTGCCTTCATGATTTTGTCCGTCTCTTCTAGTAAAGTCGGAATAAACCGAAGTGAGATGGACATCATGAGAGCAAGCTCATGAACAGGCAGTTTGATTTTACGGAATGGGTGCAGCAGCTTCTCCATTCCGTCTGTCACTTCTATAGGCGTTGTGGTTAACGTAAGAAGTGTCGTCATCATAATGAGATAGACAAAACGGAGTGAAATGAAGATCCCCTGCTTTAAACCTTCTTCATAAATATTCAGAAAACCAAAGTGGAATAGCAAGGCGCCATCCTTTGTCATGAAAATATGCAGAATAAAGGTAAACAGGACAATCCATAGGATCGGCTTCATTCCCTTGAGAATAAAGTATAGCGGCACCTGAGAAACCATCACCACAAGAATGGTAAAGACACCTAACAGCCCGTAAGTGATGTAATTATTAGCAAAAAAGACGATAAAGACAAAAAAGAAAATTGATAACAGCTTTGTCCTTGGATCAAGACGATGGACAAAGGATGAACCTGGCACATATTTGCCGATAATCATACTATCCATCATGATGTCGTGTCCTCCTGATAAAGAGCTGTTAAGGCTTCTGCCATTTCATCCATGGTCAGAAGCGGCCTAGGAAACGTAATACCTAGCTTTTCTTCTACAGTCTGCTGGAATTTAATCGTTTCCGGGAGGTCGAGACCAAACGAAGACATGTCTGTACGATTGGCAAACAACTCTCTCGGTGTGCCTGTCGCCTTCACTGTCCCTTTATGCATCACAATCATTTGATCCGCATAATGAGCGGCGTCCTCCATACTGTGTGTGACTAGGATCGTGGTGAGGTTTGCCTTTTGATGAAGGTCATAGAACATGTCCATAATTTCCTTCCGCCCGCGTGGATCCAGTCCAGCAGTCGGCTCATCAAGCACAAGCACTTCTGGCTCCATCGCTAAAACGCCAGCAATCGCCACACGTCTCATTTGACCACCGCTTAGTTCAAAGGGAGATCGAGATAATAGGGATTCAGGAAGACCCACCAGTTTCAGCATCTCCTTCGCCTTCGCTTCTGCTTTCTCTTGAGGAACACCGAAGTTCATCGGGCCGAAGCAGATATCCTTGAGGATGGTTTCCTCAAAGAGCTGATGCTCAGGAAACTGAAACACGATGCCTACCTTTTTCCGGAGGGGTTTCATATCCTTCTGCTTTTTATTGGCTTGTAAAACTGTCTCTCCAAGCGCAATGCTCCCCTTCGTTGGTTTGAGCAATCCATTTAAATGTTGCAGCAATGTAGACTTGCCAGAGCCCGTATGACCAATGACAGCGACATAGCTGCCCTCTTTGATGGAAGCATTGACATCATACAAAGCGAGACGCTCAAACGGCGTTTTCATTTGATAACGATGCTCTAATTCTTTGATCGTAATGTCCATAGCTCTTTCACCAATCCTTCTTGTGTCAAATGGGCATTTGCAAGCGGCACACCTTGCTGCTTCAATTGCTTGCTCAATCGATAGGAGAATGGCAGATCAAGTCCAATCTGAACCAGCTGTTCATCTAGTTCAAATACTTCCTCTGGCGTTCCCTCGGCAAATTTCTTCCCGCCATTCATCACAATGACTCGGTCTGCCTTGGCAGCCTCGTCTAAATCATGTGTGATGGAAATGACTGTGACTGTTCCTTGTTCCTTCAGTAGTCTAACAGTCTCTAACACTTCTTCACGGCCAATCGGATCAAGCATTGATGTTGCTTCATCCAAGATCATGATGTCAGGGCTTGCGGCAAGCACACCTGCAATAGCAACTCTCTGCTTCTGCCCGCCTGATAGATGGTGCGGCTCTTGATCAAGAAACTCCTGCATATTGACCTGTTTGACAGCCCAATCTACACGTTCTATCATCAATTCCCGCTCAACCCCGTTATTTTCTAAACCAAAAGCCACATCATCACGAACCGTTGAGCCCACAAATTGGTTATCTGGGTTTTGAAAGACCATTCCGACCTTTTTGCGAATATCCCAAACACTTTCTTCTTTGAGCTCAATCTCTCCAACCTTGACCGTACCAGCATCCGGTAAAATGAGCCCATTCAGCACACGGGCAAGTGTGGATTTACCTGAACCGTTATGACCAACAATGGCGAGCCATTCATTTTGATTCACATGCAGTGACACTTGATCTAAAGCGGGCTTGTCCGCATCCTTGTGATAACGAAATACAATGTCCTTTACGTCAATTAATGTCTTCCCCATCTCTACCGGACCTCCTCTCAGCTCAACCTCTTCTTTGCTTATTCCTAAAAAAAGCCGTAGTACCTAAAAAAGGGCATAGATCCAGTTATGAACTGTCCCGCCCTTTCTTAGATACACGATATGTGATTAAACTAATTCAATGACAGCCATTGGTGCGCCATCGCCGCGACGAGGTCCAAGCTTCATGATACGAGTGTATCCACCTTGGCGATCTTCGTAGCGAGTTGCAACGTCAGCGAATAATTTTTGAAGTGCATCTTGGTTTGTTTCAGCGTTAGCTACTTCATTACGAATGTAAGCTGCAGCTTGACGGCGAGCATGAAGATCTCCGCGTTTGCCAAGAGTGATCATTTTTTCAACTACAGAGCGAAGTTCTTTCGCACGTGTTTCAGTTGTTTCGATGCGTTCGTTGATGATCAAATCAGTCGTTAGGTCACGAAGCATTGCTTTACGTTGTGCACTAGTGCGTCCTAGCTTTCTGTATGCCATGTGATGTCCCCTCCTTAATTAGAGATGCTGTATGAATAAAAAACACACGAAAATCCTAGTTCACAATGAAACTAGTCAATCGTCTTTACGAAGACCCAGTCCAAGTTCTTCTAGTTTCGCTTTCACTTCTTCAAGAGATTTACGTCCAAGGTTACGAACTTTCATCATATCCTCTTCTGTCTTGTTAGCAAGCTCTTGAACAGTGTTAATACCCGCACGCTTCAAACAGTTGTAAGAACGAACAGAAAGATCAAGCTCTTCAATTGTCATTTCAAGCACTTTTTCTTTTTGGTCTTCTTCTTTCTCAACCATGATTTCAGCATGCTGAGCTTCGTCAGTTAACCCAACGAAAATATTCAGGTGTTCAGTTAAAATCTTAGAACCTAGAGCGATCGCTTCTTTCGGTCCTGTGCTTCCATCAGTCCATACATCTAGTGTTAATTTATCATAGTTTGTGATTTGCCCAACACGGGTGTTCTCCACTTGATAAGTCACACGAGATACAGGTGTATAGATTGAGTCGATCGGAATCACACCGATTGGCTGATCGTCTCTTTTGTTTGCATCAGCAGGATTATACCCGCGACCTCTTTGTGCAGTTAAGCGAACACGGAAGCTCGCATTCTTGCCAAGAGTTGCGATGTGAAGATCTGGATTTAAGATTTCAATATCGCTGTCGTGTGTAATATCAGCAGCTGTTACAGTACCTTCATCTTGTACATCAATTTCAAGCGTCTTCTCTTCTTCAGAGTAGATTTTGAGTGCAAGCTTTTTAATGTTTAAGATAATCGTTGTAACATCTTCAACCACGCCTTCGATCGTTGAGAATTCGTGTAAGACACCATCTATCTGGATCGATGTTACAGCTGCACCAGGAAGTGAGGATAAAAGGATACGACGAAGGGAGTTCCCTAAAGTGGTACCATATCCACGCTCAAGTGGCTCTACGACAAACTTGCCATACTTGGCATCGTCGCTGATTTCAACCGTTTCGATTTTTGGTTTTTCAATTTCGATCATCTAATAAAACCCTCCTTCAAAACGTCGAAACCTCGAATAGAATCATATGAGATTCCATCCGAAATTCCTCATTGTTTAGTCCCGTATGTGCTCAGGCAACGAGTCGTGTATTCGTCTCATAAATAACTGTATCATAACCCATTATTGACAGGGACACAAAATCTATACAAACAAATTACACGCGGCGACGTTTTGGTGGACGGCATCCGTTATGAGGAACTGGAGTTACGTCTCTAATTGCAGTAACTTCAAGACCAGCAGCTTGAAGCGCACGAATTGCAGCTTCACGACCAGAACCAGGACCTTTAACAGTTACTTCAAGTGTTTTAAGACCATGTTCGATAGAACCTTTAGCAGCAGTTTCAGCAGCCATTTGTGCAGCGAAAGGAGTAGATTTACGAGAACCTCTGAATCCTAATGCACCAGCACTTGACCAAGAAATTGCGTTTCCATGAACATCAGTAATCGTTACAATCGTGTTGTTGAAAGTGGAACGAATATGAGCAATTCCAGCTTCAATATTCTTTTTCACGCGACGTTTACGCGTATTTTGTTTACGAGCAGCAGCCATTCTTTAACTACCTCCTTTACTTATTTTTTCTTGTTAGCTACAGTACGACGCGGACCTTTACGAGTACGCGCGTTGTTTTTTGTGTTTTGTCCACGAACAGGAAGTCCTCTACGATGACGGATTCCGCGGTAGCTTCCGATTTCAATTAGACGCTTAATGTTAAGTGAAACTTCACGACGAAGGTCACCTTCTACTTTAAGTTTGTCAATGATATCACGGATTTTACCAAGTTCGTCTTCAGTTAGATCGCGAACGCGAGTGTCTTCAGAAACACCTGCTTCTTTAAGGACTTGTTGCGCAGTCGTACGACCAATTCCAAAAACATATGTTAAAGAAATGACAACACGCTTATCACGTGGAATATCTACACCAGCAATACGAGCCATGATTTGGGCACCTCCTTGTTATTAGCCTTGTTTTTGTTTATGTTTTGGGTTTTCACAGATCACCATTACTTTTCCTTTTCTGCGAATCACTTTACATTTTTCACAGATAGGTTTAACAGATGGTCTCACTTTCATGTGTTTCCAACCTCCTTCTTCCGGAGTTGCTTTATTTGTAACGGTACGTAATTCTACCACGAGTTAAGTCATATGGAGATAATTCTACCGTAACTTTGTCTCCAGGTAAAATGCGAATGAAGTGCATACGGATTTTTCCTGATACATGAGCCAAAACTGTATGACCATTCTCTAGTTCAACTTTGAACATTGCGTTTGGCAAAGTTTCTGCTACAGTACCTTCCACTTCAATTACATCGTCTTTCGCCATTCAAGTGTTCTCCCTTCTTCAAATCAGTAACTTGCTCTCTGACAAATGTCCAAATGAGAATCTCTCAATTGTTCATCTATCACCCGACCTGTTTTGAATATACTGTTCTGAACTTCCGGAGATACGCAATCATAAAAGGTTATATGATTGATATTTTTTCTTAGGAGAATGAAATTTACGCTTTTCTCCGTCTGCGATTAGTACATGGCAGCCANCGAACATGCCGATGACACCTGTATACTGATCTTGTTCTTTCCTTTGGACTATACAGACAACCTGCCCGATTTGGGCCTGAAAGGCTTCAGTGAAGACCTAAATCTTAGTCAGTATATCAAAACCTGTATCTGTAATCGCAATCGTATGCTCAAAGTGAGCACACTTTTTCCCATCAACCGTTACAACCGTCCAGTTATCAGCCAATGTTTTCACATATCGGCTGCCTGCGTTCACCATCGGTTCGATGGCCAACACCATCCCAGGTTTTAGCCGTGGGCCTTTGTTGGGCGGACCATAATGAGGAATTTGAGGGTCCTCATGAAGATCCTGTCCGACCCCATGTCCAACATATTCTCTAACAACTGAAAAATTCTCATTTTCAACATACGTTTGTATGGCATGGGAAATGTTCGACAGACGTTCGCCTGGCTTTGCTTCCTGTAAGCCTTTATATAGAGATTCCTCTGTGACTTCCAGTAGTTTGCGGTCTTCATCACTGATTACCCCAACTGGATAAGTCCAAGCAGAGTCACCATGATAGCCATTTAACTTTGCGCCAATATCGATACTAATGATGTCACCATCACGTAAAACCCGTTTACCAGGAATACCGTGAACGAGTTCTTCATTCACCGAAACGCAAATGCTCCCGCGAAAACCATTATACCCTTTAAAAGATGGGATTGCACCCTGCTTTGTAATAAAACGTTCGGCAATTTGATCCAATTCTTTTGTCGAAATACCTGGTTTTATGTGTTTCTTCAGCTCTTCATGAGTCAGTGCGACAATACGTCCAGCTTCTCTCATAATCTCAAGCTCGCGAGGAGTTTTACAGATAATCATTTATTTAATCCTCCAAGCAGGTCCTTGATATCTGCATATACATCGTTAATGTGCTTCGCACCATCAATGTTTGCAAGATATCCTTTTTCTGAATAGAAGTTCAGTAAAGGTTCAGTCTGCTTTAAGTTCACTTCAAGTCTAGTCGAAACGGTTTCTGCATTATCATCTGCACGTTGATAAAGCTCGCCTCCACACTTGTCACAAACATTTTCTTTCGCAGGCGGATTAAATACTAAATGATATGTTGCTCCGCAATTTTTGCAAATTCTTCGGCCAGTCAGACGCTCCATCAAAGCATCTTTATCGACTTTAATATTAATGACATAATCAATCGTTCTGCCAAGGTCCTTTAGAATTTCTTCTAAAGCTTCAGCCTGAGCGACTGTTCGCGGAAATCCGTCCAGAAGAAAACCTTGTTCACAATCATTTTTGCCAAGTCTTTCTCTAACAATACCGATTGTGACCTCATCAGGAACAAGCTCTCCTTTATCGATAAAGGATTTTGCTTCGAGCCCAAGTTGTGTCTCCTCTTTCATAGCAGCGCGGAACATATCTCCTGTTGAGATATGAGGGATCCCATAATCATCAACAATTCGTTCTGCCTGAGTGCCTTTACCAGCACCCGGAAGCCCCATTAAGACTAAGTTCATTTCGGATTTCCCCTTCCTTACTTAGAGAGGTTGGGCAGNNGCCCAGCCCTCTGTTTTATTTCATAAATCCACGGTANTTTCGTTTCACTAATTGGCTTTCAAGCTGTTTCATTGTTTCAAGTGCAACACCTACAACAATGAGAAGACTTGTGCCGCCAATTTGTGCAGCGGAAGGTAATCCAGCGAATTGAATGAAAAAGATAGGAAGTATTGAAATCACGGCTAAGAAAATGGCGCCCACAAACGTGAGTCGGTACAAAATGCTCGTAATTCTATCTTGAGTCATTTTCCCTGGACGAACTCCCGGGATATAGCCACCCTGCTTTTGCAGATTTTCAGCCATTTGTTCAGGATTGACTTGGACAAAGGCATAAAAATATGTGAAAGCAACAATCAGTGCTACATAAATCGTCATACCGATTGGCTTAGTATAGTCAAAGTTGTTGGTTATCCAAGTTGTCACATTATTGGTTCCGAAGAACGATGCGATCGTCTGCGGAGTAATAATGAAAGAAACGGCAAAGATGACTGGAATCACCCCTGCTGGATTCACTTTCAATGGAAGGTGCGTTGCTTGACTAGCAGACATTTGTGCACGACCAGTACCTTTTGAATATTGAATTGCAATCTTTCTCACTGCCATTTGAATGTAAATAACACCGATAACAATGACAAGAATGGCAATTACAATAAGGGCAATTTTAAGGATTTGCATGAACAGCTGTCCATCTCCACCTACAAATTGTTGAGCGTACACTTGTTTTAATGTTTGAGGGATACCAGCGATGATACCGGCAAAGATAATAATCGAAATACCGTTACCAACACCGTGAGCAGTAATCTGCTCGCCCAGCCACATTAAAAATGCTGTTCCCGCAGTGAGTACGACCGCAATTAAGAGATACGTTGATACACCAGGGTTTTCAATCAGCATGCCTCCTGCCATATTGTTGAATCCATATGACATTCCTAACGCCTGGATAAATCCTAGAACAATTGTAAAATACCTTGTGAATTGTGCTAATTTTCGGCGGCCAACCTCTCCTTGCTTTGACCACTCAGTAAACTTCGGAACAACATCCATCTGCAAGAGCTGAATGATGATCGAAGCAGTGATATACGGCATAATCCCCATTGCAAGAATGGAGAATTGGAAAAGTGCCCCGCCCCCAAACGTGTTGAGGATTCCGAAAACACTCATTTGATCCTGTGCCTGGAGAACTTCGGCGTTCACATTAGGCACAGGGATGAAAGCACCTATACGAAAGACGACTAACATTAAAAGTGTGAATATAATCTTATTCCGTATATCTTTCACGCGCATAAAATTGGAGATTGTCTTAAACAAGTTAGATCACCTCGGCTGTACCGCCAGCAGCTTCAATCGCTTCTTTCGCAGAAGCAGAGAATTTATTGGCTTTTACAGTTAATTTTTTTTCTAATTTACCGTTGCCAAGAATTTTTACTCCTGCTTTTAACTTGCTTATTGCACCAGTCTCTAGAAGAAGTTCAGGAGTTACTTCCGTTCCTTCGTCAAAACTGTTTAATCTGTCTAAGTTGATTACCGCGTAATCTTTACGGTTGATGTTTGTAAAACCACGTTTTGGAAGGCGTTGGAATAAAGGCATNTGACCACCTTCGAANCCAGGGCGTACACCGCCGCCAGAACGAGCGTTTTGACCTTTATGACCTTTACCAGAAGTTTTACCGTTACCTGATCCAATACCACGACCAACACGGTTGCGTACTTTACGTGAACCTTCTGAAGGCTTCAATTCATGAAGTTTCATTTGGGCACCTCCTTATCGATTAAAAATGTTTTATTGTTCTTTAACAGAAACTAAATGAGACACCTTGTTAATCATGCCGCGGATCGCTGCATTGTCTTCATGTACGACTGTTTGGTTTGTTTTCTTAAGACCAAGAGTACGAACAGTGACACGCTGATCTTC
>JGI25151J46595_10001165_pt1 | contig 18961 bp, 19 predicted proteins | sample AraplaMF_Col_mLB_FD_46595 | JGI IMG/M metagenome (IMG submission 46595) | reverse complement strand
TGGTGCCGTGGATGCGTAGCAGTCCGTCGGCAAGGTAGATCGCGCGGGTTCCAAGCGGATTTGCGGGACCGGGTTTCACAACGGCCGGAAGCCGTGGGTTCTTCTGCCGCATGCTGGCCGTGGGTCGCCATTCGGGATGCAATCGCTTCGACACGACCCGCGTTGTTCCGTACCACTGCTTGCCCTCACGGCCGACGGCAATGGGGTAAGCGAACTGCTCGCCCTGTGCGGTCGTGTAAATCAGAGTGTGCTCACGCGTGGCGATGACAACGGTTCCCCGTCCAATTCGCGTCGATGGCTCCCGACGTTCTTGCAAAGGTTCTCGATAGCCAGGTTCTGGCTCGTAGTAGGGAGGAGGGGGATACGGGCTGTAAGGGTCATCATAGTCGTAGCCGTCGTATTCATCGTATCCATCATATGGCGCGTAAACTTGGGCTTGGGCATGCACCGCTGTCAGAAAGAGGGCCGCAGCAAGGAGAACCAGCAATCTCATTCTTCGCCATCCGCTTGTTATACAGGCATGATTGGGCGGAATTCTGTGGCAGCACTATGGCAGGGAAGCATGAGCGGTCATTGTGCCAGTCCCAGTTTCACTTAGACTAACTCCATTGATCGGTTCGAAATCGAGGTAATGATGACTTGCATGGAAGGCCCAAGCTTGCGGCTACGGCCGGCTTCGCCTGATGATGCCGCAGCCCGATTTTCGCTGGGAAACAACCCCGACGTTGTGAGGATGTTCGGCGTGAGCCATTCCGACACGAAACCTATGACAATGGATGCGGCGGAAGCGTGGGCTCACGGCCACGCGACCAACCCTTACGCTTGGATTATTGAAGTTGCGGGACGGCTGATAGGAGAAATCAAACTCCACGGCATTAATGCTCAGGATCGCCGAGCATCAATGGCAATCGCAATCTATGACCCCATGCAGCTTGGAAAAGGACATGGAAGCGAGGCGATCCGCCTGCTTTTGCACCACGCCTTCACGGAGCTGAATTTCCACCGCATTGGCATAAGGGTTCTTGCTTTCAATGAGCGAGCAATCAGGGCCTACCAGAAGTGTGGCTTCCTGATTGAGGGACGGGAGCGAGAAACCGCCTTCGTAGACGGTGTATGGCATGACGACCTGATGATGGGCATACTTTCCAAAGAATTTCAGGCGTAGTCGTCGCCGAAGGTGTCGGCGTCGTGCCGAACCCTGTCTTCGAGCACCTCTGAATTATGCCGAGCTTTTTGATCCTGGAACTGGAAATATCAGGCTTTAGCGAACGGGCTCGGCATAGTATCGGGGATCGGGATGAATCCCCGACCTTCGTATCGATCAGCTCCAGGTGAGGACCCAACCTCCATTGGAAAGAATGCGAACACAAGGGCCAGACTGCAGCCGCCGACTGCGGATCAATTTCCGCCATCGAGAAAAGTGCGCTGAATTGCTGCCCATTCATCTGGATAGGGCTCGTGATCTTGCAGATATTCCGCCACGTATTCGCCCCAGCCTTGAATCTTCCGATATTTGGTCATGGCGTCGAAATGGCTATGTCCCGTCAGTTCGGCGGCCTTTACCGCTCCTGGCCTAAGGAGTGCCCTGAACCCATCACCCATGGGGCCAGCAAGACAAAGGCCAGGAAGCATCTGACCATCACGTTCGGGATCGAGCCAGATTTCGTGGATAAGCTCGTTTTTCATTGGAACGTGCTACTTCGAGAGCTGTCTGGTGACAAGATTGCTGTGCTCCGAATGCCTGAAGATTTACCGCTCTTCCGAGCGGGAGGGGAGTGAATTCGCTTATGGCACCCCGGTAGGCCGGATTCCCGGGAACCTTCCGGCCAAGGAATGCAGTCGCGGGACATATTAATACCCTTATGCCGAATTCGGCATAACGGAATTTATCCAGAGCCCGATACTATGCCGAGCCCATTCCCTAAAAGCCCGAGATTTCCGGTAACCCAGGATCGAAAACTCGGAATAGTTTGAAAGCGTTGGAAGACCGGTTCGGTCGACTTTGCCTCGCTAATTATAATAGGGCCGAAGGAAAATGAGGTAGATTAAAATTGGGATCGCAATGAAAGCGCTGTGCTTCCACATTTGCCTGCGGAGATGGAAATACTCGTCTCTGATCGCTTGCGGGCACTCTGGCGATCCCCAGGCGATCCCTGTGTGGATTGTGAACGGTGTCGTGTAGGTAATCTCACCGAACTTCGATGCCTTTGAAGCAAGACGCTCGTTCAAGATGAAATAATACGTGCCAACGGCGATGAAGATTGCAACGTCTATGCCAAGCACAATCCTAATGAAAAGATTGATGCTGTCATGTGAGAAGCTCGGCAATGATCCCAACATGACAGGAACTTATACAGACTATTCGGCCCGCCAGAAATGAAGCGCGTAGCTTCCTCATTATAGCGTAAAGAAACACTAAAGCGATGTGGCTGTTGGCGGAAATCGTTGAAAAGCCCGTCACTCGTCGCGCCGGACACCTTTGTCGATCTTATTCCGCTGGGCGATGATCCGATCAACGCGCGTTTGCGACTTCACATCTTGCCATATCGCCCACAGCGCTAGGCCAATAAATAGTAGGCAGAGCAGGCGGAACATCCAAAGTGCTCCAACCTGCCCCAGTATGGCTACCAGCATTGCAGACCGCCATGACGAGCTTACATCGTCGATCAGCAAGAGGGCCGCCACCAAGGTAGCAACGACGATAATGCCGATGAATCTCGGGTTGCATAAGTCTCTCATCACACCATAATTCACATGAACTACTGTCCATCAAGTAAACATGTCGATGCTGCTGTTAAAATAATTGTCTTCGGCGTGGTTTTTCCGGTCCGCCTTCCTAGCGCTCGGAACCGTTCTTTCCGGGTCTGGCTGGGCCAGCGCAGCATATTTATGGAACGGAGGATCGACCTGCGAGCCTGCAAGCGGTACCCAGCAGTAGGTTAACTGCCTTTTGTTGCGGACGGCAGGCTGGCAATCGCCCTGTTCGGCGCCATCCACTACCAACCAGGGGAAAAGACGGAGGCTGTCGTCAGCGGCGATTTGGCGTTGGTCAATCATTTGCGACTTACATCCGGCCGAGTGGGCTTGGACTGCAATCCTGGCTGTTTGCTTCCCGGCTCGACATCAGGCTATCGGGACCAGCGATCACCAGATGGGATTTGCTGAACAATGTTGACCTGACACTATCCAAGATCAACCAGCCAGAGCTTGAGGTGAACATCAAGGCAGCGGGAATTCCTCTGCGACGGGAATTGCAGACGCATCAAGCTCAACATTTCCGGCTCTGGCGAAGCCCAATTCGAAGGCCTGATTGCAAAATCGGCAACGGTGACAATCCGAGGGAGCGGCAATGCAAAGATGACCGCCCAGGTAGACGCGGATGGTTCGATTTCGGGCAACGGAAATGTTGAATTGTCGGGGCATCCAGCGATGCGACGTGCAGAGATCGAGGGTAACGGCCGCATTGTGCAAGTCCCTTGAACCACGAGGGCGAGGGGGCGGCAAGGGAGCGCGGCTTTTGAAGCGGAACTTTGCATCAATTGCGGTCGCTCCTATTTTTTCGTAGACCGCGCCCATTGGTGCAGAAGTTACAGGACATCCTATGGGTACTTGGGGCAAAGACGTTTTCGAAAATGATGCTGCGAGTGATTGGATGGCACTGTTCGACCGGCTGGGATTTCTTGCTGTGACTACCCCGCTTGCAGAAATTGCTGAGTATTCGGATTTAGGGAAACCTATTCCGGCGGAGACAGAACAAACCTTCTGGGCGATGTGTGAGGTTGTGGCAATCGCGGGAGGATTTCCAACTCCTCCATCCATCGACGATCATAAACTAGCGATTAGGCGCGATGCCGGGAAAATATTAAAAATCCCAAATCTCAGACAGCGGATCATGGTGGCGTTGGAACGATTGGACGCTTCGGAAACGGAGCTGAAAACACTTTGGACGAGCGCTGGTGAAGGCGGTGATTTTGAAGCTGACTGTAAGCGTTTGCGAGATTCCGTGCTCCAGGTGCTCGCTCAACAATGAATCAACCAGCGTCTTATACATTCGATTGCTGGTCGCGCCAGGTTTCGGAGGGTCGTTATCTCTTTGCCAACACTGAAGACCTGCGCCTCCTAGCCTCCTCATGCATGTTGACGGGTGTAGTCGCGAGAACGCGCGTAACCAAAGATGTCAGAAAACGGGCGGGCGAGAGTTCATCGGGGGTTCGCTCTTCGAGGATCGATACCTTGGGCAGGGCCTTGACGATGCTCTTGACCGTGCTTTCCGCAAGGTGCGCGATCTCAGCCTTTGCCGGATCCGTTATCGGCTGCGGGCCTGGTTCTAATATGCCGTCGGTTGGTTCTTCCTCGTCGGCCGCCGGTAGTACTGGATCAGATGAGTATTCCATCAACACCAGGCAGGTGGAGTGGTACGCATCGTCCTCACGGCCAAGTTTAGCCAAGAGATCGAACAACCACTCGGCCGTCTTGGGCTCCTTTTCCAGGATGTCAGACCGTAGGCCAAACAAGAACCCTAGAGCCGCCAGCGGGTGGCGTAAGCGAAGGTTCTTGGCATCGCCGTAGGACTCCTCGATGCGGTTCGGCGCATTCTTCCCATAGGAGGAATCCATGCGCTTCGTTGAAATCAGCAATTCGGGGCCGGTGACCCAGTCGGTGATGATGACATCCACCTGTTTCAGGTAGTTTTTCCCCAGAATGGATGCCGAGGAGGAGGTGACCCCGGGGATGGACGTCCTCGATAGCAAATAGGATTCCGCGTTGGCTCGAACGGCCACGGGAAGTGACTTGACGAATGCCGCTACGGGCGCGGGGAGGACGCGTGGGTTCGCTGGCCTTGGCCAGACTTGGTCCGTGCCGAAACCGGCCCTGCGAAGTTCGTAGCTGAGCCAGACATCGAGAGCGATGGCAGGAACTCCTGTTTGGGTTCCCGCTTTCAGGTGCAGCGGAACACCGAGCAATAGCGCAAGGGTGTCGTAATCGGGCTTGATGAACGGCTGGCCGTCAGTTCCAAGAACCCATGGATTGTTGTGTTCCCCGCTGGGTGCGGCAGCTTCGACGATATGATCGAATATTTCCCAGGCTTCTGCTTTCGAACTTGGTTTAGCGGCCACTTGCTGACCTCAAATTGCGACGGTTCGCCAGTTCCGCGCGTGCATTCCGGACGGCTGCCATTTGTGTCGCGGAAACCTCGCCGTCCACCAGCAGTACCTCGTCAACCAGATTAACGGCATCGAGCAGCCGCCCTTTGTCCAGCAGCTTTGCAACGCTTCGCTTGACCTTGCGAAGCTCATCGGCGCGAGAGGCGACCAGGGTCGGGGACGGCATGGCCCAAACGTCTGCCTCCTTTGGCTCGATCTTCAGTATCCCGCCTCCATAGGCGCGGCCGACCATTTCGGCATGCAACAAGGTGATTGAGTTCAAGCTGGCGACAGGAAGGAGCTCGCGGCCCAAGGCAGTATATGCCTCGTTCAGGTAAACCCCATGCACCGAATTAAGATGACGGGCCTTGGCGGCATTTTCGGTGATCCGGGGGGTGTCCGCATTCATGCATGTCAGCAAGAGGTCCGCGGGTGAAACGAGCGGCACCCGATACCAGGTCTTGCGGACCCGGCATTTATAGGCGGTGTCGACGCCTGTCCTGTGGCCGTCGGCGATATATGCCGCGGCAGCCTTGGAAGGCCGTTCATTTGGATAGAACAGGTGGATCGCGCTGCCCTCTTCACCAAGTTTCTTAAGCTGGGCACTCGAGAGCGAGAGGCCTCGCAAATGCGAGCTTCCTGGTGGCGAAAGGCTGAGCAACTCGTCTGGGCGCAGTCCGAGCTCTGCTGCGCGCTGGGGGGAAAGCGTGAAGTATTTGTTGTTTCCGGTTACCATTCCGAGCGTCGTGTCGCCCCAGGTCTCCAGGTTCGTGTATAGGCCGGTTCCAGTGAGGGCCTGCAAAAGATGCACCGCGTCGGCAGCAACGAGACTGCTGGTCCATTTGGCCGCAGGGTCGACCGGTGTCCAGCTCAGTCCCGGGCCTAAAGTGTCGAGCGTTGCAGCGTTCTTGGTTTGCCGGATCGTTGCAAAATCCGCCGGCCCCTCCAGGTAGCCGTCAGCGAGGAGAAGCACTACGTCCGCTTCCGCCTCCGGGAACACTTGCTCATCGAACAACACGAGCTGCACGTCGCGGAATCGACTGAACAGGAACTTGCGGACGGGCGCGGCATAGTTCACCGAGAGCAGTTCGGCGGGCAAGACGAAGGCCAGGCGGCCACCATTCTTCAGGAACAACGCCGAGTGCACGGTGAACGCAGCCCAACTGGACGCGAGCCCTGTCAAGGAAATGCCGCCCCTGATGGCCGCTTCTCGGGCACGAGTGCGGGCTTCGCCGGTGAAATCCTGATATCGAATATAAGGAGGATTTCCGATAACGGCGTCGAACGCTGGATTAGGCGTGACGGCAAAGAAGTCGGACAATTGGATATCGGCCTCGCCCCCCACGTCAGCGACCCGCTTGCGGGCAACGGCTGCGCTGTGCGCATGGATCTCCACGCCATGAACAATCGGGCACGAGCGCCTGCGTGGACCGAGTTCACGAAGCCGCTCGACCGCCGAAACCAAGAATGCGGCATCGCCAGCCGCGGGCTCGAGCACGCGATCTTCAGACGCGCGGATGGCCCATTTGGAAATAAAACGGGTAATCGCCGGAGGCGTGAAGAACGCGCCTCTCTCCTTGCGGAGGACGGGAGTGTCGATAGGGTCGCGATGGGTAACGAAAGTCACTGCTAGCTCCCGAATCGTGCACGCATGGGTTCGCTGTCTTTGCCGCCTACCTATCCTATACAGATGAATTTCTGTCTACTCTTTGTTCTTTTTTCAATCTGCCGATCCCGCGGAAAAATTGCGGCAAGCCGTTGCGTAACAATGGCCTGCTTCCAGCCCAGAACGACAATGCGCCTTTAGGGGTCGGTACGGCCCATCACATTTAATTCAGGTGCTTACCGCTCCGCGGGTCGCTGGTTCGATTCCTATGAAGAGCTTCGTATGCAACCGCGGACTGCGGCCTGGACAAGATTAGTGCATAGACGCAATCCGCTCTGCCCGCGTCCAACCTTCGCCTGAAATACCGACCGAGTTGCCCGTTTTCGTTCCTCAATTTGCAAAGCATAAAGGCACCGATACAGCGTTTTTGCGTTCTGAAGTCGTAAGGCACTAGTATTTCATGGCTTGAATAGCGCTGAATATGGTCAGAACATCAAAGAAAAATCAAATTGAGTCGCCGATGTTCCCACGATCACAATCTCTATGATCGTGGGAACGTCGTTAAAGTGAGTAAATTTAGTTCTATTGTTGGCGTACCAGTTAGGCGAGCGACTGGATCTACTTTGGCTACGACTATTTTGAAATCGGCCGCCCAGGTATATGGCTTAAGATTGACTGTGAGAAGCCGCCGTCGACGCAGAGGTCCTGACCGGTTATGAAACCCGCAAGTGGACTGATCAAGAACTCAATGGCATTCGCAATGTCTCTTGGGTCGCCGATCCTCGAAAGCGGGATCAAATCCTCTCTTGCCTTCTTGATCGCTGGATCGGCGTACATTTTTTCAGTCATCGGCGTGTGGGTCATTCCCGGCGAAACGATGTTTGCACGAATGCCGTCTGGCGCCCATTCCAAGGCGAGCGTTTTCGCAAGCATCGTCAGAGCCGCTTTCGTCGGGCTATATGCACCTGATCCGGCATGGGGCATTTGTCCAGACATTGAAGATGTGAAGCATGCCGCGCCTCGGCTCTGTTTTAAATGCGGGTAGGAATGTTTAGCCAGAAGCCATGCACCGCGAAGGTTAACTTCGAACATCTTGTCCCACTCGGCGACGGACAAATCACAGATGCTTCCTGGGCTTGCTACGCCGGCATTCGCTACAAGAGCGTCAAGACCGCCGAATTCCGATACCGCTGCCTCTACTAGGTTTGCAGCTACATCAACGTTGCTCAAGTCGCCTGACAACGCAATGGCATCGCCTCCCAGCGCACGCACCGAACGTGCAACTTCCTCTTGGGGCTCAGATGACGCAAGGCCACACACTGCGATTTGAGCACGCTCGCCTCTCGATACGGCGGCTTCGGCGATACGGATACAAACTGCGGCGCCAATCCCACGACTTCCCCCGCTCACTAAAACTCTCATAGCTGCTTTCTCCAATTTTCCGCCGGGTTTAAGATATGGAATTGAATTCCAAATCGCAACTTTATTCTAATGTATGCGCACCGTGTCTCCGCCTCTCTTTGGACTATCTCTGCCAATCCTCACGAACAGAGCGTCGCGGTACGTCCATGCATACGCAGAGTGAGTTCCACTGGGGCTTCATCACCCAATGGTCCAGCCCCTTTTTTTGAGCTCCTGCAGGCCTTTTTGAATTTCCAACAGCGGCTCTTGCTCGCGAATGATCTCGAGAACCACGCGGTCGATACTGAAGACTGAATCAATGGCACGACCCAGACCCTCAAAGTCTATGATCCCCGTACCGATGGGGTCGTGACCCCACACGTCCGTCCCCGTATCCGAGATATGCACGAGACCTATATGCTTGTGATGCGATAGAAGACTGGCTACCGGATCTTCGCTTATATAAGCCGCGTTCGCGACGTCATAAACGATGCTGAGGTTTTCGCTTTTGATCTCCTCGACGACACCCACCAGTTCACCGATCGTCGGCCTGAAGCAATATGGGGTATTCTCCATGAGCAGCCGTACGCCGGCTTGCTTCGCAACGGCAGAAGCACGTCAAGACTTTCATATAGCCAGCCAAAAGTTTGTGGGATGGAGGGGGAAATCATCGGGCGTCGCGTTCCTGGAGAGATAACAACGTCGGTTACCCCCCAGTCGACCGCAAGATGGATGACATCTTTGATATGGTCCGAGCTCTTGCGCCGCATATTCGCCGCGGGGCTGGCGAGATTGATATCGTATCCGCCAGCATTCAGTGATCTGACACTCGCCCCGTGGTCCTGCAGTTGCTTCCTCGCTTCCGATCGCATGCCTGTCGACATCTCGTCCGGCCAGCAGTGTGGGGAACTCACAGGCACTTCAAATACCTTGAAGCCGTGGCCGATGAGTTCAGACATCGCTTCGATCGCAGTGGATTTCCAGAGATAGGAAAAGGTATTGATAATCATTGATGTCTCCCTGCCGCCTTGGCGGTCTGTATTGTTGGTCATGGTCTGGTTTCAGAAGCGCCGAACGGTCGTCGCAAAATTAAAGTTGAGATCTGGGCGATCGACGGTCCCGAGCGGAAAGGGTCGTTAGCGTAGAAGACTTGCAGTCGCCCTCCTCTCGGCAACTCTCGTGGTGCTCGCCCGAAAAGCGCCCGTGATGGGTCAGTTCGATGGCGCCAAATCCCGCACCTAAAGAGATCGAACCGCGAAATTTAGTAGAACCTGTTCGCCGAGGTTGATCGACACGTCGCCGGGATCTGTAATTTCGATTGCGCCACACAAGCTACCCGTCGTGACGATCGAACCTGCTCTAAGTGCCGCGGCAGGCCTGAATGGATTGTTGGCGTAGTCACAGAGCCAGGTAAGCGCGTCTTTCGTCGGATGTTGTCCAGCAGCGTCAAAGGCGACCTGGTTGTTCAGCAGAAGCCGAAGGGGGAAAGTCGAACCAGGCTCAAGGACTGCCAACGGAAGCGCCGGCCCTCTGACATAGCCCATGTTCCCAAGGCGATCCGCGAGAAAGGCGAGGAAGGAAATACTGCCGCCTTCCGAAATGCCGCTCCAAACCAGCTCTGCGCCAAGATAAGCCTCAGAAATTGCGGCCTCAACGTCGTCTCGATCGTAGGCCCTATCCGTTCGAACAGGAAGATCCTGGCGAAGCTTCACCGCAATCTCCACCTCGATTTTCATGCCTTTTCGCCAAGCGATTATCGGATCTGACGGATCATCCAAGTAGGGATGAACTGGTGCGGCGACCGGGGTACCATCGGACGACTTTGCCACTTTCCAAGCCGAGGTGTTTACCCCTTCAAGCTTCGACAACTGGCTCTGCACTTCCATTGCGTCCTGATACACCAAAGGCACAGACACAAGCTGATCTGTTAGGACCCGGCTTCCGTCATGACGAAGGCTGCTAAGTTGATGAGCCAACGCAATTATATCGGCTCTGGCTAGCATGGGAGTCATTCTGCCTCTCGGGTCATCTGAAAAGCGTAGCTCTTAAATGACAGTTTCGGGATCGTGGACGATGACCGTATTGGACGGCGGCGGGCTCACGGGATATTTCCCGTTCTTGAGGGCGTGGTCCCTTTACCCCGCCCTTTCCGACCGTGACTGCTTGCTAGACCACCTGCTTGATCCGCTCGCGAAATTCTGCGGTCCCTTGCTGGATATGGTCGAGCAGATCCATCACGGCCCAATGCCGCTCGGCAATGTCATAATCTGTGACACGCGAATGGACGCTCTCAAACGTGCCAAGGCGCTTGTGCCAAACCTTGGCAAGACCCGGATAGCCCATCGGCTCTGCCATCGCTGATAGTGCCAGGAAGATTTCAAGTTCGCGGCGCAGATCGCTGTCGTCTGACGCATGCCTGAAAAGCCAAGCATACAGGTCGGGGTGAACATTGGTGAAGACGCCAGAAAAGCCCTTCGAACCTGCGCGCATAGCGGCTGCGGCGATGGCTGCGTTGGCGTTGACGATCGCAAAACCGGAATCACCTGAGAGCTCGACCCGTCGCTTTACCGTTTCGAGGTCGCAGGAAACATCCTTCAGCGTTACAAAGCGGCCGGTGTCGCGGCACAGCTTGAACTCGTCGTCGCTTAAAAGACGGCGATAGGGAGCCGGGCATTCGTAGAGACCGAGAGCAAGGTCGCTCGGGAGCCAACTCAAAATGGCATCCAGGCTGGAACGAAAAGCCTCGGTTCCGGCATTGCTTGTGTCCAGCCTGTTGCTCACCAAGACAAGTGCGTCGATGCCTGTCTCAGCCATCGCTACCAGTTCGGCGCGCTGGTCATCGCGGCTCTCACTGATGTGCCCAGATGAGATCACCGGCAGGCGCCCGGCCGCCAACGAGACAACCTTCTTGGAAAGCTCAACTCGCTCTGCCAGGGACAACTTCTGCATCTCGCTCGACTGGCAGACAGCGAAGAGCGTATCGGCACCATTGGCGATATACCACTCCACAAGTCGCTCGAGGCCTTTCCAATCGATCCGGTTATCCGGGGTGAATGGAGTAAGCATAACGGGGACGATCCCCTGGGCTTTGACATTCATGATATAATCTTTCGCTGTTTTCTTGACTGTTAGAGCGCAGTTCCTGCCGGCAGGCCTGCCGCGAAACCTGCCATCAAGCGGATCTGCGCGAGCAGCATGTCATTCCCATCAGACACCGTTGCGCCGGCTCCCTTGGCAGCGCGCAGTAGGGGCGTCTCGCTTCTTAAGCTGGCGATATCGGCGATGAGCATTTCGGGCCGTATTGCTGCGGCAGGCATAGGGAATATGCTGTCTCCCTTCACGCCGATCGGAGAGGCGTTGATGACGATATCGTAGTCCCACCCAGCCGATCCATCGGCAGCTCTTGCGCATTCTTCACCGCGGTAGGAATTGACCATATCCGATGTGAAAGCGACGGATTCAGGCGAGAGATCCATCAGATCGATCTTCCCTACGCCTTCCTCAGCGAGCGCAAATGCTATCGCGCGACCTGCTCCGCCTGCTCCCACAATTAGCGCGCGGGCGCCGCGCAGGCGCGATTTCGCCTGTCCAAGTCCTTCCACGAAGCCCACACCATCAAAGAGCGCGCCGTTCATCTGTCCGTCCTCCCCACGCTGGATGCAGTTGACGGCACCGACTGCCTTCGCTGTCGGCGTGAGGGTCGAGCAACGCTTTGCCGCGGCCACTTTGTGAGGGATTGTGGTGCTGATACCGCAGAGGTTGGGAATGGCGGAGAATGTATCCCACGCCGCCGTGAAATGTTCTGCGCTAATCAGGAATGGCACGGCGTAGATGTTAACTTCGGCGGCGGCAAAGATCGGGTTGATCAGGCGCGGCGTCTGGACCTGGTGGATTGGATCGCCAAACACAGCGTAGACACGCGAGTTGCCATCAAGGTTGGGAATACTCACTCGCATAGTTTTATTCCTTGCTGAACAAGCCACGGCAGCGATCGAGCGCAATGTCCATCACCTCTGCAGGGTCGCGAGCCCACCAGTCGGTGGAGAAGATCTCTACCTCCACCGCGCCATCGTAGCCGGCATCTCGCATCATCGAGTGGATGCCGCGCAGATCTATGATCCCATCCCCCATCATGCCTCGATCGGTCAGAAGGTGGCGCGTAGGAATCAGCCAATCGTTGACATGAAAACCGAAGAGCCGGCCAGCCCTGCCCGCACCCTCGATTTCGGCCGCCAGTCGCTCGTCCCACCAGCAATGATAAACATCGACGACCACGCCGATGCCCGGCCCTAACGCTTCGCACAAAGAATTTGCATGGGAGAGACTGGAGATGACCGTGCGGTCGCCTGTAAGCATAGGATGAAGCGGCTCGATGGCCAACTTCACACCAATATTGCGTGCGCGCTCAAGGACACTGCCAACCAGATCCTCGATCCGCCGTCTTGCGCAACTCAAATCCTTTTCATTCTCACGCAAGCCTCCTGTAAACAGAAAAACATGGTCAGCTTTGAATCTGGCGGCCCGCTCAAGCTCTGCCTCAGCCCGGTCAAGTGCATCCGCCGCTAATGGCCCGACCCGATTATAGCCTGAGACTGTCATCCCGAAATCATTTAAGACAGAAAGAGCGTCTGTCTCACCGACCTTGGCAATTTCGTCTCCCCAGATGGAAACGGTCTGGAGCCCCCGCTCGGAGCAAAGCCGAAGAAAGGTCAACATATCCGCTCGCTCGCGCACGGTGGCGTGGTTGAAGACAATGTCTGTCATCGGCCCCTCTGAATGTTTGAATATGAATGGTTCTGTGACCATGGCTCGGTCGCGGTAACGGCGTCAGGATCGGTTCGGTCGATTGGCAAGACCTTTTTCTCTGACACCGAAGCCCGGTCGCAGTCGGTTTTCACTCAGGCGGCCTTCCCCGGATGCCGACGAACCTCTGGCGCGAGCCACGGAGAAACATAGCCACGGTCGGCTTCTTCGATGAGTGATCCCGGCGGAACACGCGCGTCAATTTGGTCAAGCGTCGCGGACTGGAGAACAGTCTCAAAACCCGCTTCCATGCTCTTGAACTGCTCAAGCGTTCGAGGGCCGAGGATCACAGACGTCACTGCGGCGTGCGCAAGTGGGAACGACTGAGCCATGTGCATAAGGGACAAACCCGCGTCGGTCGCAACGCGCTCAAGTTCTGGAAGCAGTTCCAGTTTGCGCCTGTTACCCTCGCGCTGCATGTCGAATCGCGTTTGCAGAATTGGGTAGTGCTGTCCCCACTGTCCTTTTACGCGCTCGGCTCTGGATCCTGACGGCACCGAGCCGTTGCCCTTGTACTTGCCAGTCAGCCAACCGCCATTTAGCGGGCTCCAAGCGGTGAAACCCATACGGTAGTGTTGAATGGCAGGGAGCGTCTCCCTCTCCACCGCCCGTTGAAAAATGGAGTAGGGCGAGCTTTCATTGACAAATCGCGCCGTCTTGTTCAATCGGCTTACGGATTGTGTCTCTGCCAGATACCAGCTCGGCAGTGTCGAGCAGCCGATGTAGCGAACCTTGCCTTGGGCCACAAGGTCGCTGAGGGCGCCAAGTGTTTCTTCCAGATCCGTCTCAGGGTCGGGCCGATGCAACTGATAGAGATCAATATGATCAGTGTTCAGCCGTCGCAGGCTGTTTTCAACCTGCTTCATAATCCAGTAGCGGGACCCGCCCTGTTCGTTGCGTCCCTCACCGGCCGCCAGACGAAACTTGGTTGCAAGCACCACCTTGTCCCGACGGCCTGTAATCGCTTTGCCGACGATCTCCTCGGCCTCTCCGTGGGAATAAGTGTCGGCAGTGTCGATGAAGTTGATGCCGCGGTCCAAGGCACAGTGCACGATGTCCATGCACTCTTTTTTGTCGGTATTCCCATCTGATCCATAGCTCATGGTTCCCAGCATGTACTCGCTGACCTGAACTCCGGTTCTCCCAAGGTAACGATATCTCATCGGGTGCCTCTCTTTGTTCGCGTGTGGCTCGGTCCAGGCAAGATCGCGCACGATCTACGGTCGCATGGGCGCAACGATGCCGTCCGCTTTTCGATCGGAGAAAAGCGAGAGCTCGGAAACCGAGACCACCATTCGAGTGTCGCCATTTTAACGACGTTCATGGATGGCCGTGTGGTGACAGGGGCTGGATGGATCGAACAGGCCGGACCCATCCAGCGTCTTACTTCAAGTCGAGCTTATTACTGCGCCTTTGCGAGTGCCTCGTCATACCGCTTGATCAGCTCATCGTAGGCATCTGCCGGCGATCCGTCTTTCAGGATCATTCTTTGGAAAGCCTCCCCCAAAATGGTGTGATACGTGGAGAGGATGGGGGTGTAGGTCACGGTTTGACCACGCTGGCCTACCAGATCAGCCCACTGCTTTTGATCCTTACCGGCGTCGGTCTGGAAGTATGGTGCGGTGTATGCCGATTTCCGCGAAACAACCTCCCCGCCCTCGGCAGCGAAAGCTTGCGCCTCCGGAGACACCATGAACTTCACGAATGTCCATGCGGCATCTTGGTTGGCGGTCTTCTTGTTGATCGCAATATTGTAGCTGTAGACCGTCTGCTTGTCGTTTGCCGTGTACCCCGGCGCCGGAGCCCAGGCCAGGTCATCACCGCCGCCCTGGTTCTTCACCGTCTTGTAGCGATAAACGCCAAACACTGCCGTCGCTGCACTGCCCGACCGGAGCGCATCGTGCAACTCGTTAAACCCCATCTGTGCGCTTCGCAGCGGAGTTACATTGCACTTCGTGTAGAAGTCTTTGATCGTTTGTGCGGCCTTGATGAACGATTCTTTAGAAAACGCGATCTTGCCTTCAGGGGTGAAGTACTGACCACCGTTTCCAGGTAGCATCGTGCTCAGGAAGAATTCTCCGAGGCTCTGAGCGCCACCAAGCCCGCCGGTCGCTCCGAGTGGAACGGCGAACGTGATCGTGTCCGACTGGCCGAACTTGGCTCCAAGTGCACACACTTCATCCCAGGTCGTTGGCGGCTTTACTCCGGCCTTCTCCAACATGCTCTTGCGATAGAAGAGGATCGGAATACGGAAGTCTTGGGGGAGGGCATAAAGCTTTCCGCCAACCTTCGTGCCGGAAAGCGGCAGGAGCCAATCTTCATCCGGAATGCCGTCCTTCTTCACCAAATCATCGAGCTGGAGAAGATTTCCAGTGGCAGCGAATTCCGAAACCGCAAAGCCGACGACACGGATCACGTCTGGTGTCTGGGCGCCCGACTTGATGGCGCGTGCGGCGGCTCCTCCGGTCGGATCGACTAGAAGTTTGACCGTGATGTTAGGATTTTTTGACTGAAATGCCTCGATCATTTTCGTCTGAGCGGCAGACCTGGGATCCTTTGAATTGTTTGGATCCAGGAACGTCTGGTAGATGATTTCCGTGCTTTGGGCAAAGGCTTGCGGAGCAAGGAAAGTCAGGGCGGCGGTACTAATTCCGAGCGCTGCCACCGCTTTGATGAGGTGGCGTTTTGATGTGATTTGCATGTATCTTCCTCCCAGGTTGAACAAAGTGTGTGGATGTTTTGTGTACGTCATCAGCCTTTGACGGCGCCTGCCGTGAGGCCGGAGATGAACCACTTCTGAACGAAGCCGAACATGAGGATAACCGGTGATGATGCGACCATCACAAAGGCCATCATGTAGGACCACGAAATGCCGACAGCGTCGAAAACCTGATTGACAAGAGCGACCTGCAGGGTCCGTTTTGCTACCTCGGGCGCGAACACTGCCACCGTGATGTAGTCGTTCCAGGTGGTCACAATGCCGATCGTCGCGACGGCCGCTATGCCCGGACGTATCAGCGGTAAAATCAGAGCCCAGATAATTTGGAACCGGGATGCGCCATCAATCATGGCGGAATCCTCGATCTCAATCGGAACGGCTTCGACGAAATTCGCGATGAACCATACAGTCTGTGGGATAATCCGCGCGCAAAGGATGATCGTCACCACGATGCCGCTGTTGAGCAAACCAACGGTTTCCAGCAAGTAATACGTGGGAACCAGCAAAGCGACTCCTGGCACCATCGAGGTTCCAAGTATCACCAGCATCAAAGTTCTTTTGCCTCTGAAAGAAAAGCGAGCAGCGGCATAGCCTCCAGGAATTCCGACGAGGAGAGCTATGATCACGGCACCGACGGAGTAGGCAACAGAGTTCCAAAGGTCGGTCAAGAAAGCCGGGTCATGGAAGACCTTGGCGTAGTTCTCCAGAGTGGGTGAATTGGGCCATAGGGTCGGGGGCACAACCACCGCTTCTACTTCTGTCTTGAAAGATGTCGCAAAGGCCCAAAGTACCGGCCCGAGAACAATAATCCCGATGACCAAGGATCCCATGATCGCGGGCATCTGTCCGCTTGTGCGATTCGAGAGAGCGCTACTCATATCAGAAAATCCTATCCGGTAACGCGGCCGGTTAGCCGGGTGTAAAGAGCACCAAGGGCGACATTGATAATGAGGACGACGATCGAGACGACAGCAGTCGGCCCAATGTTGACCGCCTGAACGGTTCCACGAAACGCTTCGAAACTCAGCGTGGTCGTCGATCCCAGTGGTCCCCCGCCAGTCATGACAATGATCAGCGTCATCAAGGTCAGGTACATGATGGAGAGAGTCAGCGCAGTGCTGCCCAGGGTCGGAAGGATTTCGGTGAACGTGACGTAACGGAACTTCACGAACGCGCCCCCTCCATCGATCTCTACCGCTTCGTAGAGTTCTTTCGGAATGGATTGCATGGCTGCTGTCGCCATCACCATCACATATGGGAACGACCACCAAGCTGTGACGATTATGAGGAGGGGCAATGCCATTCCCGGATCCCCCAACATAAGTCCGGGATCGATACCCAGCTTTTGGATTACATATGGTATGGGCCCAAACGAGGGGTTGAGGAGCCAAAGCCAGATGCTGCCGACGACCGACATGGACAGCGTCCAGGGAAAAAGGATGAAAACGCGCAGTGCGGAACCTGTCACGCCCGCCCGGTTCAAAACCAGCGCTGAGGCCATTCCAAGTATTGTGGCACCCGCTAGAGATCCGCCGACATAGGTCAGGGAAATTGCCGTCGTGTCCCAGAACTCGGACGAGTTCAGAACTTCGACGTAATTGGCGAGACCCGCAAAGCCAACGAGATCGTAGTATTTCGTTTTCTGGAAGCTCAACCAGATCACGAAGATCGTCGGATAGAGTGTTACAAGAAACAGGATCAAGATTGCGGGGGTAAACCACAGAAATGGAGCCCAACTAAAGCGGTTTGCGCTGTCAGTGGTATCCACGACGTCGCTCGCGAGGTTCGTCCCGCTTTGGTTGGTGCTGACTTGGAGCGGAGGTGTCGACATTCGATTTCCAATCCCGTGTGGGCGTCTCGGGCAGAGTTGAGGGCGTTGCCTGCTCAGGACAGGCGACGGCCGGTGCTCTCGCTGAAGAGATGAACGCGTGAAAGATCAGGGGCTACGGTGATGGTCTCGCCGACCTTCGGCAAAACTCGATCACGGAAGATGCAGACAATGGTCTGAGAGCCATGCCGGGCGATGATCTGCGTTTCAGACCCTGTGGGTTCGACGACCGTGACGGTGAGGGACAGTCCCTCGTCACTGAGAATGAGATGCTCAGGACGAACACCGTAAATCAACTTCTCCGATGTACCGGATACCCCCGCAGGCAGAGGAAGCATGTGCCCGTCCTCAAGAACGAACCGGCCGTGCTCGACTTTGCCTTTGAGGAAGTTCATCGACGGCGATCCGATGAAACCGGCGACGAAGACGTTGGCGGGGTAATCATAAAGCTCGAGCGGCGCGCCGACTTGTTCAACATGACCGTCGTGCATGACAACGATCTTGTCGGCCATAGTCATCGCCTCGACCTGGTCATGGGTCACGTAAACGGTAGTGGTTTTGAGCCGCTGATGCAGTTCCTTGATCTCAGCGCGCATCTGCACGCGCAACTTTGCATCGAGGTTCGAAAGGGGCTCATCGAACAGGAACACCTGCGGATCGCGAACAATCGCTCTGCCCATCGCCACACGCTGACGTTGCCCGCCCGAAAGTTCGCGAGGGTAGCGGTCAAGGAGTTTCGTGAGGCTAAGGATCTCAGCTGCTCGTTGAACGCGCGTCGCCCGTTCCTCGCGGGGCGCCTTTTTCAGCTTCAAGGAGAAGCCCATGTTTTCCGCAACGGTCATATGCGGATAAAGCGCATAGTTCTGGAAGACCATCGCGATATCTCTGGCCTTGGGAGGAACATCGTTGACGGTGCGCCCGCCAATCTGGATCTCGCCGCCTGAGATGTTTTCCAGGCCTGCAATCATCCTCAACAGAGTTGATTTTCCGCAGCCCGAGGGCCCGACCAGGGTTACAAATTCCCCCTCATTGATGTCGACCGACACGCCATGAAGCACGGGTACGGCGCCGTAGGCTTTGCGAACGGACTTGAGCTCAACACTGGCCAACTGTTTCCTCCTGCCAGCCACCGAAGTGGCCACCTAATCCTGACGCGATCTCCCCGATCGCTATCGGAACGTTATTCCATTAAGAAACGCGGGTGTCAACAGGCCTCAGTGGTGCACGGGGCACTCTGATTAATTAAATGGCTAATTAGATAATATTTCCAACAACTTGCGAAGTCCGCGAAGCGTTGGTTTGCGGGCTAGGGGAGGCAATCCGATAGGGCCAAAGTTGCGAAAGTTCCTCGGCAGTGGCCTTTACCTGTGCCGCTAACTGCGGGAGTACGAGCGGGGAAAAGTGGTGGATTGGTCCTGCAATGCTCACCGTTCCAACAACCTGGCTTCCAACGCGAATGA
>JGI25151J46595_10001122_pt1 | contig 19530 bp, 18 predicted proteins | sample AraplaMF_Col_mLB_FD_46595 | JGI IMG/M metagenome (IMG submission 46595) | reverse complement strand
CTACGCGCTGATGCAGTCGCGGCTGTCGCGGTCGGTGCGGCTGTCGATCGCGATGACCGAGCGGATCCGCGCCGACTACCTGATGCGCAAGGACAAGCGGACGGAATCGGGCGAGCAGGAGCGCCGCCGGCAGCGGCGGCAGCAGGCCGCCGAGTCCGTCGCCGAGGCGGTGGGCCAGCCGGACGAGGCCGGGGACGTCGAACGCGTGCGGTCGATGGTGTGGGAGACGCTGGTCGAGGACGAGATCCTCGACGTGCAGATGGACACGCTGTCGCCCGAGGAGTTCCTGCGCGAGGTCTGCCGCAAGATCGGCCGCATGCCGCCTTCGGACCCTCCGCCGCCCGGTGGGGACGAGGACACTGACGACACCACCGGCCCGCCCGGGACGAGCGTGGACCTCGTCGCCGCGGCCTCTCCGGCTGGGGACGGCTGGGCCGAGCCGCCGGACGAGTCCGGAGACGGCTGTTCGCCGCCCGGCCCGCCGAAGCCCGACAGCAGCTGAACGCCGCCGCGGTCGCGACATGCCCTCTCTCCTCGATAAATCGATGTGCTTCGCCTCTTCCGCCCGCGGGAGGGGCTGGAGGTGCTTGTGGTTCCGGGCGAGGGGAGAGGGCGGTGCCGGCCCTCACCCGGCCTCGCGCCGCGAGGCCGACCTCTCCCGCCACGCGGGAGAGGCACACAGGAAGGTCCCCTGCGAGCGCCCGGGCCTGCGGCCCGGGCGGGGCCCGCTCTCAAAAGCTCGGCGGGGTGCAGGCCGAGACGATCTCCGCCGGCTCCTCGCCGACCACGCGGAAGCGGTGCGGCAGGCGGCTCTGGAAGTAATAGGCGTCGCCGGGGCCGAGGATGCGGCGGCGCGGGCCGACCGTCAGCTCCACCCGGCCGCGGATCACCACGCCGCCCTCCTCGCCGGCATGGCTCAGCGCCGTCGGGCCGGTGTCGGCGCCCGGCGCCAGCCGCTCATGCAGGATCTGCAGCGCCCGGCCGGACAGGTCGCAGCCCACCTGGCGGTAGGAGATCAGGCCGGACCCTTCGGGTCCCTCCGAGCCGCCCCCATGCCCGGCGAGCCGGCCCGCGATCTCGGTCAGCTCGGCCGCCGGGAAGAACACCGGGTCCTCCGGCCCCTCGGGCAGGGCGAAGAACGCGGCCAGGCTCAGCGGCAGCCCGTCCAGCACCCGCTTCAGCGAGCCGATCGAGGGGCTGGCGCGGTTCTGCTCGATCAGCGAGACGGTGGCGTTGGAGACGCCGGCGCGGCGCGCCAGCTCGCGCTGGCTCAGGCCATGCTCCTCGCGCAGCCGCCGCAGCCGGCCGCCGATGTCGATGCCCGAATCGTCCTCAGCCGCCGGAGCCGCCCCCTCACCCTCCCGGCCCAAGCGGGCCGGGCCCCTCCCTCTCCCCGAGGAGAGGGACTCCGCGCCGGCGATGTCGGGCGAGGGGGCGGCCATGGGTGTTTTCCTGTTCGAAATCCCGAACGCCGGCATCGGGGCGGCCTTCGCCGGCGGTTTTCGCAGTGTCCGGCGCGCGCGCCCGCTTGTCCAGCGATCCGGGCGGTCCTAGGCTCCCCTCCGGCCCTTCATTCCCGGGAGGCGGACCGGCGCCGGCCGTTCGGCGTGTTCGGTTCCCTCCACAGCCGACCGGAGTTTCCCATGGACGATGCCCTGCCGCGCGGCGACCTGCGCGCCCCGAACAACCTCGAATCCTTCTGGATGCCGTTCACCGCGAACCGGTCGTTCAAGGCGGCGCCGCGGCTCTACGCCTCGGCCAAGGGCATGTACTACACCACCGTCGACGGCCGCCAGGTGCTGGACGGCACCGCCGGCCTGTGGTGCGTCAATGCCGGCCACTGCCACCCGAAGATCGTCCAGGCGATCCAGGACCAGGCGGCGGAGATGGACTACGCCCCGTCCTTCCAGATGGGCCACCCCAAGGCGTTCGAGCTGGCCTCCCGCGTCGCCCAGCTGCTGCCGGGCGACCTCGACCACGTCTTCTTCGCCGCCGGCGGCGGGTCCGAGGCGGTGGACAGCGCCCTGAAGATCGCCCTGGCCTATCAGCGCCAGATCGGCCAGGGCACCCGCACCCGGCTGATCGGGCGCGAGCGCGGCTATCACGGCGTCGGCTTCGGCGGCATCTCGGTCGGCGGCATGGTCGCCAACCGCCGCACCTTCGGCACCATGCTCAGCGGCGTCGACCACCTGCGCCACACCCACGACCTGGCGCGCAACGCCTGGAGCCACGGCCTGCCGGAGCACGGCGCCGAGCTGGCCGACGACCTGGAGCGGCTGGTGGCGCTGCACGACGCCTCCACCATCGCCGCGGTGATCGTCGAGCCGGTGGCGGGCTCCACCGGCGTGCTGATGCCGCCCAAGGGCTATCTGCAGCGGCTGCGCGAGATCTGCGACAGGCACGGCATCCTGCTGATCTTCGACGAGGTCATCACCGGCTTCGGCCGCCTCGGCACCAGCTTCGCCGCCGACTATTTCGGCGTGCAGCCGGACATGGTGACCATGGCCAAGGGCCTGACCAACGCCGCCGTCCCGGCCGGCGCCGTCGGCGTGCGCAAGCACATCTACGACGCCTTCATGACCGGGCCGGAGCACATGATCGAGCTGTTCCACGGCTACACCTACTCGGCCCATCCGCTGGCCATGGCCGCCGGCCTGGCCACCCTCGACGTCTATCGCGAGGAGGGGCTGTTCGAGCGCGTCGCCGACCTGGCGCCGTATTGGGAGCAGGCGCTGCACAGCCTGAAGGGCACCCGCCACGTCATCGACATCCGCAACCTCGGCCTGATCGGCGCGGTGGAGCTGGAGCCGATCGCCGGCCGCCCGACCGCCCGGGCCTACGACCTGTTCGTCAAATGCTTCCAGAAGGGGGTGGGCATCCGCACCACCGGCGACATCGTCGCCTTGTCGCCGCCCTTCATCATCGAGAAGGCCGAGATCGACCGCCTGGTCGAGACCATGCGCGAGACGCTGCAGTCGCTGGACTGAGGACAGTTTGGAGAGGCCGGAGCCACCCCCTCACCCGAAATCGCTGCGCGATTTCGACCTCTCCCCGAGGAGAGGTAAGGGGGGCGCGGCTCCTGTTCCCCTCTCCTCGGGGAGAGTTAAGGGGCGCAGCTCTTGTTCCCCTCTCCTCGGGGAGAGGGAGGGGCCCGTCGCGTTGGCGACGGGAGGGTGAGGGGGAGAGCCGACGGTTCCGTCTTGTAGTACCGCGCGTCCACGGCGAGAATGGAACATATCCTGAACCGCTCGCCTCCGATCCGGACCTTCCATGGACACCCAGCCAGGCTTCCAGCTTCCGCCGCTCGCCGCGGTGCGGGTGTTCGAGGCGGCGGCCCGCCATCTCAGCTTCACCCGTGCGGCGGCGGAGCTGGGCATGACCCAGGCGGCGGTCAGCTACCAGATCCGCCTGCTCGAGGACCGGGTCGGCGCGCCGCTGTTCCTGCGCCTGACCCGCAAGGTGGCGCTGACCGAGGCCGGGGCGCGCCTGGCGCCGGTCCTCACCGACGCGCTGTCGCGCATGGCCGGGGCCTTCGCCGCCCTGCGCGACGACGCCGGCGGCGGGCTGCTCTCGGTCACCACGGTGCTGACCATGGCCTCGAACTGGCTGGTGCCGCGGCTCGGCCGGTTCCAGGCCGCCCATCCCGGCACCACCGTCCGGGTCGACACCATGACCGCGAAGGTCGACTTCACCCGCGGCGAGCACGATCTCGGCATCCGCGTCGGCAAGGGCCTGTGGCCCGGCCTGGCCGCGCATTGGCTGCTGCCGGTCGACTTCGCGCCGATGTGCAGCCCGGCGCTGCTGCAGCGGGCGGATGGCGGCCTGCGCCACCCGCGCGACCTGCTGCGCCTGCCGCTCCTGTGGGACGACGCCGATGCCTGGCAGCGCTGGTTCGCCACGGCGGGGGAGGCGGTGCCGGCCTCGATCGCCGATGAGGGGCTGCGGCTCGACAGCCAGCAGATGATGGGCCAGGTGGCGAAGGCGGGGCAGGGCGTGGCGCTGCTCAACCCGTTGCTGTTCGCCGAGGACCTCGCCTCCGGCCAGCTGGTCCAGCCCTTCCCGACGCTGCTGCGCGAGGACGTCGCCTACTACGTCGTCTATCTCGAGACCCGCCGCGACGTGCCGAAGATCGCCCTGTTCCGCGACTGGCTCCTGGCCGAGGCGGCGGAGGCGATGGCGGGCCGTGGCTAGCTCCGCTCGAACCCCAGGTCGCGGCGCAGGTGGTCGGACAGGGACTTCCGGTCGAGCATGCGGCCGGCGGCCGGGCGCAGCAGCCCACGGGCGGCGGCGCGGAGGGTGGAGAGGAGGCCGCGCCGAGGGCGAAGCCGGGGGATCGGGCGCACGGGCGCCCGCTGGACGATGCTGGTCATCTCGGTCTCCTGGAGGCCCGGAACGCATCAGCTCTGTTGATGGGTTCGACGGGCCGGTTCGTTGTATGAGAGGAATATCGGCGTTTCCCGCGCCTTCGACCAACGCGTTCTCGATAAGCAACGGATAAGCTGTCTTTATGGATGAAGGATCAGCCTCGCGCCTGCCGCCGCTGCCGGCCATCCGGGTGTTCGAGGCGGCGGCCCGCCATCTCAGCTTCACCAAGGCCGCGGCGGAGCTGGGCATGACCCAGGCGGCGGTCAGCTACCAGATCCGCCTGCTGGAGGACCGGGTCGGCGCGCCGCTGTTCCTGCGCCTGACCCGCAAGGTGGCGCTGACCGAGACCGGCGAGCGCCTGGCCCCGGCGGTGACCGAGGCCCTGGCCCGGCTGGCCGGCGCCTTCGCCGCGGCGCGCGACGACACCGGCGGGCTGCTGTCGATCACCTCGATCCACACCTTCGCCACCAACTGGCTGGTGCCGCGGCTCGGCCGGTTCCAGCTGGCCCATCCCGGCATCGCCGTCCGGCTCGACACCAAGACGAAGCTGGTCGACTTCACCCGCGGCGACAGCGATGTCGGCATCCGCCACGGCATGGGCGTCTGGCCCGGCCTGGCCGCGCATCCGCTGATGCCGATCGAATACACCGCTTTGTGCAGCCCGGCGCTGCGCGACCGCGCCGGCGGGCTCAAGGACCCGCGCGACCTGCTGCGGGTGCCGCTGTTCTGGGACGGCGGCGACGCCTACTGGCAGCGCTGGTTCGCCGCCGCCGGCGTCGCCGTGCCGGAGTCGGTGTCCAATGGCGGCCTGCAGCTCGAGAACCAGCAGATGATGGGCCGCGCGGCGCAGGCGGGGCAGGGCGTGGCGCTGGTCAACCCGACCTTCTTCCTCGACGAGCTCGCCGCCGGCGAGCTGGTGCGGCCCTTCCCGTTCAGCATCCGCGACGAGGGCTCGTACCACCTGGTCTATCTCGAAAGCCGCCGCGACGTCCCGAAGATCGCCGCCTTCCGCGACTGGGTCCTGGCCGAGATCGCCGCGGACGCCGGGCAGGGCAGGGCCGCGGCCGGCTGAGCGGTTTTGCTTGACTAGTTGTTCCTTATTTGTTCTTATTTGGTGTGCCGAAAGTCGCTATGAGCACAGATATGCCTCTTTCGCTCGCGAGACCTTTTAGAAATTCCCCAGTTCGTCATCCCCGCGGAAGCGGGGATCTCCCAGCGCTTTGACCGGAAAGAGATTCCCGCTTTCGCGGGAATGACGGAAAAGGGATGGGTCGTTGTCCTGAAAAGGTCCCGCAGGCGGGAGAGGCAACCGGTCGGCGCCCTCAAGAAGGCCGCGTCGTACCGTCGAAAGTGAGGATCGCGCCATACAGCTCCGGCCGGCGGTCGCGGAACAGGCCCCAGCTGGCGCGCTGGGCCCGGATGGCGTCGAGGTCGAAGCGGGCGACCAGCACCTCTTCCTCGGTGCGGCCGGCCTGGGCCACCAGCTCGCCGGTCGGGCCGGCGATGAAGGAGGAGCCGTAGAAGGTCTGGCTGAAGCGCTCGCCCTGCTCGGTGCCGATGCGGTTGGAGGCGACCAGCGGCACCAGGTTGGCGCCGGCATGGCCCTGCATCACCCGGGTCCAATGCGCCTGGCTGTCCAGCCCGCCATCCTGCGGCTCGCTGCCGATCGCGGTCGGGTACAGCAGCACGTCGGCGCCCAGCAGCGCCATGCAGCGCGCCGTCTCGGGGTACCACTGATCCCAGCAGATGCCGCAGCCGACCTTGCCGTAGCGGGTCTGCCACACCTTGAAGCCGGTGTCGCCGGGGTTGAAGTAGAACTTCTCCTCGTATCCCGGCCCGTCCGGGATGTGCGACTTGCGGTAGACGCCCAGCACGCTGCCATCGGCGTCGACCATGGCGATCGAGTTGTAATAGGCGTTGTTGGCGCGCTCGAACACGCTGACCGGCATCGCCACCTGCAGCTCCGCCGCCAGCAGGCGGAACCGCTCCACCACCGGATGGCCGTCGATCGGCTGGGCCAGGGCGAAGTGCTTCTGCAGCTCGTCGCGGCAGAAGTAGGGGGCGGCGAACAGCTCCTGCGGCAGCACGATCTGGGCGCCGCGGCCGGCGGCCTGGCGCACCAGCGCCTCGACCCGGTCCAGGGTCTCGGCCTCGTTCCAGCTGCAGAAGGTCTGGGTGGCGGCGACGGTGACGGTGGTCATGGCGGATCCTCAGACAGGCTGCGGCTGGCGCCGGCGCGGCCGGCTGTCGGCGGCGCTGGTGCGGCCGCGGGCGCGCCGCCGCTCCTTCAGCCGCTGCAGGGTGGCCAGCCGCCAGGCATTGTCGGCGTCGCGCCAGGCCGCGATCTCCTCAGTCGTGCGCAGGCAGCCGGCGCACAGGCCGGTCCCGGTCTCGAGTGTGCAGACGCCGATGCAGGGCGAGACGATGGGGGGCAGGTCGGTCATGGCCCCCTCCAGGTAACCCGGCCGCAGGCCCGGTTCAAGGCGGCTCATGCGGGCCCTGCGCGTCGTGTCGTGACCGGGCGAGGCCGGGTCGCAGGCGCGATGGTCGGCATGGCCTCGCAGCGTAGCATCGGGACTCTGCGAGGAGGACTGCCCGCCATGACCGACGCTGCCACCCCACCAACCGACGACTCCCAGGACACCGGCGGCCGGTCCGGCCGGCGCGGCCGCGGCGGCGCCGAGGCCCGGCGGGCCCTGCGCCGCGGCGGCGGGCTGCAGCAGCTGAAATACATCTCGCGCAAGATCCCGCTCTACGAGGTGCTGAAGACCGACGGCCTCGAGCTGATCGAGCACAACGCCGACACGGTGCTGGAGGAGATCGGCCTCGAATTCCGCGACGACGAGGAGACGCTTGAGCTGTGGAAGGCCGCCGGCGCCGACGTCCGCGGCACCCGCATCCGCTTCCCGCGCGGCCTGTGCCGCCAGCTGGTGCAGGCGACCGCGCCGCGCGAGTTCACCCAGCATGCGCGGAACCCGGAGCGCACGGTGCAGATCGGCGGCGGCAACACCGTCTTCGCCCCGGTCTATGGCCCGCCCTTCATCCGCACCCTCGACGAGGGCCGCCGCTACGCCCGGATCGAGGATTTCCGCAACTTCGTGAAGCTCGCCTACATGACGCCGGCCATGCACCATTCCGGCGGCACCGTGTGCGAGCCCGTCGACCTGCCGGTGAACAAGCGGCATCTCGACATGGTCTATTCGCACATCAAGTACTCCGACAAACCGTTCATGGGCTCGGTCACGGCGCCGGAGCGGGCGGAGGACACGGTCGCCATGGCGCGGCTGGTGTTCGGCGAGGAGTTCGTCGACCGGAACTGCGTGCTGATCAGCCTGATCAACGCCAATTCGCCGATGGTGTGGGACGGCACCATGCTCGGCGCCTTGAAGACCTATGCCCGCGCCAACCAGGCGGTGATCGTCACCCCCTTCATCCTGGCGGGCGCGATGGCGCCGGTGACCAGCGCCGGCGTGCTGACCCAGACCCTGGCCGAGAGCCTGGCCGGCATGGCCACGGCGCAGCTGTGCCGCCCCGGCGCGCCGGTCGTGTTCGGCTCCTTCGCCAGCTCGATCTCGATGCAGTCGGGCGCGCCGACCTTCGGCACGCCGGAGCCGGCGCTGGTGCTGTACGGCGCCGCCGCCCTGGCCCGGCGCCTCGGCGTGCCGTTCCGCTCCGGCGGGTCGCTGTGCGGCTCCAAAGCCCCCGACGCGCAGGCGGCCTTCGAGAGCGCCCAGACCCTGCTGCCGACCATGCTCGGCGGCGTGAACTTCGTGCTGCACGCCGCCGGCTGGCTCGAAGGCGGCCTGGTCAGCTCCTACGAGAAGTTCATCCTCGACGCCGACCAGCTCGGCATGATGCAGGTGATGGCCGAGGGCATCGACCTCAGCGAGAACGGCCAGGCGATGGACGCCATCCGCCAGGTCGGGCCGGGCAGCCATTATCTCGGCTGCGACCACACCCAGCGCAACTTCGAGACCGCCTTCTACCGGTCGACCATCGCCGACAACAACTCGTTCGAGCAGTGGGAAGCCGAGGGCCGGCAGGACGCCTCGCAGCGCGCCAACAAGCTGTGGAAGCGCATGCTGGAGGAGTACGAGGCGCCGGCGATCGACCCCGCGGTCGACGAGGCGCTGCAGGACTTCATGCGGCGCAAGAAGGACAGCATGCCCGACGCCTTCACCTAAGGCGTCGCGTCCCAGGCGAACAGCTCCAGCGGCTCGGCGAAGCCCTTCAGCGGGTGGTGTCCGATGCTGCGGCTGCCCGGCCGGTCCAGCAGCGCTGCGAAGCGTGGCGACATCAGCAGCGGCTGGCCGGTGGTGGCGCAGGCGGTCTGGATCCGGCTGACCAGGTTGACGTCGCGGCCGATCACGGTGAAGTCCAGCCGCCCGCCGGAGCCGATATTGCCATAGGCGACCTCGCCATGGTGCAGCGCCACCCCGGCGGCGAGCGGCGTCCCGGCCTGGGAGACGGAGTGGATGCTGGCCAGGGCCTGGCGGGCCGCCTCGAACGCCGCGGCGCAGCTGGCCGCCGGCCCGTCCTGGTGGTGGAAGAAGGCCAGGACGGCGTCGCCCATGAACTTCAGCACCTCGCCGCCGGCGGCCTCGATCGGCGGCACCAGCTGGTCGAAATAGAGGTTGAGCCGGTCCAGCATCTGCTCCGGCGGCAGGCGGTTCGACAGCACGGTGAAGTCGCGCAGGTCGCACAGCAGCAGCGCCGCCTTCAGCGTCTCGACATCGCCGCGCCGGATATGCCCTTCCAGGATGCGCCGGCCGGTGATCGGGCCGACATAGGTGTCGAGCAGCGTCGCCTCGGTCAGCCGCAGCAGCCGCACCTCGCAGGCGCTGCGCAGGGCCGGGGCGATGCGCTGCAGCACCGCACGGCCGTCCGGCCCGAACCCCTCCGGCCGCCGCGTGGCGAAGACGGCGGCACTGGCCGGGCCCTGGGCCATCACCAGCGGCACCACCTCCGCCACCGCCAGGCCGCGGCCGTGGAAGAAGTCCAGCTCCTCCAGCCCCGCCATCTCCGCCGGCGTCGCCAGGCTCAGCCAGGTCCGGGTGTCGGTGGCCCGCCGGATCGGGTTGGCGGCGAAGAAGGGCTGGTGCTCGATCGCGTTCTCGCGGTCGCGCTGCTCCACCGGCTCGCCCTCGCTCCAGGCGAAGGTGCGGGCCAGGATCTGCGGGTGCAGCGTGCGCAGGGACAGGCTCAGCCGGTCGAGCGGCAGGCCCAGAGCCCGCAGCCGCCGGCCGAGACCGGTCAGCATGGCGGCGCCCGCGGCATCGTGGCATTCGTCGCCCGACAGCCATTCAATCAGCTCGGCGACGCCGGTCGGTGCGGGATGGGTCATCATGCGATCAGCCTGACAGGGTCTGCGCCTTGCGCAAGGCGGGGAACAGCCGCATCCACAGGATCGCGACCAGGACGGTGCCGACGCCGCCGAGGATGCCGGCCGGCACGGCGCCGAGCAGCCCGGCGGCCATGCCGGATTCGAACTCGCCGAGCTGGTTCGAGGTGCCGATGAACAGCGAGTTCACGGCGCTGACCCGGCCGCGCATCCCATCCGGCGTCAGCAGCTGCACCAGCGAGCTGCGGATCACCACGCTGACATTGTCCGCGGCGCCGAGCACGGCCAGCGCCGCCAGTGACACGGCGAGGCTGGTCGAGGCGGCGAAGACCACGGTGGCGGCGCCGAACACGATCACCGCCGCGAACATCTTGAGGCCGACCGCGCGGCCCAGCGGCATCCGGGTCAGCACCACCGACATGGTCAGCGCCCCGACCGCCGGGGCGGCGCGCAGCAGGCCCAGGCCCCAAGGGCCGGTCTGCAGGATGTCATGGGCATAGATCGGCAGCAGCGCCGTCGCCCCGCCCAGCAGCACGGCGAACATGTCGAGCGAGATGGCGCCGAGGATCATCGGCTGGCTGCGGATGAAGGCGATGCCGGAGAACACCGAGCGCAGCGTCGCCGGCTCGCGCCGCGGCGGCAGCCGCTCCAGCCGCATCAGCAGCATCAGCACGCCGGCGCCGAGGAAGCTGGCCGCGGCGATGGCGAAGGGCACGGTGGTGCCGACGGCATAGAGCAGCCCGCCGACCGAAGGGCCGACGATCGTCGCCGTCTGCATCGCGGAGGAGGAGACGGCGAGCGCCCGCGGCAGCATCGCGGCCGGCACCACCCCCGGCAGCAGCGCCGCCATGGTCGGCTGCTCGAAGGCGCGGGCCGCGCCCAGCACCAGCACCGCGGCGAAGATGCCGGGCACGGTCAGCCAGCCGTCCAGGATGCCGAGCGCCAGCACCACCAGCGTCGCGCCTTCGACGAACACGCAGATCTGGACGATCCGGCGGCGGTCGTAGCGGTCGGCGACATGGCCGACCAGCAGCGTCAGCACCACCATCGGCAGGAACTGGAACAACCCGACCAGCCCCAGGGTGTAGGCGCTGCCGGTCAGGGCGTAGGCCAGCCAGCCGATGGCGACGGCCGACATCTGGAAGCCGATGGCGGACAGCACCCGCGCGCCCCAGAACACCAGGAAGGAGGGATGGTCGAGCAGGCGGTCGCCGCCCAGGGCTGTCGTCGTCACGGGATCGCTGTGTCGAGTGAGGAGGAGGGCAGCTTAGCGGCCGGGTCGCGGGGGGCCAACGGAAACGGCGCCGGGCTGACCCGCTTGCGGCGAGGGCGGAGGCGTCCGATAACCATGCGTTATCAAGCCGCACTCCGGAGGCCCGATGGTCATCCGCCAGCTCGAATACCTCGTCGCCCTTGCCCGCGAGAAGCATTTCGCCCGTGCCGCGGAGGCCTGCCGCGTGTCGCAGCCGGCGCTGTCCACCGCCCTGCGCCAGCTGGAGGAGGAGCTGCAGGTGCCGATCGTCGAGCGCGGCCACCGCTTCCAGGGCTTCACCCGAGAGGGCGCCCTGGTGCTGGAGTGGGCCAAGAAGATCCTGGCCGACCGCGACGGGCTGGCGCAGGAGCTGGCGATGCTGCAACAGGGCCTGGCCGGCAAGCTGCGGATCGGCGCCGTGCCCTCGGCCCTGCCGATCGTGTCGCAAATCACCGGGCCGTTTGCCCAGGCCCATCCGATGGTCACGGTCTCGGTGCTGTCGCAGACCTCGATCCAGATCGAGGCCGGGCTGGAGAATTTCGAGATCGATGTCGGCGTCACCTATCTCGACAACGAGCCGCTGCGCCATGTCCGCAGCCTGCCCCTGTACCAGGAGGACTACATCTTGCTGATGCCGGCGGAACAGGCGCCGGCGTCGCGCCGGACCATCCGCTGGGCCGAGGCGGCGGAGCTGCCGCTGTGCCTGCTGACCCCGACCATGCAGAACCGGCGGATCATCGACGGCATCTTCCGCTCGGTCGGCCATTCGCCGCGGGCGGCGGTGGAGACCGACAGCATCATCAACCTGTGCTCGCATGTCCGCTCCGGCCCCTGGTCCAGCGTCATGCCGCGGGCGCTGCTGCACCTGTTCGGGGTGCCCGCCGGCACCCGGGCGCTGCGCTTGATCGACCCGGCCGCGACCCGCACCATGGGCCTGGTGATGGCCGACCGCGACCCGCCGTCGCCCCTGGCCCGCGGCCTGTTCGACACCGCCCGCGCCCTGGACCTCGATGCCGAGCTGCAGGCCACGCCGCTGCAGCCGCTTGCTTCATAAACCCTGTTTATCAATTCATCCGGGCTTTGTATTTGAATCTGGTATACGCACCCGCCCATCCTTAAATTATCGGGTGGCAGCCAAGGGCCGCCCGGTCCAACAAACCCGCAAAGGGAGTGGGACGGATGCCCGAACACCGGGGCTGGGACGCCGAGGTGGCGCGAGACGTGATCGCATCGCATGGTGCGACCGAAGGGCCGCTGTTGCCCATCCTGCACGACCTGCAATCGGTCTTCGGCCATGTGCCGCGCGAGGCGCTGCCGCTGCTGGCCGACGCGCTGAACCTGTCCCGCGCCGAGGTGCACGGGGTCGTCACCTTCTATCATGATTTCCGGGCCGAGCCGGCCGGGCGCCATGTGCTGAAGCTGTGCCAGGCCGAGGCCTGCCAGTCGATGGGCGCGCGCGACCTGGCCGAGCATCTGCGCCGGCGGCTCGACATCGGCCTGCACGAGACCACGGCGGACGGCCGGATCACGGTCGAGCCGGTCTACTGCCTCGGCAACTGCGCCTGCGCCCCGGCGGCGATGGCGGATGGCGAGCTGGTCGGCCGCATCGACGCCAAGCGTCTCGATCGGATCGTGGACGCCATGGAGGCGGCGCGATGAAGGTCTTCGTTCCCCGCGACGCCGCCGCCGTCTCGGTCGGCGCCGACGACGTCGCCCGCGCCATCCAGGCCGAGGCCGCCGCCCGTGGCATCGAGCTGCAACTGGTGCGCAACGGCTCGCGCGGCCTGCTGTGGCTGGAGCCCTTCGTCGAGGTCGAGACGCCGGACGGCCGCATCGGCTACGGCCCGGTCGCGGCCGAGGACGTGCCCGGCCTGTTCGCCGCCGGCTTCGCCGAGGGTGGCGACCATGCGTCGCGCCACGGCCGGCCGGAGGAGATCCCGTACCTCGCCAAACAGCAGCGCCTGACCTTCGCCCGCTGCGGCATCACCGACCCGCTATCGCTGGGCGATTACGAGGCGCATGACGGGCTGAAGGGCCTGCGCGCCGCGCTGGCGATGGAACCGGCGGCTATTGTCGAGACGGTGACGGCGTCCGGCCTGCGCGGCCGCGGCGGCGCCGGCTTTCCGACCGGGATCAAGTGGCGCACCGTGCTGCAGGCCCAGGCCGACCGAAAATACATCGTCTGCAACGCCGATGAGGGCGACAGCGGCACCTTTGCCGACCGCATGATCATGGAGGGCGATCCGTTCCTGCTGGTCGAGGGCATGATCATCGCTGGCATAGCCACCGGCGCGACCAAGGGCTTCGTCTACATCCGCTCGGAATACCCGCATGCGGTGGCAGCGATGAACGCGGCGATCGACATCGCCTATCAGCGCCGCGTGCTAGGCTCCAGCGTGCTGGGCAGCAGCAAGCGCTTCGACCTGGAGGTGCGGGTCGGCGCCGGCGCCTATATCTGCGGCGAGGAGACCTCGCTGCTGGAGAGCCTGGAAGGCAAGCGCGGCATGGTCCGGCCGAAGCCGCCGCTGCCGGCGCTGAAGGGCCTGTTCGGCAAGCCGACGGTGATCAACAACGTGCTGTCGCTGACCTCGGTGCCGATCATCCTCGACAAGGGCGCCGCCTTCTACGCCGATTACGGCACCGGCCGGTCGCGTGGCACCCAGCCGCTGCAACTGGCCGGCAACGTCAAGCGCGGCGGGCTGATCGAGGTCGCCTTCGGCCTGACCCTGCGCGAGCTGATCGAGGGCTTCGGCGGCGGCACCGCCAGCGGCCGGCCGTTCCGGGCGGTCCAGGTCGGCGGCCCGCTGGGCGCGTATTTCCCGGACAGCCTGCTGGACACGCCGCTCGACTACGAGTCGATGGCGGCGAAGAAGGGCATGCTCGGCCATGGCGGCGTCGTGGTGTTCGACGACCGCGTCGACCTCGCCGTCCAGGCCCGCTTCGCCATGGAGTTCTGCGCCATTGAGAGCTGCGGCAAGTGCACGCCCTGCCGCATCGGTTCGACCCGCGGTGCCGAGACCATCGACAAGATCATCGCCAACCGCGACACCGGCGGGCGTGAGCTCGGCCGCAACCTGACGCTGATCGAAGACCTCTGCGAGACCATGCTGGACGGGTCGCTCTGCGCCCTCGGCGGCCTCACCCCCTATCCGGTGCTCAGCGCCCTGACCCACTTCCCCGATGATTTCGACCGCGCGCCCGCCCCGGCGCAGGCCGCGGAATAAGGAGGCCATCCGATGGCTCTCGTGACGGAACAGGATTTCGGGACCCCGGCGCGGATCTCGCCGAACATGGTGACGCTGGAGATCGACGGCGAGGCCGTGACCGTGCCCGCGGGCACCTCGGTGATGCGCGCGGCGGCCGAGATCGAGACCGCGATCCCGAAGCTATGCGCGACCGACAGCCTGGAGCCGTTCGGCTCCTGCCGGCTCTGCGTCGTCGAGATCGAGGGACGGCGCGGCACGCCGGCCTCCTGCACCACGCCGGTCGAGCCCGGGATGAAGGTCCGGACGCAGTCGCCGAAGCTGGCGAAGCTGCGCCGGAACGTGATGGAGCTCTACATCTCCGACCACCCGCTGGACTGCCTGACCTGCGCCGCCAACGGCGATTGCGAGCTGCAGGACATGGCCGGCGTCGTGGGCTTGCGCGAGGTGCGCTACGGCTATGACGGCGCCAACCACCTGGTCGGGGAGAAGGACACCTCCAACCCGTATTTCACCTTCGACCCGACCAAATGCATCGTCTGCTCGCGCTGCGTCCGGGCCTGCGAGGAGGTGCAGGGCACCTTCGCCCTGACCATCGACGGGCGCGGCTTCGCCTCCTTCGTCTCGGCCGGTCAGGATGACGGCTTCAAGGAGAGCGAGTGCGTGTCCTGCGGCGCCTGCGTTCAGGCCTGCCCGACCGCGACGCTGATGGAGAACAGCATCATCGAGGCCGGCCAGCCGGAGCATTCGGTGGTGACCACCTGCGCCTATTGCGGCGTCGGCTGCGCCTTCAAGGCCGAGATGCAGGGCACCGAGGTGGTGCGGATGACGCCGTACAAGGACGGCAAGGCCAATCACGGCCACAGCTGCGTCAAGGGCCGCTTCGCCTGGGGCTACGCCACCCACAAGGACCGGATCACCAAGCCGATGATCCGGAAGCAGATCACCGATCCGTGGCGCGAGGTGTCGTGGGAGGAGGCGATCGCCTACGCCGCGTCCGAGCTGAAGCGGATCCAGGCCACCTACGGCCGCGATTCGATCGGCGGCATCACCTCGTCGCGCTGCACCAACGAGGAGACCTACCTCGTCCAGAAGATGATCCGCGCCGGCTTCGGCAACAACAACGTCGACACCTGCGCCCGGGTCTGCCATTCCCCGACCGGCTACGGCCTGGGCCAGACCTTTGGCACCTCGGCCGGCACCCAGGATTTCGACAGCGTCGACGAGACCGACGTGATGGTGGTGATCGGCGCCAACCCCACCGACGCGCACCCCGTGTTCGGCAGCCGGATGAAGCGCCGGCTGCGCGAGGGCGCCCGGCTGATCGTGGTCGACCCGCGCCGCATCGACCTGGTGAGGTCGGCCCACATCAAGGCCGACCACCACCTGCAGCTCAAGCCCGGCAGCAATGTCGCCATCGTCAATGCGATGGCGCATGTGATCGTGAGCGAGGGGCTGGTGGCCGAGGACTATGTCCGCGAGCGCTGCGACATCGCCGAGTTCTCGCGCTGGGCCGAGTTCATCGCCGATCCGCGCCATTCGCCGGAGGCGATGGAGGAGATCACCGGCGTGCCGGCGGCCGAGGTGCGGGCGGCGGCGCGGCTCTACGCCGCCGGCGGCCGGGCCGCGATCTATTACGGCCTCGGCGTCACCGAGCACAGCCAGGGCTCGACCATGGTCATGGGCATGGCCAACCTCGCCATGCTGACCGGCAATATCGGCCGACGCGGCGTCGGGGTGAACCCGCTGCGCGGCCAGAACAACGTCCAGGGCTCCTGCGACATGGGGTCCTTCCCGCACGAGTTCCCGGGCTACCGCCATGTCGCCGGCGACGAGGTGCGGAAGATCTACGAGGATCTGTGGCAGGTGTCGCTGTCCGGCGAGCCGGGCCTGCGCATCCCGAACATGCTCGACGCGGCGGTCGAGGGCGGGTTCAAGGGCCTGTATGTGCAGGGCGAGGACATCGCCCAGTCCGACCCCGACGTGAAGCACGTCACGGCCGGCCTGGCGGCGATGGAATGCGTCATCGTCCAGGACCTGTTCCTGAACGAGACCGCCAGCTACGCCCATGTGTTCCTGCCCGGCTCCTCCTTCCTCGAGAAGGACGGCACCTTCACCAATGCCGAGCGGCGGATCAGCCGCGTCCGGCGCGTCACCCCGCCCAAGGCCGGCTATGCCGACTGGGAGGTGACGATGCTGCTGTCGGAGGCGCTGGGCTATCCGATGCGCTACAGCCATCCGAGCGAGATCATGGACGAGATCGCCCGGACCACGCCGACCTTCAGGAACGTGTCGTTCCAGCGGCTGGAGGAGCTGGGCTCGGTGCAGTGGCCGTGCAACGACGCGGCGCCGGAAGGCACGCCGATCATGCATATCGACCATTTCGTCCGCGGCAAGGGCCGGTTCATGATCACCGAGTTCGTGCCGACCGAGGAGCGCACGGGCCCGCGCTTCCCGCTGGTGCTGACCACCGGCCGTATCCTCAGCCACTACAATGTCGGCGCCCAGACCCGGCGCACCGACAACGTCGCCTGGCATGAGGAGGATCTGCTGGAGATCCATCCGGTCGACGCCGAGAACCGCGGCATCCGCGATGGCGACTGGGTGGCGCTGCACAGCCGGTCGGGCGAGACCAGCCTGCGGGCCAAGGTCTCCGACCGGATGCAGCCGGGCGTCGTCTACACCACCTTCCACCATGCCGAGACCGGCGCCAACGTGGTCACCACCGACTATTCCGACTGGGCCACGAACTGCCCGGAATACAAGGTGACGGCGGTGCAGGTTCGGCGGGTGAACCACCTGTCCGACTGGCAGATCGGCTATCGCGAGCTGCGCGAGAAGACGATCCAGATCGAGCGCCCGCAGGAGGCCGCGGAGTAGCCATGGCCGCCTTGCCTGCGACCGACCTGCGCCTGCCGGCCCGGCGGCTGTTCCGGGACGACCGGGCCGAGCCGGTGGAGGAGGTGGTCGCGGCCGAGGTGCCGGTGGCGCTGGTCTATAATGGCATGTCCTACGCCGTGATGATGGCGTCGCCGGCCGATCTTGAGGACTTCGCGCTCGGCTTCAGCCTGACCGAAGGCCTGGCCGATACGCCGTCCGACCTGACGGTCGAGGAGGTCGTGGCCGACGAGGAGCGCGGCGTCGAGGTGCGGATGGCGCTGCGCGGCGCGAATTTCGCCCAGATGCTGCAGAAGGTGCGGAACATCACCGGCCGCACCGGCTGCGGCATCTGCGGCACCAGCGACCTCGACACCCTGCACGGCCGCAAGCGCCGCGCGCCGAAGCCGATCGAGGTGGAGCGGGCGGCGATCCGCCGGGCGCTGCGCGACCTCGACGGGAAGCAGGACATCCGCAGCCGCACCGGCGCCGTCCACGCCGCCGCCTGGGCCGACCGCGAAGGCCGGATCCGGCTGGTGCGCGAGGATGTCGGCCGGCACAACGCGCTCGACAAGCTGGTCGGCGCCCTGGCCCGCGCCGACATCGATGCGGGGCAGGGGATCTGCGTCATCACCAGCCGCTGCAGCTTCGAGATGGTGCAGAAGACGGCGGCCGCGGGAATCCCGATCCTGGTCGCGATCTCGGCGCCGACGACGTTGGCCATCGACACGGCGAAGGCTGCCGGTGTCACCCTGATCGCTTTCGCCCGAGGCGACGGCATGACCGCCTACACAGACTTTTCCCCCCTGCTTCCAGCCAAGGTCGAAGCATGAGCGGCAGCGCCGACAAGATCACCCGCATGGCGAACCAGATCGCCAGCTTCTTCGCCTCCTACCCCCACGAGGAGGCGGTGGCCGGCGTGCGCAAGCACATCAAGGATTTCTGGGAGCCGCGGATGAAGGACCAGATCCGGGCCCAGGTGGCGGCGAAGAACGCCGAGCTGAACCCGCTGGTGGTTGAGGCGATCGAGACGCTCCCTCGCTGACAGCGCGTCCCGGTGGACGGCGGGCCGCGGCCGCTTATGATGTCGGCCGGGCAAAGCCGGGGTCCGCATGGGGTCGATCACCGCGTCGGTCAAGCGCTACGAGGTCTGGCTCGAGGAGCAACTGGGCCGGCAGCTCATCCAGGCCGATCTCGACCGCAAGCATCGCCGGATGGAGGAGAGCGACTTCCTCTTCCTGCGCGCCACCTGCTTCCGCTGGACCGAAACCGCGCATGAGCTGTGCCCCGGCCTGATGGACGCGCCGCGCGTGGTCGCGGTGGGCGATGCCCATATCGGCAATTTCGGCCTGTGGCGCGACGCCGACGGGCGGCTGATCTGGGGCGTGAACGATTTCGACGAAGCGGCGGAGACGCCCTATGCCCTCGACCTCGTCCGCCTCGCCGCCAGCGCCGTCCTGGCGCGCGGCCGCGACCGCTCGGTGTCGGCCGACGAGATCTGCGCCGCCATCCTCGGCGGCTATGTCGAAGGCCTGCGGGCGCCCGGCGCCTTCGTACTGGAGCGCCGGCATCTCTGGCTGCGCGACCTGGTGCTGGCCAGCGACGAGGAGCGCGAACGGTTCTGGTCGGCGCTGGAGGACCTGCCGCGGGATGCACCGCCGCGCGCCTATCGCGAGGCGCTGGCGGCGGCGATGCCCGACACCGACCTGGCGATCGCCACGGCCCGGCGGACGGCGGGGACCGGCAGCCTCGGCCGGCCGCGCTGGGTTGCGGTCGTCGACTGGCATGGCGGCCCGGTGGCGCGCGAGGCCAAGCCGCTGCTGCCCTCGGCCTGGTCGCTGATCCGGGGCGGTGACCGCAGGCTGCGCTTCGCCGAGATCGTCGCCAGCCGGTTCCGCATCGCCGATCCCTGGCTGAAGCTGCGCAAGGGCATCATCGTCCGCCGCCTGGCGCCGAACAGCCGCAAGCTCGATTTCCCGGCCCTGGCCGATCCCGGCCTGCTGCGGCGCCTGCTGACCGCGATGGGGGCCGAGCTGGCCAACCTGCATTCGGCCCGCCGCTCGCGCGCCCGCGCCGTCGCCGACGATCTCGCGGCGCGCAAGCCCGCCTGGCTACGCGATGCCGCCGGCAGGGTGGCCGAGGCCACCCGGCAGGACCGGATGGCCTGGCGGGGCCGGCGCTGAGGAGCAACCGAGGAGGGGACGATGCAGCGTATGGGCATGTGCATCCGGCTGAAGCGGGAAACGGTGGCGGAGTATCTGCGGCTGCACCGGGCCGTGTGGCCGGAGGTGCTGGCCACGATCAGCGCCTGCCACATCCGCAACTATTCGATCTTCCTGAAGCAGCCGGAGAACCTCCTGTTCGCCTATTGGGAGTATCATGGCGCGGATTTCGCCGCAAGCAGATCACCGATCCGTGGCGCGAGGTGTCGTGGGAGGAGGCGATCGCCTATGCCGCCTCCGAGCTGAAGCGGATCCAGGCCACCTACGGCC
>JGI25151J46595_10001103_pt1 | contig 19839 bp, 23 predicted proteins | sample AraplaMF_Col_mLB_FD_46595 | JGI IMG/M metagenome (IMG submission 46595) | reverse complement strand
GCCATTCAACATGCAAATCTTATTCTTGTTGTTGATGAAGGGAAAATTGTAGAGCGTGGTACACATGAACAACTAATGAGGCAAGAAGGTTGGTATAAAGAGATGTATGAAAGCCAGCAGTTAGAAGCGTTAGTTGAGAAGGGAGGCATATAATGGCTGAGAAAAAAAGAAGCGATTTATGGCGATTACTTTCTTATATGAAACCATATAAAGGCTTATTGTCACTAGCATTTCTATTTCTAGTTGGTGCAACTGTTACAGAAATGATGGGTCCGTTTTTAATTAAACAGTTTCTTGATGAACATTTAGTTCCCCGTAACTTTGAACAATCAGCACTTGTAACCTTATTTGTTGTATATATGATTGCTCATTTATTAAAGGTTTTATTTACGTATTTAAATTTATTATATTTCCAAAATATAGCTTTCAAAATTGTGCAAGATATGCGAGTGGAAGTGTATGAACATGTACAACGGTTGTCATTAAGCTTTTTTGACCGTACACCAATTGGTACCCTCGTATCTCGTATAACAAATGATACAGAAGCAATTAAAGATTTCTATGTGAGTGTGTTATCAACATTTGTAAAAAATGTAGTATTTTTAATTGGAATTTTAGTGGCTATGTTTTTACTTAATGTGAAACTTACATTGTTTTCTCTTTTATTAATACCAATTATGTTGACGATTATGACCATGTATCGCAGGAAAAGCTCTGTTTTTTATTTAGAACTTCGCAATCAATTAAGTATTTTAAATGCAAAGCTTAATGAATCGATTCAAGGGATGAACATTGTGCAAGTGTTTCGTCAAGAAAAACGGATGCGAAAAGAATTTGAAGAAGTGAATAATAAGCATTACAGTGCTGGGCGCCGTACGTTAAAATTAGATGCATTGTTTTTACGACCGGCAACAGATCTTGTTCATATTGTGGCGATTGCATTGGTGCTCGCATTATTTGGAATTGACGCTTTGAATAGTCCAGTTGAAGTTGGGGTATTATATGCTTTTGTTAACTATATTCATCGTTTTTTCCAACCTGTAAATGAAATGATGATGAAATTATCTTTCTTCCAACAAGCACTTGTTTCTTCATCACGTGTCTTTCATTTGATGGATGAAAAAGATTTAGCGCCTATTCAACAAGGGAATGGAGAGCCGAAAGTACATGAAGGAGAAATTGAATTTAAAGATGTTACATTTTCATACGACGGAAAACGTGATGTTTTAAAAAATGTATCTTTGCATGTAAAACCTGGGCAAACAGTTGCTTTTGTTGGGCATACCGGAAGTGGGAAAAGTACAATTATGAACTTGTTGATGCGGTTTTATGATATTAAAGCGGGTCATATTTTAATAGACGGTGTAAACTTAGAAAAGTTTGAAGAGAAGGAAATTCGAAAGAGAATTGGGCTCGTATTGCAAGATGCCTTCTTGTTTGCGGAAATGTGAAACAAAACATTCGCATGTATAATGAAAGTATTACGGATGAAGAAATAAAAGAAGCAGCACGTTTGTTCAAGCAAATACGTTTATTGAAAAGTTACCAGAACAGTATGATACAGAAGTAGTAGAAAGGGGAGCGGCATTCTCAAGTGGACAAAGGCAACTCATCGCGTTTGCTAGAACGATTGCGACAAATCCGAAAGTATTGGTATTAGATGAAGCAACGGCCAATATTGATACAGAAACGGAAGAGGCCATTCAAACAGCGTTGCAGCGTATGCGAAAAGGTAGAACAACAATTGCGATTGCACATCGCTTATCTACTATTCAAGATTCTGACCAAATCTTTGTTATGCATGATGGAGAAATTATAGAAAGAGGAACACATCAAGAGTTACTGAGTAAGCAAGGGTTATATTACAATATGTATTTACTTCAGAATAAAGGAAGCCTTCAGAAAGCCTTGTAGTATTAAGGTTTTGAAGGCCTCTTTTTTATTCTTTTAAAAATGATCACATTGCTGTAATTTCTGTTACGCCTCACATACTGAATTCGTAATGATATTCTGTTCTTTCAATACATACACCAACTTCTAAATCATCTCCAACTAATATAAAATCTTCATCATACAAATTATAACTTCTTTTTCTAGTGGGTTTTCTTAACTCAGTATTATTACCGATAAAATCTGTAAGTTTTTTGTTGAGAAACATTTGTACTATTGATGAATGAAAGGAATTAAGGAGCATAGGAAGAATATCGTTTATAAAGAATAAGACGATGCTATCAAATTATCATACTTATTAATGGAATAAATATGAATCTTAGAAACTTTAGAAGAAAATGAGATTTGGAAATAATAGCAGTTATTGTATTGCAACAGCATAGCAATCTATAAACTCTGCGTCATCTTTCTAAAAAAGGAGGGAGTATTATGCAAGCGTTGTTTAAAAGATGTATGGTGTTGATTGCTGCATTCATTTTACTGGTTACTTCTGTTGGTGGTATTGCAACTGCTGAGACCAATGCTACGCCAATTTATAGGGAGATGCTTCCACCGAAAGAAACATTCAATCCAGGAGATTGGTTTTTAGGTGAGAAGCCTCTAAATTATGATGAAAATAGGCCACCTATTGTTTTTGTGCAAGGGAGAAATGGAAGTGCGGATAGTTGGTATGGAAAAACAGTTTATCACGATGCAAACGATATGTATGATTATGCTTATCGTGCAGGATATCAAACTGTNTTTGTTCAACTATATGATGCAGCTGGGAAGGGATCTGCAAGTCAGTGGGATAATGGCAAATTGTTGGCTGCAAAGCTAGAAGAGATTTATAATCATTTTGGTAAAAAAGTGAATATTGTGGCTCATAGTAAAGGTGGAATTGACACTCAAGCAGCACTCATTCAATATGGTGCGAATCGTTTTGTAGGAAAAGTCATTACACTGGCTTCGCCGCATTATGGATCAAATTTAGCAGACTTATCGTATAGTTGGTGGGCTGGTTGGCTGGCTTCATTACTCGGACAAAGAGACGATGGCACTTATTCTTTACAAACAGGTGAAATGGCACAATTTCGTTCTGTAATAGATAACAATCCAAATGTTAAATTAAATCGTTACTATACAGTTGCAGGTACAAGTTGGGGACCGGCTTTCTCTGCTCTATCTTTAGGTGGGCTATACCTTTCCGCGTATGGCTCCAATGATGGATTAGTGAATGAATGGAGTGCAAAATTACCTTATGGAACACACTTATTTACCGATTCTAGATTTGATCATGATGATATACGAAAAGGTTCGGCGGTGTTTTCTCGAATTGAACCGTATTTACGTACTTCTACCGCCACGTTCGTTCCTTATACTTCAAATAATAATGCTAGAGAACTTGTTAATGATTTAAATACTACTTCTAATCAAACCGTTTTAGGTGGAGAACTAATACAGAATAAATGGATTGATCAAACGTTTGCTGTAGATACAAAAACAGAGGGCGTTGTCTCGGTGTTAACAGCATCTTCAGAAGTGAAAATACAACTTATTTCTCCGTCGGGAAAAGTATATACAAACGAGGATAGTAAGGTCACGATAGGAGATGAAACTTCCTACTTTAAGGGTGCGTCTATTCGGACATTTAAAATAAATCGAATGGAAATAGGGGAATGGCATGTTAAACTAATGACAGCACATGCAAAAGATGCTTATATGATTGTTAGTGATTATAAACAAAAAGCACCGTTTACTTTGAAAATGCCAGGGAAAATCAAAGCTGATAAAGTTGAATTTCAATTGAAACAATCTACTAAAGAACTAGGAAAACAAGAGGATCTTTCTTTCACTGTCCGAGTTGTTGATCGAGAAGGGAATTTAGTATCGCAATCGAATCAGTTGCAAAGGTTAGATGAGGCTGCATTCACAGGCCTTTTGAATTATATTAAAAAGTCAGATGTATATAATGTGACGATTGATATTAAAGGTATTAACTCAGAAGGTAAAGCTTATACTCGTACGATTGTACGTTCGGTGTATATTGAAAAATAAAAAGTATGGAGGTATTACAGTTTAAAGCGTATTTTATGATTCAATTATTGAGTATATTCTTTTCAAAAAGATATAGGAATATGGAAAGAAAATGGATTATAGTAAATAATCAGGTCTAAATGTAGTAAGGCAAAGAATTATAAATTAAAATATATATTTACTTCAAAATATAAGAGGTCTTCAGGAAAAACTACGAGAACAAGGTTTTCCTGAAGGCTTTTTTATACTATCATATCTGATTATCGATATTTTTACTCTACTTTTAAAAATTCAATATGTATTCTATCAACTTCAATTTCAACATATTTGTTAAACCATTTGCTATATTCCGAGAGATACCCATCGCTATCTGTGAAAAGTATATCCAAATTTTACAGAGAGTTATTTTAATACGTAGTATAATAGAATAAAATTGATTTTAAAAGTTTAGGTAATATTTTACTAAGCCATAAAGGAGAAAAAAGATGGAATATGTACTTATATGTGTCAATTTTAGCTTTATTAGCTGGAGTATTTGTACTGTTTTATAAGAATAAACAGTTAGAATCAGAAAACCAACAAGTGGAATTTGAAAAGACAAAGTCAATAGAAAACTATCAGAGTGAGATGGCTGCAGCTGTAGCGGATTATGAAGAAAAGCAGGAGACATTAAAAAACATAGAGCGTAAAAAGTACAATAATTTAAAAGAGAGTGCAGCTAGAGAAGTAGAAAACATGAGAGTGATGAAGAATCAATTAGCGATGCAGCATAGTAAAGAGCGTAGTGAAATGCAACAGAAACACAGTAATGAGATACATATGTTACAAGATCTAATTACAGAATTAAGAGCGTATTCTAGAAATGGTGAAGAAATGAATACGCATGAAATATTACATTATATGAAACGGGGATTTGTTCAGGAAGGAATCATAACTGAAGACGAACTACATATTATTCCAAATATATTTCTTCCCAAAGTACATAGTAGAAGAGGAAATAAAATGGGGAATACTCGAGTTGATCATATATTGTTATCGACAACCGGAATATATGTAATTGAGACAACAGAATGGCAAGGAAGAATGATACACGGATTGACGAAAGAAAATGCAGGGGTATATTCATTTATGATTGATGAGATTGGTAAGTATCAAAATGAATATGAGAAGGAAGAGACATTTGTTTTTATGAAAAAGGGAGATTCAATGACTCTAATGGTAGAAAACGTAGGAAACCCCGTTTATAAAGCAAAACATCTTTCAACAATTGTATATGATTACTTGAAAGAGGTTCATTCGCAAGCTCTAAAAGAAGAAGTTAAGCCCACTGTATATTTCGGCAATGAGACAAATGGAAGTGGAAATGAAATGATCGATCTTTCCAATGAAGTACTTCCGAGGTTGAAGGATAGAGAGCAACTTGTTACGTATTTTAGAAAGGAAAGATTGGAAGGGAAAGTACTATATACAGTGCAAGAATTACAAGGGATAAAAGAAATGATTGAATGTATGGGAGAAGTGAAGTTGTAAAAAATCTGATGTGATAAAGGTGATTTTTCATTGGGAGCGTATAGAGATTTTTTATTACGGGCAACATTGTATGTTTATGTTTTTTTATATTTGTTTATATGTATCGCTTTCATATTCATCATTGGCATGACTCATTCGTCTTATAATACTGTGAGTATTTTAGTGGTATCAATTCCGTTTATTCTTTTACTGGCTCTTCAGTGGATCGTTTTTCATTTTTCTGGTGGTAATAATAAGGGCATATTTAAAAGTATTACAATTGTGGGAGCGATATTATTCAGTATTTGTATCGTACAACTAGGTGTAAATGAGTATAATTCAAAGTTTCAAACAGATAGATGGCTAAAAGATGAACGGAAACGAGTATATATGATAGATGATCTTCTAACGAAACATAAACTAGTGGGAAAACCTAAGAAAGAGATTGTACAATTGTTAGGAAAACCAACTGAGACAAGGCGTTTTGAGGAAATGAATCAAACTATTTATTACCTTGGAGATGAAAGAGGGTTTATTCCTATAGATAGTGAATGGCTCATTCTTCAATTTGATAATGATGATAAGGTGGTAGAGCATAGGTTATATAAAGATTGAANTGAAAAGCAGAAGATCATTATGAGTTATGGTCTTCTGTTTTTTTGTTAATGAATGTAAAAAAGTGAAAAATGGGATTTCTTGTCTATGTGAATTGGGAAAATTTCATTATACTTTAAACTAGTTTTGTAATATAGAAGTTTATTAGATTACTAAATAACTTTTATTATGTTAGAAAAGGAGGGAAGTTAACACGAAATGATTCAATANATAACGCGTTAAACAAGTATCATGAAAAAAAGGAATTTATAATGTTTTAGCAATGTTAATTGCACTTTAAGTTGTAAGGGTGCCAACTTCTTCATTTGCAGCCCCAGTAGAAAAAACAGTAGCAATATCGACGGATGAATAAGCGTTAAAAAGCATTGAGGAACATATGAAAGAGTATATGGAAGGCGAGGTTAGCCGAGGAGATAATCAAGTGGTTGAAAGTGAAGTGTAAGGAGAATTTCTCGTACATATTATAAAATCAACTCCTTTATACGATTCTGTTGATTTGCAGCATGTAACAGGTGCAGAGCTTTCTGAACCAGTAGTCCAGGCTTCAAAATTCAGTGAAAACAAAGAAGTTAGATGGGAAATCAACTGCCCGTAAAAGTCTCATTGGTGAGAGCTGAAGAAAAGTATCCACTGATTAAAGTTTCACTTTATTGGTCAGAGGGACGCTAAAAGTTAGAATTTTTTAAAAATAAATGGAATTAAAATAGGGAATGATATACAATTGATTTATTTAATATAAAGATAACACGAAAAGAGGATATACATATGGAAGATTTACAAACACTCGGTTCATTCTTTTTAGGCCTAGGTACAATGTTTGCGGGGCTAGGGGTATTGCTTGCAGGTATTGGTGTGTATACAAAATTTTCACGTGAATCAAACTGATGAAAGCATCCGTACAGGATGCTTTTTTATTTTTTTTCAATATGCTACAAAAAGGAATCGTATATTCTTTATGGAATAAGGAATGAAAATGGCAGGGGGAGTGTATATATGGATGCATTGGAACAATTTCATAATCTTACATGCCAGATTCATGACAAGATATTACTGATATAAGGTAACAAGAATGAAAAGGAGGTAAGACGGTGAAAAAAATACCAACTGAAGCCTTGAGTAAGGAATTGATGGAAAGAGAAGGGGTTATATCTATTACAGTTAAAGAATTTGAAAAAATTGAAGTCGCTGGAGTGGTAGTATCTGGGCCAGCAGTCATTTTAATTAATCAAGATTAACAGAGTACATATAATGAATATAGAAAAATAGTGAAAAGCATCCTATGTGGATGCTTTTTTATTTGCTAAAAAAGAAATATATAAGATAATAGAGCCATTGGAGGGGAAAGAAAGTGGCTATTATTATTATTATTACAATGTTTCTAATGGGGATTTTATTAGGGTTTGTTGGAGCAGGTGGAGCTGGGTTTATTATTGCAGTGCTCACTCTCGTATTTCATGTGCCAATTCACATAGCGCTCGCGACATCATTAACAGCAATGGCATTTACAACACTTTCTGGAGTGATAAGTCATTATCGAGAAAGAAATGTTGTCATGAAAATTGGCTGTGTTGTAGGAGGATTTGGTGCGCTTGGATCATATGTTGGATCTAAAATTGGTGCTGGGATTCCTGCACAGCTCCTTCATTGGTTTACGGCTGGTATGTTATTTTTATCAGCGATATGCATGTTAGTTCGTTTGTTTTTTGTGCAAAATCAAAAAGAGTTGTCTGCTAGTTTATCAGATCAGTTATCTCCATATGTATTAGGAAAAGGAGCTATGTTAGGAATTGCAACTGGGATATTAGCAGGAGCATTTGGAATTGGTTCAGCACCTTTCATTCAACTAGGATTAATGGTATTACTAGGCTTATCAATTCATCAGTCAGTAGGGACTACAATGCTTGTTATTTTACCAATTGCAATTGGTGGAGGAGTTGGATATACTTCAGCAGGATATTTAGATTACATGTTATTAGTACAAGTTTTAATGGGAACAATGCTCGGGGCATATATAGGCGCGAAGTTTACAAATTATGCACCTCGTATTATTTTGAGGTTTTCGATGATCATGACACCTGTTTTAGCTGGATGTATGTTATTAATGGAATAAGAAATAAAGTACTGGGGGGAAGAGGTGTGTCTGCTCATTTTCATAAATTGTTATGTGTAGGTTTTTGGATTGCATTACTTATATCAGGAATATATCCAAAGGATTCTTTTACATGGGTTTTAGAGGTCGCACCTGCAGCTATTTTAGTACTCATTTTAATGATTACATATCGACGTTTTCGATTTACAACGTTCACATACGTATGGATTTGGATTCATATGTTGATATTGCTCATTGGAGGCCATTATACATATGCAGAAGTACCATTATTCAATTGGCTACGCGATGCTTATGATTTAGAAAGAAATTACTATGATCGTGTTGGGCATTTTATGCAAGGCTTTGTTCCAGCATTATTAACACGAGAAGTACTTATAAAGGTAGTTGAGATTCAAAAAAAAGGATGGCTAGAACTACTTGTAATATCAGTTTGTTTAGCATTTAGTGCATTATATGAGTTGTTAGAGTTTGCAGTTGCAAAATTAACGGGGACAGGAGCAGAAGCATTCCTTGGAACACAAGGAGATGTTTGGGACACACAGTGGGATATGACACTTGCATTAATTGGGGCGATGTTGGCAATGCTATTATTTCGNAATGTTAAAAATATAAAANGATGGATTAATATGTTTTACGTATGAATTATGTAAGTAATTCATATTTCCCATATAAAAGGATTTACTATAATATAATGAGTGTAGCGTCCGAGTATTCGACGCATTACTAGTATTATATCCCTATCCCTTTTCTAAAAATGCGAACAAGTTTTGCCCTATTCTATTCAATGTTTGATTGTATAGAAATATATTGTTCGATGCCCATTATGGAGCGTACATAATGGGGAAATCCCGATCCTTAAAGAGGATGCCCCTAATCTTCATGTGAAAATATGATCGGATGAAGAAAGCTGACCAATGTATGGTCAGCTTTCTTTTTTGTGTAAAAATAATTCTTCTGTAATTTCNGTTTGTAATAGCAGTGTTTTTCCAAAGCGGCGTTTGCATTCATCTCTTACTTTTTGAATGGCAAGTGTATGAGAAGTGGCAGACACGGTGACAGTTGCTTGCCGAGATTTTCGGTTTTCTTCACAAAAAACACACTCCACAACATATTTAGAAATCATACTCTCATCCTTCCGCTTGAATTTCTAGGAATGAGTTGTCTTTGAAGTTGATATAATCTTTCGTTACAAATTCAGCATTTTCCTCTATTTTCAAGGAGAAGAACAGGGTAAGAAAGAATATTAGGTATGGGAGGAGAGACACATGAAAAGATGGATTGGAACAGCAGCTATATGTGTGAATGAAAAAAATGAAATTTTGATGGTATTACAGGGNAAGAAAGAGGAACCGAAAAGGTGGTCAGTACCAAGTGGTGGACAAGAAGAAGGAGAAACATTAGAAGAGTGTTGTATCCGAGAAGTTGTTGTTTTTATTTTTAGAAAATTCGATAATTAAATTGATTTCAGTTTGAATTTTTGTTAAATTGATAGTTAATTAAGGNTACTAACATATTACAAGTAAAGTTGAGGCGAGTTATGGTACAATCCATTGATCGAGCAATAAGTATTATTAAGTTATTGAATTCTATAAATGACAAAGAATATTGGGCTATTTCTGATATAGCTGATAGAACACATCTCCCAGTTAGTACAGTACATAGGTTACTTAACTCTCTAATGGAGCATGGATTAGTTACGCAAGTTTCAGAAACAAAACAGTATACAACTGGACCAATGTGGATGGAAATAGGGTTACGTCAATTAGAGAAGGTAGACTACAGATCTGTTGCAAGAGAAGTGATGAAGCGTTTGGCCTTTGAAGTTGAAGAAAGTGTTTACTTGAACATTCCAAATGGAACACATTCTATTATTATTGAAAGAATGGATAGCCCTTTAAAAATTCGAGTTATCGATAACTTAGGGGAACAGATTCCTCTTTCGATTGGCGCCGCAAATAAAACGATGCTTGCCAATATGAAAACAAATGAAATGGAATACATCGTAGAACAGTTACTTTCTTCTTTACCAGAACAAAAGCAAATGCTTTTTGATCAACTCGCAATGATAAGAAATGAAGGATATGCTGTGAGTTATGGTGAGAAAACAGAAGGAACAGCTTCAGTAGCTGCATCTATTATAGGATTTAATCATAAAGTAGTAGGAGCACTAAGTATTGGATTAATTAATCATCGTATTAACGATGATCGACTATCTTTTCTTATTAGTAAGGTCAAACAAGCGGCTAATGAAATATCAATAAAAATCGGCAGAACATCGGAATAATAATTTTGATAGTCTGTCGTCATTTTTTTATTCATATAGTGGAAATGAATTTCATTATGTGGAAAAATAGGGGGATTTATATGTCAAAATGGCAATCAAAAGAACAATTGGTTCAATTATTAAGCGATCTTGTTGAAATTCCTAGTATTACTGGCTCGGAAGCTGAGATTATATTGCCAGATTTTGTTGTTGGCCAACTAACGGATCTAGATTATTTCAAACAAAATTCCAATCATGTGCAAAAAAATCCGACGGGGGATGGACGATATTTTGTTACTGCTCTAGTAAAGAAAAATAATAATACAAAAAATACAGTAATTCTTGTTAGTCACTTTGATGTTGTAGATGTGCAAGATTATGGGGGCTGGAAAGCGGATGCATTTAGCCCTAAAAAATTAACATCTATGTTTTATTCTCATAAAGATGAGCTACCGAATCATGTACGTGAAGATATAGAAAAAGGGGATTGGCTATTTGGTAGAGGAACAATGGATATGAAATGTGGTCTAGCTTTGCAAATGGCAATGGTTGAGCAAGCTTGTGAAGGGAAGTTTGACGGAAATGTCCTTTTATTAGCTGTTCCAGATGAAGAAGTGAACTCTGTAGGAATGAGAGCTGCTGTTCCAAGATTATTAGATTTAGCAAAAGAACATAACCTAGAATATAAAACGGTTTTAAATTCAGAGCCTATGTTTACGCGTCATCCTGGTGATCAAAATAAGTATATTTACACGGGTTCTATTGGTAAGGTGTTACCTGGTTTCCTTTGTTATGGAAAGGAAACACATGTAGGCGAACCTTTTGCGGGATTAAATGCTAATTATATGGCTTCATTATTAACAGCTGAATTAGAATTGAATACGGAACTTTGTGATATTGTAGAAGGCGAAGCGAGCCCTCCACCAACTAATTTGTTTCAAAGAGACTTAAAGGAGGATTATTCTGTACAAATTCCTCATCGTGCAGTCACATTGTTTAATTTATTTTTACTAGAAAAAACGATGACAGATGTAATTTCGTTGTTACATCAAAAAGTAACGAAAGTAGCAGAAAAAATCGAAGACTCGTATGAGAAGCAAGCATATCGTTTTTCTAAGTATAATCCGTTCATACCGCCTAATCTCAAAGTAAATGTATTAACGTATGAAGAGCTTATCGCTTATGCAATTGAACAACATGGGCAAGAAAAAATAGCTGATATTCAATCTACTGTTATAAAAAATAGAGAAGATAAAGATGATCGTGCGGTAACAATTGATTTAGTTGATAAATTAGCTATTTTATGTAAAGAAAAGGCACCAATGATTGTGCTTTTCTTTGCCCCACCGTACTATCCAGCTGTGAGTTCACGTCACAATCCTTTAATTAAAGAAGTAGTTGGGGAAATGGAAAGATATGCTCACTACAATCATGGAATTACATTTGAAAATCAAAATTATTTTGGAGGAATTTCAGATTTAAGCTATGTAGGCTTACAGTATCCAGTTGATTCAATGAGCTCACTTGTAGAAAATATGCCATTATGGGATAAAGGCTATTCAATTCCGCTCCAGGAGTTAGAAGAGTTTGATGTTCCAGTATTAAATATGGGACCAGTAGGAAAAGATGCACATCAATGGACAGAACGTCTGGACATAAATTACGCATTTGAAACGCTATTAGATATGTTGCCTATATGTATTGAAAAATTACTTGTTTCAAATAAAATTACACAGTCATAGTTATGTTTGTGTAGGAGAGAAGGGAATTAAGAAAAGGATAGAAATTGTAGCGTTATACTACAGTTCCTATTCTTTTTCTTGTAATGATTTATTTTTATTCAAAGCCCGATTGATCGGGATAAATAAAATAAGAGTATAGTGTTGTTTAATGTAACCAGGATAAGAAAAGTGGTACAATGACTAAACTTGCGCCAGCTGTTAGAAGCATGGATAAACTTGCAATTGTACCTTCCACTGGTCCGATTTCGAATGCTTTTGAAGTACCGGTACCGTTTGCACTAGTACCTAGCATAATACCTTTCGCGATGGCGGTTTTAATACGGCATATGCGAATAAGAGAAGGGCCTAAGAGTGCTCCAGTTAGTGCTGTAAGTACAACGAATACGGCTGTTAATTGTGACATACCGCCAATCATTTCTGAGATTGCCATGGCAATTGGTGTTGTGACAATGTGCGGTGCTAAGCTATGTTCTAGTGATGAATCAATGTGAAAAGCATCTGCTAGAAGAGCTGAAGTAATAACAGATAATAATGAACCGACAATGACGTTAATTAAAATTGCACTCGCATGTTTTTTTAATAAATCAAAGTATTTATAGATGGGCCATGCAAAAGCTACGGTTGCTGGTTTTAATAGTTCAGTTAACCAATGGCCACCAGAATCGTATGTTTCATAAGATGTATCTAGTCCAAGTAATAACACGATTAAAACAATTGGACAAACGAGAAGCGGTGAAAGTATACTCCAATTCCAGCGCTGATATAGTTTCTTAGAAATCCAATATGTTAATAGTGTTAATAGTAAACAAAAAAAGCCGATCATTGTGCTGATCCTTTCCGCTTTAATAGCAGTTCTGTTAAGATTCCAGTGACGAGTGTTACACAAAGGGTACTAATCATGATAATCAAAATGAGATCGATACCATATTGTAATAATGTATCTTTGTAGCGGATAACAGCGACGGCAGAAGGAATAAAAAATAAAATAAGTTCTTTTAATAAAAAATCCGCTCCGTCTTGAATCCACTCTTTTTTCACCAANTTAAATTTTAATGACATTAATAATAAAAAAATTCCGATAATACTTCCTGGAATTAGGAGGTGTGCCTGCTTTGCGATCCATTCACCTGTCCAAGCGAAACAAAATAATAGTAAGATTTGTCCGCTTAATTTCCACCATTTCATACAGTAACACCTCTTTCGATTTTTTTCATAAAAATTGTAAAAAGAATTAACAATTTCTACTATACGTCCTTTCAAAATATTTGTCTAATATATAAATTATATGTTATTAATTTATTATACATATTAATCGAAAAGGGGATCTCAAATGGAATTACGGCATTTGCAATATTTTGTTGTTNTAGCAGAAGAGCTACATTTTGGACGAGCAGCTGCTCGCTTACAAATGACACAGCCACCGCTAAGTCAACAAATTCAGCAATTAGAGAAAGAGATGGGAGTTACATTATTTTCAAGAACGAAGCGGAAAGTTGAGATGACAGAAGCAGGAGAGATGTTTTTAAAAGAAGTGAAAAAAGCATTTGATCAAATTGAGAAGGCAGTAGAAGTCGCGCAAAGTGCACAAAGGGGAGAAGTTGGATCACTTTCAATTGGATTTGTAGGGGCAGCGATATATGATATTTTACCGTCTATTGTTAGGGAGTATCGAAAGAAGTTTCCAAGAGTATCTGTTGCACTGCATGAATTATCGACACCGGATCAAGTTCATGCGCTTCATGATAATCGTATTGATGTTGGATTTTTACGTCCACCAATTAATACACAATTGCTAGAATTAGAACCAATTCAAAAGCTTTCGTGTACACTATGTTTACCAAAAGCGCATCCATTAGCAGAGAAAGAAGAAATTCATATTGAAGATTTGCAAGATGAACCATTTGTATTTATAACAAGACCCGTTTGGCCTGCGTTATACGATACAATTTTATCGTTATGCAGGAATGCTGGATTTAGTCCACACATTGTGCAAGAGGCAACAGAGTATCAAACCGTTATGGGACTTGTAGCTGCAGGAATTGGTATAACCGTTATTCCGGTATCGGCAAATAAGTTATATAAAACAGAAGTGGTGTACAAGGCAATATTTGATTCTAAATTTGTAGCTGAAATGTCAGTGGCATATCGGAAAACAAATAGTAATCCTGAGCTGTTAGAGTTTTTAAAAATTGCGAGAGAAAAAAAACGAATTGAAGTTGAAAATGATAAGTAAGGTGACAGAAATGTGATAAAAGAGGAGATGCTATTGTGATGCATCTCCTCTTTTTATTTCAATAATGAATAAGTAGACATGTTCATTTTCTTGAATTAATCGTTGGCGTGAGCTTTCATCTTCTATAGAGAGTGAAGATATATGATTTTTATTTGTTTTTATCCAAGCAGCAAGAACTGTTCTTTTATTATATTCTATTTTTTTAGAGCTGCTAATTTCTTCAAATGCAGACCCATTAATATTAGGTAAGCTATTTTCAGAAACAGTCATTGAACTATCGTCAATACCCATGAACCATTGCCAAGTCTCGTTGTTCGTATGTTGAAACATTTGTTGACCAACGGCTAATCTTATTTTTTTGTCTTTAAAGTCGAAGAAGAAAACCCACCCATATCTTTTACCTTTTCTCCATTCTGGTAAATTAGATTTTTATGGGAATCTTCCTGTTTCAGTGTAACCTTAGACATAAAGTCATTTTTCTGCGACTTAAGACCTAGTAGAGACTCCGATTGTAGTTCGATGTTAAAAAAGTCATATTTTTATACACTAGTAGTATGGAATACTGGACGTTAAGAAGTAAGGTAGGGGAATCAATTATGTCTTTATTTCGGTTAGCAAAGAAAAATATACAAAACTATGCTGCCCAACGATTAAAGCAATTTATATGGATTGCAATGAGTACAATGCTATATTTTTTCATTATATCTATCCGATCTAATGAAGCGGTAATAGAAAAAATACAGCATATACCGTTTTTGTTAGCTACACTATATTATGGGGAAGTACTGTTGTTTTTTGTATGCACTGCTGTTACATACCAAATGACAAAAAGATTTTTAAAAAATAGGAAACAAGAATTACTGTTGTATGAAACTGCCGGTATGAAAAAAAGAAAAATATTTTGTTTGTTATGTCAGGAGCAGTTTTTGATTTACGGTGGAGCGATTCTTTTTGGTTTTATTCATGGGATGCTGTTTTTGAANTTATTTACAGTGATTTTTATAAAGTTAATAGGAGTTCATGGAATAAATAGCGCACCGATTACGTTATACGCAGTATCAGTAACGACAGTGTTGATCGTTATAATCATCTTATTATCAATATGGCAATGTTATAAATTTATTCAAGAATTTAAATATGAACAATTAAATAAAGTCGAGGAAAAGGCATGAGGCATCATGTCTTTTTGTTCGTTTTACAGCAGAAAATAATCATGATACAGTGTAAAGAACTGAAAAAAGTGTTAGAGAGAAAGGTTGTATAAAATGGTAAATAAACAATCTATAGTGAGAGTAGAACAACTAACAAAGCGAATCGGCTCAAAGACATTAGTAGAAAATATAAGTTTTGAAGTAAAGAAAGGCGAAGTTGTTGGTTTATTAGGGCCAAACGGTGCCGGGAAAACAACATTAATGCGAATGATGGTTGGTATGATTCGCATGACGGAAGGTGAAGTCTGGATAGATGGTCAATCTGTAAAACAGCAATTTGAAAGTACAGCTGCAAAAATTGGTGCTGTAATCGAAAATCCAGAATTCTATCCTTTTTTAAGTGGTTATGAAAATTTGACATATTTTGGGCGTATGAATAGTAACGTTACAGAAGATCGCATTGATGAAGTTGTCCAATTACTAGGTATGGGACAGGTTATTGACCGAAAAGTAAAAGCATATTCACTTGGTATGAGGCAACGCTTAGGAATTGCACAAGCACTTATACATAACCCGGATGTACTTATTTTAGATGAACCAACAAACGGGTTAGATCCAAATGGTATCCATGAGATGCGTATGTATATAAAGAAAATTGCACATGAACAAGGAAAGGCCGTTCTTGTATCGAGTCATTTATTATCTGAAGTTGAATTAATGTGTGATCGCGTCATTATCATTCAACATGGAGAATATGTAACGACGCAAAGTATTCAACGAGATGGAAGTTTGGAAATGGAGACGATTCATATACGTGTTGATGATGTGAAGCGGGCAGCGGATCTTTTAACGTATGATGCGTAATTCAAGATAATGAATTAATTCTTACTGTGGAAAATGAAGAAATTCCAAATGTGATTCGTACATTAACAGAAAAAAGTATTCGTATTTATCGTGTTTATGAAGAAAGAAAAACATTAGAAGAGAAGTTTTTAGAATTAACAGGAGGCAAGGATATTGTTTAATTTAGTTTATAACGAACTGTATAAAATCTTTAAGCGAAAGCGAACAATGATACCGTTTGTTGTTATTGCAATTTTAGTTATTGGTTTAGGATGGGTTTCTGTTAAATACTTTCCGTCTTTATCAGGAGATTGGAAAACAGAGTATACGGAGCGAACGGCAGAAATTGAAAAGAAACTTGGAAGTACGAAACAGGATATTATAAATCAAAAATCAGGAGATGAGCTCGTTAAAGAGTATCAGCTTAAAATGAAGCACTTAGATACGAATACACCACCTGCAGATGCTTCACCTCTAACTTTTATGAGAGATACCGGATTAATTNTTTTTCCGATTTTATTACCATTTATTCTTGTATATGCTAGTACAATTTTTGCAAATGAGTACAACTGGGGAACTTATAAATTCTTAATGATTCGCCCNGCGAATCGATTTAAAATTTTAACAGCGAAATATGTTGCGATTGTTATTTTTTCTGGATTACTATTTATATTTAATATGCTTTTCTCACTGTTATGTGGGTTTGTTATTTATAAGTTTCAACAGCCAGCATGGACGGAATTTATTGTACAAAATGGTAGTATTATTGAGCGGAATATCTTTGGTGATGTGAGCCAGTATTATCTATTAGAATGGCTACCAACTCTTGTGTATGCAGCGCTTGCTTTTATGATTTCTGTTCTAACAAGATCAAGTGGGGGTGCAATAGGTATTTCTTTATTTGTGGCATTATCTGGTGGAATCATTTTAATGCCAGCATCTAGATATGAATGGATGAAATTTTTNTTACCGGCAAATACAGATTTATATGGAATATTACAACATGGAAGCNTAGTTTCAGGGATAACATTCCCATTTGCCTCTTGTATTCTGATGATTTATTTACTTGTTTTCCTAGGTATTTCCTATACTGTATTTTCAAAGCGCGATTTAACATAATAATAGATGGAAAANCCGTTAAGAAGAATGATCTTAACGGCTTTTTTATCGTAATTTGTTAATAGCTTCTTGAGCTAATAAAGCAAAATATTGTGCGCTTATAGGTAATGCTCCTTCATCTAATGTAAAAGCAGGGTGATGCCATTCTTGTGTCCCAGCNGTTCCCATAAAGACGAATGAACCAGGTATGTTTTGTTGATAAAATGAAAAATCTTCTCCTGCCATAGAAGGTTTTGGTGAAATAATTTGGAGGCCCATTACTTGAGCAATATGGGTAGATAATTCTGTAAGTTTTATATCGTTATGAACGGCAGGAGGACCTGGATACCAATGCAATTTCGTTTCANCACCTAGTGCATCAGAAACCCCTTTAATAATACGTTCCATCAGTTCTGGTATTCTTTGGCGTGTTTCAGGTTGGAATGTACGAACGGTTCCTTCTAAAGTTGCTTTTTCAGGGATAACGTTCCATGTATTTCCTGAATGAATGTTTGTTACACTCACGACAGCGTTATGAAAAGAGCTTACATTTCGGCTTACAATTGTTTGTAGTGCCATAACAATTTGAGAAGAGGCAACAATTGGATCAACACCAGCATCAGGTACAGCTGCATGTGTTCCAACTCCTTGTATTTCAATCTCAAAACGATCAACGCCGGCCATAAGTGGTCCATCTTTTATACCAATTGTACCAACTGGTAAATCGGGCTTATTGTGCATACCAAAAATGGCTTGTACGTTTTCTAAATGACCAGCTTCTATTACTTTGCATGCTCCGTCTCCGCTTTCTTCAGCAGCTTGGAATATGAATCTAACAGTTCCGTTAAGTGAAGATTCATTTTCTTTTAATAAGTAGGCAGCGCCGAGAATAGATGCTGTGTGAAAATCATGTCCACATGCATGCATTTTACCAGGATTTTTAGAAGCATAAGATAAATTAGTTTCTTCATGTATAGGAAGAGCATCAATATCAGCACGGAGCACAATAATTGGTCCATTCTTATCACCGGAAACTTCTGCGATTACGCCAGTTTTTAAATTAGAACTAATAATTGTGATGTTAGCTTCGTTTAACCAGTTCTGTATCGCTTTTGTTGTTTCTGTTTCTTCATAAGATAGTTCTGGATATTGATGTAAATGACGGCGGATGGAGATTAGCTTCTCTGTTAATTGATTTGTGATGGGTTTCATCTATTTTGCCTTCTTTCTCAGGATAAACTTCAATTTATATTTTAAGTATATNAAAATAAAAAATCTATTCATTAGTAATTATATAGGAGTTTAGTGTTTTTAATGAATCTGTAAGAGAAAAATATCCCTTAAATTAATTTTGAAATTTTTCACATGTTATTATTTACAAGGAATTCATAAATACAAGATATACTAAAAAAGAGGTTTCTCAAATGAGAAGCCTCTTTTCGCTTATGCAGCAACTTTCTTATGTGTATGATGTTTTCGATATCGTCCGCGCATTGCATATGCAATTTGTGGAATTGCAATACCAACCAAGATAAGTGATACACCAAGCCATTGAGAAGAGAGTACCGCTTCTTTTAAAACGAATACAGACATAATTGTTGTAACAGGTAATTCGGCTGCACCAAGAATAGTGGCTAAGCCGGAACCGATTTTTGGAATTCCGATTGTAAAGGCGATTGATGGAATAACAATACTGAATGTTCCTAATCCTAAACCGTATTTCCAAAGTCCTTGTGAAATAGCCCCATTAAAAATAAATGTTGGTGGGAATACTACCATTACTAAAGTTAAAGCNCCAGCCATTAAGAGGACGCCTCTTGGTAATGAGGGCACTTCGACAGCGACCTTACCACTTACAAAAATGTAGGTTGCAAATGTAACAGCAGATAGTAAACCTAATATGATTCCAGTTGTATCGAAGTCACCTGCTGATTTTTCTAATAATCCGCTCGATAAGAATGTACCCGCAAGTAAAAAGAGAACAGAAATGACTTTTTCTCTTGACGGTAATGTTTTTGTTGCTACAGCTTCAATGATAATGCCAACCCANACGAATTGGAATAATAGTATAATGGCAATAGATGCCGGTACAGTTTTCAGTGAAGCATAATAAAAGATACCGGTAAAACTAGCTGATGTTCCAGCGACAAATAAAATAAGCATTTGTTTAAGTGGAACGCGGTGTCTAGAAAAAAGAAGAGTAATTCCAAGTAAAATAAACCAACCGAACAAATATTGACTACCAATTACTTCTCCAAGTGAAAAACCTTCTGCGTATGCAAGTTTAACAAAGATAGCTAAAATTCCAT
>JGI25151J46595_10001070_pt1 | contig 20411 bp, 19 predicted proteins | sample AraplaMF_Col_mLB_FD_46595 | JGI IMG/M metagenome (IMG submission 46595) | reverse complement strand
AGAGGACTCGAACCTCCACAGTGTTGCCACCGCTAGGACCTGAACCTAGTGCGTCTACCAATTCCGCCATCTGGGCTTCGTTTCGCTGCATTGCTGCTGCGATGCGAAGAACGTGATTATGCTGAGTGACCAGGGGGCTGTCAACACCCTTTTCACAGAAACTTCAAAAAAATGCCATTACGCGCGGTGTAGCCGGAAGTCGACTTCGGCGGGCCGGCCGGGCAGCGCCAGCGTGGCCGTGGCGGGCGCCGTGCGGGCCACCACCTTCCCCGCGCGCATTACCAGCAACCGCGTGGCGCGTAGCCGGATGGCCTCCACGGGGTCGCGCGCCTGCAGCAGCACCAGGTCGGCGCGGCATCCGGGCGCCACGCCGTAGCCGTCGAGCCCCAGTATTGCCGCCGGCGTTTCGGTTACGGCCTGGAAGCAGGCACGCATGGCGTCTTGTCCGGTCATCTGGGCCACGTGCAGCCCCATATGGGCCACCTCGAGCATGTCGCCCGAGCCGAGGCTGTACCAGGGGTCCATGACGCAGTCGTGCCCGAAGGCCACCGGAATGCCGGCCGCCAGCATTTCGGGCACGCGCGTCATGCCGCGGCGCTTCGGATAGGTGTCGTGGCGCCCCTGCAGCGTGATGTTGATCAGCGGGTTGGCAATCGCCGCCACGCCGGCCTCGCGCATCAGCGGCAGCAGCTTCGACACATAGTAGTTGTCCATCGAATGCATCGAGGTCAGGTGCGAACCCGTGACGCGCCCCTGCAAGCCGCGCCGCACGGTCTCGCTGGCCAGCGTCTCGATATGGCGCGACAGCGGATCGTCGCTCTCGTCGCAGTGCATGTCCACGCGCAGCCCGCGCTGCGCCGCTTCCTCGCACAGCAGGGCCACCGACGCCGCGCCGTCGGCCATGGTGCGCTCGAAATGCGGAATGCCGCCGACCACGTCCACGCCCATGTCCAGCGCGCGGCGCAGATTGGTCAGCGCCCCGGCCGAGCGCAGCACGCCGTCCTGCGGAAACGCCACGAGCTGCAGGTCGAGGTACGGCTTCACGCGTTCGCGCACGTGCAGCAGCGCCTCGGTGGCCAGCAGGCGCGGATCGCACACGTCCACATGCGAGCGGATCGCCAGCAGCCCCTTGGCCACGGCCCAGTCGCAATAGGCCAGCGCACGCTCGACAATGGCCTCCTGGGTCAGCAGCGGCTTCAGTTCGCCCCACAGCGCGATGCCTTCCAGCAGCGTGCCGGACTGGTTCACGCGAGGCAGGCCGAAGGACAGCGTGGAATCCATATGGAAGTGCGCGTCGACGAACGGCGGCGACACGAGCTGCCCCGCCGCGTCGATCTCTTCGCCGGCCGTGGCGGGCAATTGCGGCGCCACGGCCGTAATGCGCCCGCCGGCAATGCCGATGTCGACATCGGTACGGCCGTCGGGCAGGTTGCAGTGACGCAGGATGGTATCGAACATGGGGTCGGTATCGTTGGAAGTGTCAGCGTTCGCCCTTGCGGTAGGGCTTCATCAGCGCCTGCGGATAGGTCGCGCGGCGCGCCACCAGCACCAGGGCCAGGATCGACAGGATATACGGCAGCATCAGGTAGACCTGGTACGGCAGCGGCGGCAGNCCCGGCAGCCCCACGCCGCCCTGTTGCAGCCGCAGCTGCAGCGCATCGAAGGCGGCGAACAGCAGCGCGCCCAGCAACGCCCGGCCCGGCCGCCACGAGGCGAACACCACCAGTGCCACGCAGATCCAGCCGCGTCCGTTGATCATGTTGAAGAAGAACGCGTTGAAGGCGGACAGCGTCAGGAAGGCCCCGCCCACCGCCATCAGCGCCGAGCCCGCCATGACCGCGCCGATGCGCACGGCGATCACACGAATGCCCTGCCCCTCGGCTGCCGCCGGGTTCTCGCCGACCATGCGCAAGGCCAGCCCCAGCGGCGTGCGATACAGCACCCAGGCCAGCAGCGGCGCCATCAGCAGGGCCAGCAGCGTCAACGCCGTCTCGGCCGCCATGACCGTGCCGATCAGCGGCACCTCGGCCCAGCCCGTCATCGGCGCGAACGGCGTGATCGTGGGCGGCGTGGACACCTGGGCGAAGCCCAGCCGGTATGCGTAGTACGACACGCTCGTGGCCAGCATCGTCACGCCGAGCCCCGCCACGTGCTGCGACAGCGCCAGCGACACGGTCAGCCAGCCGTGCAGCAGGCCCAGCACCAGCCCGACGCCCGCCGCCACCGCCACGCCGCCCCACAGCGGCACGCCGTGGTAGACCGNTAGCCAGCCCGAGAAGGCGCCNGCCACCATGATGCCCTCGATGCCGAGGTTGAGCACGCCGGCGCGCTCGCAAAGCAGCACGCCAAGCGTGCCGAAGATCAGCGGCGTGGCCACGCGCAGCACGGCAATCCAGAACGGCGCGCCGGCCAGAATATCGAACAGTTCCATCAGGCCGCCTTCCCCATGCGGTCAAAACGTATGCGGTAGCGCGCGAGCATCGTCGCCACCAGCATCGAGAGCAGCGCCACGGCCACGATCACATCGGCAATCGCATTGGGCACCCCGACGGCCCGGCTCATGCCGTCTGCCCCCACCAGGATGCCGGCGACGAACACCGCCGATGCCACCACGCCCACCGGATGCAACCCGGCCAGCATCGCAATCACCACGCCCGTGTAGCCGTAACCGGGCGACATGTCGAGCGTCAGGTAGCTGGTGCGCCCGGCCACCTCCACCACGCCGGCCAGCCCGGCCAGCGCGCCGGACAGCGCCGCCGCCAGCAGCGTGACGCGCGTCACCGGCATGCCGGCGAACGCGGCCGCGCGCGCGTTGGCGCCCACCGCGCGCATCTGCAGGCCGAACACCGTGAAGCGGTTCACGGCCCACACCAGCACCGCCAGCGCCACCGCGAACAGCAGCCCGCTGTGCACGCGCGAGCGCTCCATCAGCCGCGCCAGCTCCAGTTCGGGCACCAGCGCCACCGACTGCGGCCAGCCCATGGCCAGCGGGTCTTTCATCGGGCCGTCGAGCATCATCGACACCCCGAGCAACACGATGAAATTGAGCAGCAGCGTGGTCACCACCTCGTCCACGCCCAGCCGCAGCTTGAGCACCGCCGGCAACAGCAGCAGCAACGCGCCAGCCAGCATGCCGGCCGCCACCATCAGGCCGAATAGCACGCCGGACGGCAGCGCAGCCGCCCACGGCGCCGCCGCGCCATCGACCTGGCCGCCCACGGCCACGGCGGCCAGCGCGCCCAGGTAGAGCTGGCCCTCGGCGCCGATGTTGAACAGCCGCGTNCGGAAGGCCACGGCCACCGCCAGNCCNGTGAGGATCAGCGGCGTGGCGCGCGTCAGCGTCTCAGACCACGCGAAGCGCGAGCCAAACCCGCCTTCCAGCAGCACCAGGTAGGCACGACCCACCGGCGCGCCCGCCACGGCCACCAGCAGCGCGCAGATCAACAGCGTGACGACGATCGCGCCCACCGGCGCCATCACCAGCGCGGCACGCGAGACTTCGGTTCGGGCTTCAAGCCGCATGGGGCACCTCCACGCCGGTGCGTGTGGCCTCGCCACCGTGTGCGCCGGCCATGGCCAGGCCCAGCGAGCCGAGCGTCCAGGCTGCCGTGGCACGTGCCGGCGTCAGGCGCCCCGCGTGCATCACGGCGATGCGGTCCGATAGCGCCATCAATTCGTCGAGGTCCTCGGAAATCAGCAGCACCGCGGCACCGGCCGCCGCCGCGTCNAGCAGTTGCCGGTGGACGTAGGCCACGGCCCCGATGTCGAGGCCCCAGGTGGGCTGNCTGGCCACCACCAGCAGCGGCGTATGCTGGCCGCGCACGGACAGCGCCCGGCCCAGGATGAGCTTCTGCATGTTGCCGCCGGACAGCGTGCGCGTGGGCACGTCGATGCCACCGCCGCGCACATCGAAGCGGCCCGCCAGCTCGCTGGCAAAGCGCCGGGCACTGGCTCGCCGGATCACGCCCGCGCGCACGAACGCCGGGTTGCCGAGCTGCTCGGCGATGATGTTCTCCCAGACCAGCAGGTCGCCCACCGCGCCTTCCGCGTGACGATCCTCGGGAATGCGTGCCACGCCGGCGTCGATCCAGCGGCGCGCCACGGCCGGCAGCGGCTGCCCGCGCAGCGTCAAGCGCCCGGCTGACGCCGCCACGGTGCCGCTCATCAGTTCGGCCAGCGCCACCTGCCCGTTGCCGGACACCCCGGCAATGCCAACGATCTCGCCGGCATGCAGGTCGAGCGACAGCCCACTCACACCCATCCGGCCCGCCGTCGACGGCACCGTGACGTTGTCGAGCGAGGCCACCGCCGGCGCGGCAGCCTGCTGCGCGCCGTTGGCCGGCACGCGCGTGGGCATCTCCACGCGGCGGCCCACCATCAGCTCGGCCAGTTCAGGCTTGCTGGTGGCGCGCGCGTCGCGTTCCGCCACGAGCTTGCCGCCGCGCAGCACGGCCACGCGGTGCGACACGCGCAACACCTCGTCGAGCTTGTGGCTGATAAAGATGACCGACAGCCCTTCGGCAATCAGCTGGCCCAGCGTGGCGAACAGGCTCTCCACCTCCTGCGGCGTCAGCACGGCCGTGGGTTCGTCGAGGATCAGCACGCGCGCGCCCCGGTACAGCGCCTTGACGATCTCTACGCGCTGCCGTTCGCCCACCGAGAGCGAGCCCACGCGCGCCCGGGGCTGCACCGCCAGGCCAAACCGCGTGGCCAGGTCGTGGATGCGCGCCTGGGCGGCGCCGCGCTGCTGGCGCCAGCGCCAGAGCGGTTCGGTGCCGATCAGGATGTTGTCGAGCACCGACAGGTTGTCGGCCAGCGTGAAATGCTGATGCACCATGCCCACGCCGGCCGCCAGCGCGGCGCGCGGGTTGCCGGGCGGCAGCGCCACGCCATCGACCTCCACGCTGCCGCCATCGGCAATGTAGTGCCCGAACAGGATGTTGACCAGCGTGCTCTTGCCCGCGCCGTTCTCGCCCAGCAGGGCCAGCACCTCGCCGCGATGGAGGTCCAGCGAAATATCGTCGTTGGCCAGCAGCGGACCGAACCGCTTGCTGATGTGGGAAAGCCGGAGAACCGGTGAAGCCTGAGGCATTGGGAAGGCAGGAAAAANNGAAATGGACGGATGCCCCGCCAACAAGGCGCAAAGCAGCAAGGGCGGGGGCATCCTGCCGGACGGGGGCCCGGGGCGCACGGGGCGCACCGGGCGCCCGTCAACTTACGGCGTGGACTTGGGCTCGGTCTCCACCACCTTGACCGCGAACTTGCCGTCGAGGATGGCCTTCTCCTTCGCCTTGACCTTGTTCATCACGTCGGCCGGCACCTTGCCTTCGAACGTGCCCAGCGGCGCCAGCTCGGCGCCCTTGTACTTCATCAGCGAATACTGGCCGTAGTCTTCGTTCTTGAACTGGCCGGCCTTCACCTTGGCCAGCGCCGCGCCAATCGTCGGCTCCATGTTCCACAGCGCCGAGGCCACCACCGTGGCCGGGTACTGCGGCTGCGTGTTGATTACGTTGCCGATGGCCAGCTTGCCGCGCTCCTTGGCGGCGTCTGACACGCCAAAGCGCTCGGCGTAGAGCACGTCGGCACCCTTGTCGATCATCGCGAAGGCCGCTTCCTTGGCCTTGGGCGGATCGAACCACGAGCCGATGAAGCTGACCGTGAACTTCACCTTGGGGTTGACCTCGCGTGCGCCTTCCATGAACGCGTGCATCAGCCGGTTCACTTCGGGAATGGCGTAGCCGCCCACCATGCCGATATGGTTGGTCTTNGTCATGCCGCNCGCGATCATNCCGGTCAGGTACGACGGTTCCTGGATGTAGTTGTCGAACACCGAGAAGTTNGGCGCCTGCGGCTTGCCCGACGAGCCCATCAGGAAGGCCGTCTTGGGGTAGTCCTTGGCCACCTTGCGGGCGGCGCCTTCCACCGCGAACGACTCGCCCACGATCAGCCCGGAGCCCTGCTCGGCGTACTGGCGCATCACGCGCTCGTAGTCGGCGTTCGACACGCTTTCCGAGAACACGTAATCGATCTCGCCCCGCGCCTTGGCCTCGTTCAGCGCCTTGTGGATGCGCGACACCCATTGCTGCTCCACGGGCACCGTATAGACGGCGGCCACCTTGATCTTCGCCTGTGCGTGCGCCGACGGCACCAGGCCGAGCGCGGCCGTGGCGGCCAGCGCGGTGGCCGCCGCGGCGTTTTTCAGCCAGGTACGACGATCGCTTCCCTTGTGCATGACTTCACTCCCCTTTTTTTGCGTTGTGCGCGCGAATGGCGCGTGGTTGACGGTGATGCTTTGCTTGTTCTTGTGCCGCGCCTGGGATAGCGCTCAGGTCGATGCCGGCTCCAGCAGGCCACAGCCGCGCAGCAGCAGCGCCACCAGGTGCTCGGTGGCACGCTCGAAGTCCTCCGCCTCCAGGGCGGAGACACCCAGCACCGCGCACACCTGGGCGTCGAAATCGGCGTAGGTCTGCGTGGCCGCCCAGATCGTGAAGAACAGGTGATACGGGTCCACCGGCGCCATCTGTCCGCCATCGATCCACGCGCGAATCACCATGGCCTTGCGCGCCACCAGTTCATGCAGGGCCTGCCGCAGCACGCCGCCAATCTCGGGCGCGCCGTGCAGCAGCTCGTTGGCGAACACGCGCGACGCATCGGGATGGCTGGCCGACAGCCGCATCTTGGCGCGGATGTACTGCTCCAGCGCCAGCCCCGGCGCGTATTCGGCGCTGATGATGTCGGTCTCTGACANCCACAGCTGCAGCGTATGGGCCAGCACCGCGCGATACAGCACCTGCTTGGTCCGGAAGTAGTAGTGCAGGTTCGACTTCGGCACCCCGGCGCGCGTGGCGATGTCCGCCATGGTGGCGCCGGCAAAGCCCGCGCGCGCGAAGACGTGCTCGGCCGCGCGCAGGATCAGCGCCTCGTTCTCCTGCCGGATGCGCCCACCGGGCGGCCCCTCCGGGCCACGCGCGACGGCCGCATGAGCCGCTTGTGCCCCATGCGCCAGCGCGTCCATCATTTGGTCCCGTAGAGCCGGTCGCCGGCATCGCCGAGCCCGGGCACGATATAACCGTGGTCGTTCAGTTCCTCGTCGATGGCCGCCGTGACGATGGCCACGTCCGGGTGCGCCGCGCGCAGCGCGCGCAGGCCGGGGCGCGAGGCGATCAGGCACACGTACTTCATCGTGGTCACGCCCGCTTCCTTGAGCCGGTTGATGGCGGCGATGGCCGAGTTGCCGGTGGCCAGCATCGGGTCTACCACGATCACGAAGCGCTCCTCGATGTCCTCGGGCATCTTGAAGTAGTACTCGATGGGCTCGAGCGTCTCGGGGTCGCGGTACAGGCCGATNTGGCCCACCCGCGCGGCCGGCAGCAGGTCGAGCATGCCGTCGAGAAANCCGTTGCCGGCGCGCAGGATCGACACCAGGCAGAGCTTCTTGCCCGACAGCACCGGCGACTGCATCGGCGCGATCGGCGTCTTGATGGCGATGGTCTCCATGGCCAGGTCGCGCGTGGCCTCGTACGTCAGCAACTGGCTGATCTCGCGCACCAGGCGGCGGAAGTTGTCGGTGGTGGTTTCCTCGCTGCGCACCAGCGTCACCTTGTGCTGCACCAGCGGATGGTTGACCACCATCACCGCTGACGTTTCCGCCTCGGACTCGGCAAAGGCCTGCGCCGCGGTGGGGGCCTTGGACATGTCATTCATGGTGCGCTCCTGTGGAATCGGGCGCAGCGGGCGTCGGGCCCGCCGCGGTCTGGCTGCCTGCAAACAGGGAAAAGGCCCTGGAACCGCCTACTTCAATGCGTCCGTGCGTCCGTGCGTCAAAGCGGCTAGAACACCGTGCCGTCGCTCTGGATCTCGAACGGCGGCGGTCCGCCCGGCGGCCGGCGCTGCGCGGCAATGCGCCGGCCCGCCGCCCAGGTGCCCCCTTCCAGCACCCGCGCCAGCGGGAAGTCCGCCTCNGCCACGCCCAGCGCCTGGCGCACGGCCGCGGCCACGAGGTCGAGCCCGGTCACCGTCAGCGCGCGCCATTCCACGATTTCCGGCTCGTCCACGGTATGNGTGCGGCTGGCGAATTCGCGGTCGCGCGGCACCATCAGNTCGAAGTCGTAGAGCAGGCCGCCGTTGCGGTACTCGGGCAGGCCGGTCAGGGCGTCGAGCCCGGTCACCACGAGCCCGCCGTCCTCNAGCGGCTCCAGCAGCGAATANGTGAGCCACTGGGTGAGCTTGTGGAACGGCACCAGCCCGTCGGGCGCGGCCGGATGCCGCCAGCAGTCGCCCAGCGACACGCCTTCGATCTGGATGCGCCCNGGCCAGACCGGGCCCAGCGCCACCANCAGCGTGCGCAGCACGAACGCGGCCTCGATGCGGTTGTCCTTCGCATGGGCGGCCAGGTAGTCGAACAGGTTGCCCAGCCGCGCCGGCGTGCCGAACACGGCCGGCGTGGACTGCATGACCTCGCCCAGCCGGCGCAGCAGGCCGGCGCGCCCTTCCAGCCCCACCAGCGGNTTGTGCTGGGCCACCTGGAAGGCGTTGGCGATGGTGGACGCGTCGAGGCGGGCCAGCCGCTCGGCGTCGGCACGCAGCGGATCGCCCGGCTCNGCCGAGAAGCCGCCGCGCGCGAACAGGTCGAAGCTCGCTACCCCCAGGCCCTCGGAGCGGGTCAGCATCATGTCGCTGGCCGGGTCGCGATAGCGCCAGTCCGGCCCGGCGCCCGCATCGAGCAGCACGCTCGGAATCACGAGGTCGATGCCGATGCGCGCGCGCTCGGCGCAGTGGTCGGCGCCCGACATGCCCGCGCGCTCGCACAGGATCTGCCAGCGGCTGACGGACTCCTGCCCCGGCCCGCCGCTCTCGAAATGGCGCCAGCGGCTGTGGTACGGCACCTTGAGGTCCGGATAGCGGCGGCGGATGGTGCCGGCCACATAGTCCGCAATCGCGTGAACCCGGTCGGGGTGCCACGTAAACAGTTCCGACTCGCCGGATGCCACGAATTCGGTCACCACCGCGCAACGGCTGCGCACCGCCTGGCCGCTCAGCAGCGCGGCGGCGGGATGATCGGCGGCAACGGGGCTGTGCCAGCCGCGGCCGGGTTCATCGTCGGGTCCGGTCGATCGTCCTGCGGGATAGTCAGTCATTCGTTCAACCCCCTGCCCTTTGCCAGGGCGAGTTCGTTGGCGTCAGGCGGCGTGTAGCTGGTGAAGTACCCCGCCGCCACCTTTGCATCGATTTCCACGCGCGCGTCGGCCGGAATCAGCGCATCGGGAATGGGCACCTGCTCCACCACCTCGATACCCTGCGCGGTCAGCGCGCCATGTTTCATGTTGCTCATCGAGGCCCAGCGGTCGATGCGCCGGATGCCCAGCCAGTGGAAGACATCGGGCATCAGCTCCTGGAACCGCATGTCCTGCACGCCGGCCACGCACTCGGTGCGCTCGAAATACGTTTCGGCGCGGTCGCCGCCCACCTGGCGCTTGCGGGCGTTGTAGACCAGGAACTTGGTCACCTCGCCGAGCGCACGGCCTTCCTTCCGGTTATAGACCACCAGGCCTACGCCGCCCTGTTGCGCCATCTCGATACACACCTCGATGCCATGNGCCAGATAGGGNCTGCACGTGCAGATATCCGAGCCGAAGACATCGGAGCCATTGCATTCGTCGTGCACGCGGCAGGCCACGCGCGTCTCGGGCTGGCCGAGCTTGCCCACGTCGCCGAAGAAATAGAGCGTCATGCCGCCAATCGGCGGCAGGAACACCTTCAGGTCGGGGCGCGTGACGAGCTCCGGAAACATGCCACCGGTCTGCTCGAACAGGCTGCGGCGCAGAATGCTTTCCTTGATATTGAAGCGCCGGGCAATGCCGGGCAGGTACCACACCGGATCGATGGCGGCCTTGGTCACGCGCACGTCGCCGTTGGCATAGAGGATCTCGCCGTCGGGCTTGAGCCGGCCGGCCGCAATGGCGCCGCCGAGTTCGGGCATGTTGATGTGCGCGCGCGTGATGGCGATGGTGGGCCGGATGTCGAAGCCGGCGGCGATGCGGTCGGCAAACGCCGTGGACACCAGGTGGCCCCACGGGTCGAGCGACACGATCTTGTCCGGGTCGCCCCACTGCCCATGCGGGCCGATCGGCTCGGCCGGCGCGGTATCGGTCAGGTCGGGCCGGTGGGCGCGCTGCAGGCTGCCGGAGGCCACGGCCAGCGCGCGGTAGATCGCATAGGCGCCCGCATGCGTGCCAATCACGTTGCGCTGCGCCGGATCGGTCAGGCTGGCAATCACAGGCCCGCGTTCCGCCGCCGTGGGCGCGCCCCAGTGAATCGGCTCGGCCGGCTTGTCGCGGCGCGCGTGCGAGGTCAGGACGATATGGTCGGACATGTTCGCCTCCCCGGTCATCGACCGGAAGATCAAACCTGACCAGATGGTCAGGTTTATACGTCCATACTAGGCAACGTCCATGCCAACCCCCAACTGGGGTTGTTACCGTTGGTGGCATCCCGTACGCACCGCCGCAGGGCGCCACGGCGCATCGGCGCAAGGCGCATGCGGTACATCGCGGTGCACACGCACCAGTTCCCGGCGGCCGGTAATTTAGGGAAGCGGCTATTCAGAGGAGCGCGGCCAATTCGGATACTTCATGCATCGGGCGCCAATGGCGCCGTCCGGATCCGCATGGAGCGCATCATGAATACCCCCACGAGACTGCTTACCACCCTGCTCTGCCTGGCGGCGCTGGCGTCGCCGCTGGCGTCTGGCCCGGCGCGGGCCGCGGCGCAGGATATCGTCCAGGCCACCCACCTGCCCGATGCCTGCGTCGTCCTGCTGCACGAAGGCAAGTCACGGGTACGCTGCGTGGTGTCGGCCGACCCCGCCATGCAAAAACAGCCGGCCAACCTGGGCGCCCCGGTCATCTGGGATCGCATCATTGCCGACCCCGCCACGTTGCAGGCGGTGAAGCCGCATGTCGCGTAACCAAACGGTTGCTGCCCGTGGCGGCATGGCGCGGCGCGCCAAAGCAAAAACGGCACGTTCCATTGGGAATCGTGCCGTTTTTGCATGCGGGCCGCAGTGCGGCCCCGGTCTGGGCGATCAGCTCTCCGCGTGTGGCGCGATCCGGTTGCGGGCACGGGCCGGCAGGCCGGCGGTCAGCCACGTCACCAGGGTACGCACCGGGGTGGCGGCCTCGACATAGCGGTGGAACAGCGCACCGGCCACGTTGCTGGCCACCCATGCCAGACCCATTCCCAGCGCATTGAGCACGGGCTGGCCCGGCGCAAGATGCGACACCACCGCATTGACCACCAGGCAAACCGGGAAGTGGACCAGGAATACCGAATACGAGATACGGCCGAAATACGCCATCAGACGGCCGCCCGGCCAGTGTTCGAGCCAGCCGCCGCGACGCGACACGGCCAGCAGCAGCGCGGTGGCCAGCGCCACGGCGATGCGCAGCCTGAAATCGACCATCAGCGCGGCCAGGCCAATGGCCGCCAGCATGCCCAGGGCCACCGGCGAGCGGCCGGGATTCGACGCCCAGAATGCGAGCGCGCCCATGCCGTAGGCGCCAAAGAAATAGACGGCCCAGATGTCCCACGACGCATCGCGGTTGAACCAGAACAGCGAGGCCACGGCCAGCGCCGCCACCACGGACACGCCCAGCGGCGCCAGATCGCGCGAAATGGCGCGGGCAATCCACAGTGCCGACACCATCAGCGCGAACAGCTGCAGGTCGATGGCGATATACCAGACGCCTGCGGACAGCGCGTCCACGTCNAGGATGTTGTGCAGCAGCAGGATATGGGCCGCGAACTGCGCCAGATGCGGCGCGGCCGGGATCGAATCGTGCTGCATCCAGGCGCGNGCGATGGCCGCACCGGCAATGGCCACCAGGATGGCCGCCGCGAACGGCACCACNAGCTTCTGGTAGCGGCGCCACACGGCCACCACCGGGTTGNCGACGGTCAGGTGCCCGGTCGGAGCCAGGCTACGGGCGGCCAGGAAGCCGCTGACGACCAGGAAGACCTGCACGGCAATNCGTGCGTACTCGGCCAGCCAGCCGATCAGGCCGGGTGCCAGCGATTGGGCGGCATCGGACATCGGGCCGTAGAACGCCAGGTGGTGCAACACGATCAGCTGTGAGCTGACCGCCTTCAGTGCGTCCACACAAGCGAGACGGGAAGGACGGGGACTCATTTGTTATTCGAGGGATACAAAGTGGGCCGCATTGTACCCGTACTGGTGCGTTCCAGATCGGGCGCCCCCTCCCGCCGGCCGGTAACGGATGTAAGCCGTTGTACGAAGTCGTCATTTCTCCACTTTTTGAGCGGTCACCGCACCGATTTCGGGAATTAGCTAATAAGAAACAATTTCTTCGTCGCCGGAGGGTGCGGGTATACCCTCCTGTCTTTGCCTGACATCACCCGCCACATGTTCCCGCTCGTCTCTGCTTCGTCTGTCAAACGCCTGCTGGCTGGCCTGGTCCTGGCCGCCGCACTGGTACCCGTCGCCCACGCTCAGAGCCCGGTGCTCGACAAGATCCGCGACACCGGCACCATCACGCTTGGCTACCGCGAATCGGCGCTGCCGTTCTCGTTCGCCGACGACCGCGGCCAGCCGGCCGGCTACGCGGTGGACCTGTGCCTGCGCGTGGCCGAAGCCGCCCGCCAGAAGCTCGGGCTCAAGGACATCAAGGTGCGCTGGCTGCCGCTGACGCCGCAGAACCGCGTGCCCGCCATGGTCAACGGCCTGGCCGACCTCGATTGCGCGCCCAACACCAACACGCTGGAACGCCAGAAACAGGTGGCCTTCAGCGTCTCGCACTATGTCTCGACGGTGCGGATGCTGGTGCGTGCCGATTCCGGCATCAAGTCGTTTGCCGACCTGCGCGGCAAGACCGTGGTGACCAGCGCCGGCTCCACTGGCGACCGCCACGTGCGCCGCCTCAAGGCCGAGTACGGCTTCCACGATGTCTACGCCAAAGACCACGGCGAGTCGTTCCTGCTGCTGGAAACTGGCCGCGCCCAGGCCTTCGTGATGGACGATGTGCTGCTGGCCGGCCTGCGCGCCAAGTCGAAGGATCCGTCGCTGTACGTGATCGTCGGGCCGGCGCTGTCGGTGGAACAGAACGCGCTGATGATGTCGAAGGCCGACCCCGCGTTCAAGCAGCTGGTGGACCAGACGCTGGCCAGGACCTTTGCCTCGCCCGACGCCGCCGCGCTGCAGAAGCGCTGGTTCCAGCAGCCGATCGGCACGCGCGGCACCAACCTGGCCCTGGCACCGTCGGCCGAGGTGCTGGCCGCCTGGAAGCACCCTTCCGACGTTGTGACGGAGTAGGCATTTCCGGGGCNACATCCCCGGAGAAGCCCTGAGTTGACGGCCCGCCAGCCCTTGTCCACACTGGCCCGAGCCCGTCTTACCTGGCGGTAGGACGGGCATAACGCGAACCGCCATCGTGTGAACCACCGCGGCGGCAACACTCAGGAGAACTCCATGAAGACATTGATCGCCACCGCCATTGCGCTGGGTCTCGCCACCGCTTCCGTGGCGGCCNTCGCCCAGGACAAGAAGTCGTTCGACCCGTATTCGCAAGGGGCCAAGGCTGGCGAGAAGTTCGACACGTACAGCCAGGGCGCCAAGGCCGGCGACAAGTTCGACCCGTATTCGCAGGGCGCGAACAAGAGCACCCGTGCCGACCTGACCGACCAGTCGACGGCGGCGCCGAAGAAGCCGAAGGCCAAGAAGTCGGCCACGACGAAGAAGGCCACGCAAGGGAACTGACCGCAGCCTGCCGGGCNATCCCGGCGCGCCAGCGACAAAAAAGGAGCCTCCGGGCTCCTTTTTGCATATGCGATATGGGGGGCGCCGCGCCGCCTGCCCGCTACCGCCCCTCCTCCTTCGTTTCCATCTCCAGCGCGGTCACGTCCACGCGCTGCACCTGGTTGTTGTGGCGGATTTCGGTACGGAGCACGAACGCCTCGGCCGGGCAGTACCAGTCGGTAACGTTCAGCACGCTGGGCTCCAGCTGCAGGATCTCGTCGCCCACCATCAGCGGCCCCAGCGAGGTACGTTTCTCGTAGGTGATCGGCATGCACTCCTTGCGGCCCATCACCGTATTGATCATCTGCTTGCGGCCCACGCGCCGCGACCCGACGATGACCGANGCGTGCAGCGCCTGCATCGAGCCCACCACCTCGTCCTTGCCCAGCGGGTAGATCTTCAGCGCCACGCTCGACTGGAAGGTTTCGCCNTCGAGCATGGCGCCTTCCTTGATCTCGACGCCGGCATAGTTGAAGACGCCGCTGCCCGTGAACGACGCCTCGCCGAACATCCGCGCGTAGCGNGCGCGCGCGTTGATNACGGCGTTGCGGCTGTCGATGCGCGTGCGGGCCGTGGTGGCATTGCGNTCGATGTTGATCTCGTGCACCTGGTCCATCACTACCGGCGGCCCCATCAGCGCCGCAAACGCGGACTTCGAGCGCACCTCGAGCTGGGCGCTGCAACCGCGCGCCGTGCGCATGACCTCGCGCAGCGTCATGGTGATCGACATCGGGATGGCACCGTCGCCCTCCATCTGCACGCGCGAGCCCGAGCGGAACCACGGGGCGTCGCACAGCGCGGCGGCAGCCGGCATCGGCGGCGTCATCGCCGACAGTGGCGCGGCGTCTGGCACCGAGGCCTGCGCAAATGCGCCATTGATCACGCCCATCAGCAAGCCGAGCAGCAGTGCCGGTTTCATTGCATTCCACCCGTATCCGATTGACCGGCGCGGGTCAGTTTCTGCACACGGCGCGCCGGAATGGCGCAAGTATTGCGCGAATTCCGCGCGGCGGAAATGGCCCCCGGGTGTGCCCGGCCATGTCCGGTTCATGTCTCATACATGAACCATCGGCAAAACGGCGGGTCGCAGAAGGCGCTCGTGCTACCATTGCGCGCCCCATTCCGGGCGCCGGCGGCCACCCGCGGGCGCCTCCGGCGATGCGAAGCGATGCCGAAACCGTCCGGATTCGTCTGGGGGCCACCCGGCCCGCGCCGCGTATCGGCATTGTGTCCACCGTTTTCGGCACTGCCGCGTTGTGGGGTGTCCGCCACTGGGCGGTCATTGAACAGCCTCCGGTATCCGGCCCTTTCAGGAGAGATATGCGTAGTTCTTCGCCCACGCGACAAGCCGGGCTGCCTGTGGGCATGATTGCCCTGGTGGTCATCGGCGTACTGCTGGTCTGGTTCGGCACCCTCGATGCCCGCCACCTGCTGCGTCCGGACGAAGGCCGCTACGCCGAAATCTCGCGCGAGATGTTCGCCTCCGGCGACTGGGTCACGATCCGCTACAACGCGCTCAAGTACTTCGAAAAGCCGCCTTTCCACCTGTGGGTCACCACCCTCGGCTACGAGCTGTTTGGCGTGGGCGACTGGCAGGCCCGCCTGTGCGTGGCGCTGTCCGGCATCGTCGGCCTGGGCGCCACCATGCTGGCCGCCGCCCGCTGGTTCGGCTGCCGCGTCGGGCTGCTGGCGGGCCTGGCCATGCTGGCCATGCCGATGTGGAGCGTGGCCGGACACTTCAATTCGCTCGACATGACGCTGTCGGGCGCCCTGGCCTGCGTGCTGGCTTTCATGCTGCTGGCCCAGCACCCCGAGGCCACGCCCGGCGCGCGCCGCGGCTGGATGCTGGCGTGCTGGGTAGCCATGGGCGTGGCCATCCTGACCAAGGGGCTGGTGGGCATTGCGCTGCCGGGCCTGGTGCTGGTGGTCTATACGCTGATCACGCGCGATGTCGGCCTGTGGCGCCGCCTGCACCTGGTGACGGGCATCCTGGCCATGCTGGTGGTGACGGTGCCCTGGTTCTGGCTGATCTCCGAAAANAATCCGGACTTCCTGCGTTTCTTCTTCATCCACGAGCACTGGGACCGCTATACGTCCACGGTGCACGCGCGCAAGGGCTCGATCTGGTATTTCGTGCCGCTGCTGCTGGCGGGCCTGCTGCCCTGGCTGGGCCTGACGCCGCGCATGTGGGACGTAGTGCGCGAGCGCGCCGGGGCCGTGCGCGGCGCCGGCGGCAAGCCGTTCCAGCCGGCCTTGCTGTGCCTGGTCTGGTTCGGGGCAATCTTCGTGTTCTTCAGCCTGTCCGGCTCGAAGCTGCCCGGCTACATCGTGCCGGTGTTCCCGGCGCTGGCGGTGCTGGTGGCCGTGGCGCTCGACCAGATCAACGACCGCTCCTGGAACCGGCAGATCAACGCGCTGCTGGTGCTGGCCGTGGTGGGCCTGATTGCGGCGCCCGTGGTGGCCACGCTGGAGCGGCCGAGCAATCCGAATGCCGTGTTCCGCGCCTTCGCCGTCTATATTGGTGTGGCGTTTGCCGTACTGCTGGCCGGCATGCTGCTGGCACGCCGCCTGCTGCGCACGCGCGGGCTGTTTCCCAGCATCACGGCCTTCGCCCTGGCCATGTACCTGACCTGCACCATTGGCCTGCTGGGCCATGAGGTGATGGGCCGGCGGGCGTCGGGCGTGGACATGGTGCCNGCCATCCAGGCCGTGCTCAAGGACGACATGCCGCTGTACGGCGTGCGGATGCTCGACCACACGCTGCCGTTCTACCTNGGCCGCACGCTNACCATGGTGGCCGAGCCCGACGANCTGGAATTCGGCACGCAGCAGGAGCCGGCCAGGTGGGTGCCGACGATGGAGGCCTTCCTCGCNAAGTGGAAGGACGGCCAGCCGGCGCTGGGCATCATGTCGCCCGACACGTATGACTGGCTCGTCGCCCAGCAGGCGCCGGCCTATGTGGTGGCACGCGACTCGCGCCGCGTCGTCGTCAGCAATTTCCCGCTGCCGGCCACGGCCCGGCAGCCCTGAAACCAGCCATGACCTTTTCGACCTTCGCATTCATCTTTGCCGGCGTGCTGCTCAACGCCTGCGCCCAGCTGCTGCTCAAGGCCGGCACCAATGCCGTGGGCGCCATCACCATCGAGCGGGCCACCATCCTGACCACCGCCTTCCGCGTGCTGACGCAGTGGCCGGTCATCGCCGGCCTGACCTGCTATGTGATCAGCGTGGGCGTGTGGATNGTCGGCCTGTCGCGCGTGGATGTGTCNATTGCGTATCCCATGCTGTCGCTCGGCTACGTGGTCAATGCGCTGGCCGCATACTGGCTGTTTGGCGAAATGATTGGTCCGTTGCGCATGGCCGGTATCGTGCTGATACTCGCCGGTGTATTCCTGATTGCCCGTTCCTGACGAACATGACTGCTTCCGCTCCGCAGGATTTCCTGCCGTTCGTGCGCCCCGACATCGACGCGGCCACCATTGCCGANGTGAGCAAGGTGCTGGCCTCNGGCTGGATCACGTCCGGCCCCAAGGTGCAGGCGTTCGAGGCCGCGCTCTCCGAACTGTTCGGCGGCCGCCCGGTACGCACCTTCTCGAACGGCTCCGCCACGATGGAGATTGCGCTGCGCATCGCCGACATCGGCCCCGGCGACGAAGTCATCACCACGCCCATCACCTGGGTGGCCACGGCCAATGTGGTGCTGACCGTTGGCGCCAAGCCGGTGTTCGTCGACATCGACCCGGTCACGCGCAATATCGACCTCGATGCCGTCGAGGCCGCCATCACGCCGCGCACGCGGGCCATCATGCCCGTGTACCTGTCCGGCCTGCCGGTTGACATGGACCGCCTCTACGCCATCGCGCAGCGTCACNGCCTGCGCGTGATCGAGGACGCGGCCCAGGCCATCGACTCGCGCTGGCGCGGCCAGCGCATCGGCGCCTTCGGCGATCTGGTCAGCTTCAGCTTCCAGGCCAACAAGAACATCACCACCGTGGAAGGCGGCTGCCTGGTCATGAACTCGCCCGAGGAAGCCCGCCGCGCCGAGCGCCTGCGGCTGCAGGGCGTGATCCGCACCGGCATGGACGGCATGGACGTGGAGGAGCCCGGCGGCAAGTTCAACCTGACCGACGTCAACGCGGCCATCGGGCTGGCGCAGNTNCANAAGCTGGACGCCATCACCGCCCGCCGNGCCGAACTGGCCGAAGCCTATTTCCATTACGCCGGCGCCACCGGCCTGGCCGACCTGGGCATCGAACTGCCCGTGGCGCGCGACGNCGCCGTGGCCACCACGAACTGGCACATGTTCCAGGTGGTGCTGCCCACAGAGCGCCTGCAGGGCGGCCCGGCGCAGGCCCGCGCGCACGTGATGGAAGCCATGCGCGAGCGTGGCGTGGGTACCGGCGTGCACTACCCGCCCGTTCATCTGTTTACCTATTTCCGCTCGCTCGGCTGGCGCGAAGGCATGCTGCCGCATGCCGAGCGCATTGGCCGCGGCATCGTCACGCTGCCGCTGTTCCCGGCNATGCAGNCGTCCGACGTACAGCGGGTTTGCGAAACCCTCAGCGAAACATGCAAACGTCTCTCTCACTAAGTCCCGTCGAGGTCTCGGTCGTCATTCCCGTCTATAACGAGGAAGACGGGCTGCAGGCGCTGTTCGACCGCGTCTACCCGGCGCTGGACGGCCTGGGCGAATCGTACGAGATCATCTTCGTCAACGATGGCAGCGCCGACCGCTCGCCGCAGATGCTGGCCGCCCAGTTCCACAAGCGTCCGGACGTGACGCGCGTGATCCTGTTCAACGGCAATTTCGGGCAGCACATGGCCATCCTGGCCGGTTTCGAGCACACGCGCGGCCGCATCGTCATCACGCTGGACGCCGACCTGCAGAACCCGCCCGAGGAAATTCCGCGCCTGGTGGCCGAGATGCGCAAGGGCCATGACTACGTGGGCACCATCCGCCGCCAGCGCAACGACACGGCGTGGCGCCGCTATGCGTCGCGCGCCATGAACCGCCTGCGCGAGCGCATCACGAAGATCAAGATGACGGACCAGGGCTGCATGCTGCGCGCCTACGACCGCAACGTCATCGACACGATCAACGCCTGCCGCGAGGTGAACACGTTCATTCCGGCGCTGGCCTATACGTTCGCGTCGAACCCGGTGGAAATCGAGGTGGGCCACGAGCAGCGCCATGCGGGCGAGTCGAAATACTCGCTGTACCAGCTGATCCGCCTGAACTTCGACCTGGTGACCGGGTTCTCGATCGTGCCGCTGCAGTGGTTCTCGGCCATCGGCACGATGCTCTCGATCACGTCGGCCGGTCTGTTCGTGGTACTGCTGATCCGCCGCTTCATTCTTGGGTCGGAAGTGCAGGGCGTGTTCACGCTGTTCGCCTTCAACTTCTTCCTGATCGGCATCATGCTGTTCGGCATCGGCCTGCTGGGCGAGTACATCGGCCGGATCTACCAGGAAGTGCGCGACCGGCCGCGCTACCGCATCCAGGCCGTGCTGGAGCGCGATCCGCGTCAGAACCTGGCAACGGAAGTACCGGAGGCACCGTGCGCGCCGTAGTCTTCGCCTATCACAACGTGGGCGACCGCTGCCTGCGCGTGCTGCACGCCCAGGGCGTGGACGTGGCGCTGGTCGTGACGCATCGCGACCGGCCCGACGAGAACATCTGGTTCCAGCGCGTGGCCGACACGGCAGCCGAGCTGAACCTGTCGTTCCTGTATGGCGAGGACCCCACCGATCCGGCACTGGCCGACGCCGTGCGCGCGGCCCGGCCCGACGTCATCTTCTCGTTCTACTATCGCGCGATGATCCCGGCCGACGTGCTGGCCATCGCGCCGCAGGGCGCGTTCAACATGCATGGCTCGCTGCTGCCGAAATATCGCGGCCGCGTGCCCGTGAACTGGGCCGTGCTGCACGGCGAGACCGAGACGGGCGCCACGCTCCACGCCATGGAAGCCAAGCCCGACGCGGGCTACATCGTCGACCAGACCTCGGTGCCGATCCTGCCCGACGACACGGCCGGCCAGGTCTTCGAGAAGGTCACCGTGGCGGCCGAGCAAACGCTCTGGCGCGCGCTGCCGGCCATGATGGCGGGCAAGACGCCGAAGCGCCCCAACCGGCTGGCCGACGGCAGCTATTTCTCGGGGCGCAAGCCCGAGGATGGCCGCATCGACTTCCGCCAGTCCGCCGGCGCTGTGTACAACCTGATTCGCGCCGTGGCGCCGCCCTATCCCGGCGCGTTCACGGACATCGCCGGCCGCCGCTTCATCGTGGCGCACGCCCGCCGCCTGGAAGGCGCGGCCGTGCCCGCGGGGCTGACGCCCGGCCTGCACGTCGTGGATGGCCGCATCGTGGCCGCCTGCGGCGACGGCGGTGCGCTGCGCGTACTGCAACTCCTGGAAGGCAGCAGTGCCGACCATGCCAGCCCGGTCTCCGCAACCGAATTCCAGCACTTCACCACCGCACAGTCTTGAGAGGAAACCGATGAAAAAGGTTCTGATTCTTGGCGTCAACGGCTTCATCGGCCACCATCTGACGCGCCGCATCCTGGAAACCACGCAGTGGGAGGTCTACGGCATGGACATGTCGT
>JGI25151J46595_10001039_pt1 | contig 20724 bp, 17 predicted proteins | sample AraplaMF_Col_mLB_FD_46595 | JGI IMG/M metagenome (IMG submission 46595) | reverse complement strand
TTTGCCTACAAACTGCATTTCCCGCTGCAATTTCATAAACGAACGGTACATCCCAATTCTCCAAGAGACGATCATCGCAAAAGCGAGTAAGAAGAACATGCCGCTTAATTGTCCTAAATCAATTGATTGACTTAAATATGATTTGAAAGCAATACGGACAACAAGTAAACCGACTAAAATAAATATAAATGCTTTAGAAGGTATTAAATAGATGTCTTTTCCACGTATTTCAAATTTTGACGTTTTAATAAGAAAAATAGAGAAAAATAAACCAACGATAACTGCTTCTAGAATTTCTGTTGTTGTTAATCGAAATTCTGGTAAGAAGTACATGGATGCTCCCGTACTCATAAAAATTGGCGGGAGTATAATTTTTTTAAGTGTTATAGGTTTTTTTGCTGATTTTAAGCGAAGAAACATCATTCCAACAGCCATACAAAGAGCAATAATACTTGATAGAACAGCTAAGTTCATGTTTTACCTCCTTTTATCCTTTGTATGATTTTTTTAATAGAATCATAAACCAAACAAGACCGACACCGATGATAGAATGAGACATTCCTGCCATATGACTTAATCCATTAAAATCGGTTCCATTTATTTGAAGAAGTCCACGGGCCGCCATTGAAGCAACTGTTAAAACCAATCCTATATTATAGACGATGAACCACATGTTAAAACTTTTTGCTTCATGGAATGCAAATGATTTTGATAGGGCTAAGGCAATTAAGAAGAATAAAAATCCAAGAACTAACACATGTGTGTGCAACAGGTTCAGTAGAGTAGTACCTTGAATTCCTTGCNCTTTTGCATATTCTCTCGCGAATATACCTGATAATAAACCGATAATTAAATAAGTGAATGCTGCATTATATAACTTTTTCATCATATACCTCCTAAGGTAGTTTTAGCAATGTTGATTTTTGGTAATGAAACTTTATTTAAAAGCTATTTGTCATTCCGTATATAAGTCCAGAAATATATGGAATTAGCCAAATGAACCATACGATAACGCTTAGTGTGTGGAATGTTGTCATCATTTTTGTATCTTTTTTTATTAACACAATTGTTGCCCAAACAGCATGGAATAGCATAAGTAAAATGGCTGATAAGCCTGTTATTCCATGGANGCTGAACAGGGATCCTGCTTCTGCCATTTTCTCCATTAATGTGGTCCCGATCGTATCACATACGAGTCCAAGCCAGAAAATAATGACATGCCAAAATTTTAATGTCTTTTGAAATTTTTCACTCCATACTCCGATTGTATAAAAAATGAGTGCAGCTGTAATAAATGTAATAGCAGATGCTAACACGTTCATCATTCCTTTCTAACAGTCAGTTGCTTTATATAAAGCATGTTACATGAGAATTATGAATAGAATATGAACGCAATATTACATATGAATTTCGCTGGATTATTACATTTGAATTCAATTATGTTGTAAACAANAAATTAAAATGTGCTGTTAATTAAAGAAGACTTTCTTATCCCNTAAATAGGGGATAAGAAAGTCTTTTTAGGTCATCGCTATTGTACAGGTGTTCTTATACTTCGTTTTCTCGTAGTAATTTTCCATCGCGAAGTATTAAAATTCGATCACATACATCAAGCATTTTTTCATCGTGTGTAATCATAATTGCTGCTTTTTTATTTTTCTTAACTTCATGTTTCATTCGTTCAACTACTTCTCTAGCACGTTTTGAGTCAAGACTAGCAGTAGGTTCATCAGCTAAAATTAAGTCTGGATTATTCATAAATGCACGAGCAATGGCTACACGTTGTTTTTCACCACCTGAAAGTTGATTTGGATAATGATTCATTCGATGTGATAATCCAAAAGTTTTCAGTAATTGTTCTGCAAGTTTACCAGCTTCTTTTTTATCTTCTCCCTTTAACTTAGCGATATATAAGAGTTGTTCTTTCACTGTTAAGAAAGGTACGAGGTTTGCAAATTGAAATATAAATCCGATTTTTCTTAAACGAATATCGGTCATCTCTTTTTCTGATAAGCTTGTTATATTTTGACCAGAAATATAAATATTTCCTTTAGAAGGGGATAAAAGTGCACCTGCGATGGAAAGCAATGTACTTTTCCCAGAACCAGACGGACCAACAATGCCGATAAATTCGCCTTCTTTTATATCTAACGTAATTGGGTGCAAAGCTGTTACTTCTGTATCTCCTTCTCCATATACTTTACTTACTTGATCCAACTTTAATAATGACGATGGGGTATCCCATTTTAATTCTGTTACCATTACATGCCACCTCCGATTGCTTCTAATGCATCTACTTTTAATACTTGATATAGAGAAATTAGTGTACCGAATATACTAATTAAGATAAAGATACCTGCATATTGCAAGATTGTTGTTGTTGTTAATAAGAACGGCATACTAGCTGGTAAAACAGCCTGTACTGCAAAGATTAAGCCAATGCCGATTATAAGAGCAACACCAGATAAGAATATAGACTGTACAACTAAACTATTTGCTAAATATGAGTTTTTTGTTCCGATTGCTTTTAATACACCTAATTGATGTGTTTTTTGTAATGTAATGACATAGAAGAAAACGCCAATTAATAATGCTGAAATTACAAGTAAAAACGCAATAATCATCGTTAATGTTCCTTGTTCTTCTTTATAACCTGGAATACTTTGCAGTACTTCTTTTTTATCAACAACTGTTGCATTATCGATTTTTTTATCAGTATTTAGGGCGATTACACTGTAATCTTTTTGATGTGGCAGTGCAATGCTGTCCCATACATTTTCATTCATATGAACAACAGGTGCATGACTAAACATTTGATTTTGTGTAAATCCGACAACTTTGAAAACCTTTTGAGAAACAGGATCTACTAGTTCATCTCCAAGCTTTATCCCTTTTTCCTTGATGGATTCATCAGCAATGATTTCATTGTTTTCTAAAGTACCGTTTTTTCCTTCAATAACTTTTGGGGCAATGAATGAATCTTGTTTACTTGAAAAAATAGCAACATCAACTTTATTTGAACTGCCTTCTTTTTCAAATGTTGCGACCTTAATATGCATTGGAACCGCATCTTTTGCATCAACCTGTGCCAATACTTTATCTACATCCTCTTTCTTAATTTGGGAGCGTAATAATTTACCCTCTGCATCATTTGATAATATAAACTTGTCTGCTTTCATTTCGATAATAGAAGAGGCATTAGCATGAGATAAACCATTTGCTAGACCTGATATAATAAGTACAAGAAATGATAATAACATCATGATTGTGCCGATTAATCCGTACCGTAATTTCGATTGTTTTAATTCTTTAAGTGCTAAAAACATTAGGTTCATTCCTCCTTGTTTCATTCTATGTTCTTATCATAAAGAGGAAATATGAACGGAATATGAACAAAAGGTTACAAAAGACGGGTATACAGTTTATATATAAATATGTTACAGAAAAAGAAGATAACTCCCTATTGTATAAAGGAAGTTATCTTCTTTTTGATCGCTGTATATTAATAAAAATTTTGTTTTTTGTTCAAAGTAGGTATTTTTTCAGTAGGCATTAGTGAATGCAGGTTATTTTTTATTTTGCATATGAATAGTCCCTTCTTGTTGTTTCGGAAGGTAAATAGAAAAAATCGTTCCTTTTCCAAGTTCACTATCCACTGTTATTGCTCCGCTATGAAGGTCAATGACTTTTTTTACAATAGAAAGACCTAATCCACTTCCATTTACATTTCTGTTTCGGGCAGTATCGACTTTATGAAATCGATCAAATATTTTTTTTATTTCATTTTCAGGTATACCAATACCCATATCAGTAATCGAAATGCGCCATTCTGTTTCCAGCTCTTCTGCTTCAAATGCAATCGTTCCGCCGCTTTCTGTAAATTTGATACTATTGGTAAATAAATTCATCCATACTTGATGGAGCAAGTTTTCGTCTCCGTAAATTTGCATGTTGGGAACATCCATTTCAACTGCAAGTTCTTTCGTTCTCCATTCCCATTCAAGCATAAAAATAGTATCTTTTATTTGCTTCCCAAGATCAAAAGATTGCTTACGTAAAGTAAGATCTTCTTTATCAAGTGATGCAAGTATTAATAATTGTTTGCATAAACTGGACATGCGTCGACTTTCTGATTCGATGATTTCTAGGTAATGTGTCTGCTCAGATTTCGTTAAATCATTAGTTTGTAATGTTTTTGAAAATCCTTGAATAGATGATAATGGTGACTGAAATTCATGTGAAACATTCGAAACAAATTCTTGTCGCATCTGCTCTGAATTTCGTAATCTTTTGGCCATTTTACGAAAGCTAGTTGCAAGCGTTCCAATCTCATCTCGGCGATTTTCTGGTAGTGCTAAATCATAGTTACCACATGCAACCTCTTTTGTCGCATGTGTAAATCTTTGAATAGGACGAACGACAAAGCGGGTAGCTATCGCGATACAAATTAGACTGATTATGATAATTAATCCTAATAAAACAGCATAGAAAATACGTAATTCTCCAAATTGCTGTTGAATATCCGGACGAATAAATAGCGCATAACCCTTACCATTGTTTTCGATAGGGATCCCAATACTATTCAAAAGTGTATTATCAAAAAAGCCAGTAGCAAATAAACGATTAGGATACGTTGCAATTCCATTGTATATATTTCCTTTTAATACATGTTCAATTGTCTCTTTACTAATATTCATTTTCTTGAAATTATCATCGTACTGCTTGCCTTGTTTTTTATCGTCTACTACGTAAATTTCAAAGCCAAGGTTAGAAATAGACTGTAAATAACCATCTTTATTTTGTTCTGTATTTTTCTCATATAAATATTTTACTTCTTGTGCNTATTTTAAAATTTTCTCGCTGTTATATGGTTTTAAATAAACATGATAATATACATTTGTAAGTAAAAATGCCAATATACTACTAACCAGCATAATAAAAACTGATATGATAACAAATCTAGCATATAATGAGCGCATATTTTTTCACCTCTAATTTATCGTTCTATTTTTTGAAAGTAAGACCTCCCGTATCAAGATTTTGAGAAAACACAGAAGATAGGAGGGAGTTGACTGCTGGCATGTGCCTGAGCAGTAGGGGGGAAAGAAAAACTTCCACTGATGGAAGTTTCACTTTATATAAAATGATGATCACAAATGATATAAGAAATTGGAAAATCCAACAAAGTGAAAAATGTAATAAGCATAAGTGTTCCTTCTTTCACTTTTATAGAATAAGAGATGTTTATGAACAGAAGATGAACATGTTATTACAATTTCTAAGAAAATGAAAAGTGTGCTGTCAATAAAACTGACAGCACACTTCTCGTTTCATTAAAACGATGAACCATTACAAGATAAATATGATTTTTTATATAAAAATACAATTGATTTGTATGAAAAAGCGGAATGATTAGTGAAAAAGGATGCACAAATATATTATTCGTTTTATGAAATGACTCGCCAAAAAAGTAAAAAAAGTGTGCAACTAATTCAAAGAACCCTGTTCTTATGTGATTTGTCAGTAGCGGGCTTTTTTCTTTTTTGACAGGGGAGTTTTATGTCAAATAAAATATACATTACTACATTGTTTATGTATATTTTATTATACAGTATTAATAAAGAATAGTTGCCTATTCATAAGATATAACATTGGCACAATTTTTGCTTATATTACATTAAAGGAAGGGGGAAGTAAATTCAAGCAATAAGTATGATGTATCATTAGTAGTAAAAAAGTGACTTAGCATTATATCACTAAATTTACTAGTATCAATAGGGTGCTGTTTAATAAAGACAGATTGAACAATTCATTTTTAAAAAGTCTGAATTTTCGATCTATTAAAAAGGAGGCAACAGCATGGTGAAATACTCGAAATTTTATAAATTGATGCTGGGCGTTGGACTTGTTACTATATCATGTAATGGATTGCAAGTTCAAGCAGAGACAAAAGAAAAATATACGAAGAATACATTACAAATGGAGCCGATAGGGTTAAGGCAATCTCCTGATGAGTTGGCACACTCTTCGAACATACAAGAAAGTACTTCATTTACAAAACGGTTAAAGTTAGCAGAACTATCGCAGCGTCCACCAATGCCAAAAGAGAATACTAAACAGTTAGTTGAAGAAAGAAAATATTCGATGGCTGAATTGAATCAATTAAGCAACAAACAATTAGCCGATCTTCTTGTGACAATTAAATGGAATCAAATTCCGGAATTATTTCAGTTTAATAATGATAGTTTGAAATTCTATCAAGATNATAGCCGTATGCAAGCACTCATTGATAAACTAGCAGAACAAGGTCAAACGTATACGAAAGATGATTCAAAAGGAGTTGAGACATTAGTAGAAGTTATACGCTCGGGTTTTTATTTAGGCTTTTATCATCAAGAATTAAGTAAACTAAGTGAGCGTAGCTATCATGACAAATGTTTACCAGCGTTAAAAACAATTGCGAAGAACCCGAATTTTAAACTTGGTACATCAGAACAAAATAAAGTAATTTCGTCGTATGGAATGTTAATTGGAGGCGCGTCGGCTGATGTTGAAATAATTCAATATGCTGCTGGAATTCTTAAACAATATAATGATAATNTTTCTACGTTTATTGAAGATCGGACAAAAGGTGATGCTATATATAACTTGATGAAAGAAATTGATTATGATGTTCAGTCGTATATGTATACTACGGACAAAGAACCAAAAGATACGATGTGGTATAAGAACATCGATAGCTTTATTAATGAAGTAAGTCGTTTTGCACTAATTGGTACGGTAACGGATAAAAATGNATGGTTAATTAATAATGGCATTTACTATGCTAGCCGATTTGGCAAGTTTCATAGTACACCAACAAAAGGACAGCAAGTTGTTACAGAAGCGATGCGTATTTATCCATATTTAGGACANCAATATTTTGTTGCGGCAGAACAAATCACTACAAATTATGGCGGAGTAGATGCAAACGGAAAGACAATAAATTTAGATAAAATTAGAGAAGATGGCAAGCAAAAATATTTGCCGAAAACGTATACATTTGATGACGGGNCAATTGTCTTTAAAGCGGGAGATAAGGTTACTGAAGAGAAAATTAAACGTTTGTATTGGGCAGCAAAAGAAGTGAAAGCACAATTTTATCGTACAGTTGGTAGTNATAAGCCACTTGAAAGTGGACATGCTGATGATGTGTTAACAATGGTGATTTACAATAGTCCGGATGAATATCAATTTAATCGTCAATTGTACGGCTATGAAACAAATAATGGTGGAATTTACATTGAAGGAATCGGAACTTTCTTTACATATGAACGTACACCGCAGCAGAGTATTTATAGTTTAGAAGAATTGTTCCGTCATGAATTTACACACTATTTGCAAGGAAGATATGAAGTGCCNGGNTTATGGGGACAAGGAGAACTATATCAAAATGAACGCTTGACTTGGTTTGAAGAAGGAAATGCGGAATTCTTTGCAGGTTCAACTCGAGTAGATAGTGTTGTACCGCGAAAAAGTATAATTGGTGGATTATCCAATNATCCAGCTAAGCGATACACAGCTGAGCAAACATTAAATGCAAAATATGGAGCGTGGGATTTTTATAACTATTCGTTTGCATTGCAATCTTATATGTATAATAACCGCCCTGATATGTTCGATAAAGTACATGATTTAATTCGTGCAAATGATGTCCCAGGCTACGATGTATATCGCTCTGCATTAAGTAAAGACAATAAATTAAATGAAGATTACCAATCTTATATGCAAATGCTTATTAATAATCGTGATAAGTATACAATTCCGCAAGTATCAGATGATTATTTAGCAAGGCATAAACTGAAAGCGCTTTCGGATGTTGCGGCGGATATCACAAATGAAGCAAAGTTAAAAAATGTGAAGGTAACAAAGAATAAATCACAATTCTTTAATACATTTACACTACAAGGAACATATACAGGAAGTACGTCAAAAGGAGAAAATGAAGACTGGAAAGCGATGAATCAAGCAACGAATGAGATGCTTAAACATCTTTCGCAAAAAGAGTGGAGCGGATATAAAACATTAACTGCTTATTTCGTAAATTACCGTGTCAATGCAGCTGGGCAATTTGAATATGATATTGTGTTTAACGGAGTGAATACTGAGGAGGATACTAGTGTAGAAAAAGAACCAAATAATTCATTCGATACAGCTAACCCTCTATCTCTGAACACGTTATTACGAGGTAGCCTAAATAATCAAGATCAAGTTGATCGCTTTGTAATTGATATAAGGGAAGCGAAGGTTTACAGATTACCGTTACGAATGAGCAAAATCTTGGATTGAATTGGGTATTATATCACGAGTCAGATTTGAATAACTATGTTACTTATGCAACAAAGTACGAAGGAAATAAATTGCTGGGAAGCTATTATGCGAATCCGGGGAAATATTATTTAAGTGTATATAAATATGGCAGTGGAACAGGGAATTATACAATAGAAGTAAAATAATAGAAAGGGGCTGTTTCGAAAGCCTCTTGTTAATTATATAACCACCTGCTGCTAATTTTTTCATAACACAGTACTTGGAAATGATATGTTATTAGCCTTTTGTGGATTTAAAATAAAGTCATGATCTTTAAAACAAAGTCGCGACGTTTGTAAGGAAGTCACACTGTTTTGAAAAAAGTTAAACTGTTTATAAAAAAAATGAAATTCCTTATCTTAAGAAGGGATTTCGTTTTTTAAATTATACTAACGGGACCAACTGTTACTTACTAATTTAGACATTAAATATCTATTTCACAAGTAAAGCTCCGAGGCCACCTTCAATGATTCAATCGTTACCATCCTTTCAGCCTTGGGGGAGCTCTCTGATACACTCCTAACCATCTACTCTCCTCTTCATCGCAAATAAAATCATGGCAAATTACAGTTGTTTAAGTTATTATAACGGATTATAAAAAAATACATGCTATTTTGTCAATACATTTTTAATCACGCTATTTACGGACAGTAAGACTCACTTCTTACGACAAAGAAGTTAAATTAGGAATCAACTGCTCGTAAAAGCCTGATTCATGAGGGAGAAAACTCTCAACGATTAAAGTTTCACTCTATTATGTTTTCCTTGTAACTCTACGATTAAAAGGCGAAACACTTTTTTATAAGGTTTCATTTCATGCTGATTATGCTACAAGATAGAAATTAGAGTTCGCTATTTACTCTTAAGCTCGATTATGGGTAACTACTCACCTAGATTTGCTACGNTGATGAAGTGTTTTTATAATAATCGGGTAATGGTGTTTATTTCTAATCTAGTTATTATTTTCTAATTAATTTATATATAATAATTTTCTGAAAAAATAATTGTATTTTTCAGACAGATAAATTATTATAAAATAAGTAATTTTGTAATTTTATGACGAAGGGAAGATAGGGTGAATTTTCCGACTATTGCGAATGGTTAATAGGAAATGGAAAATGATTTTAGGGCAGCTTTTAAAAGAGAGAAAAAAGTGACGCTTGCTTCATCATTTTGATACCTAATAGAAATTGTAGTATAGTGTTCAGCTTGGGATTTAATAGCGCAAGAGGGGGAAATAAAGTGGAAAACAAAGAACTAAAGAGGGGTTTAGAAGCGCGTCATATTCAAATGATTGCTTTAGGCGGTACAATTGGTGTTGGTTTATTTATGGGTTCAGCAAGTACGATTAAATGGACAGGTCCGTCGGTAATGCTTGCTTATGCAATCGCAGGAATTTTTATATTTTTCATTATGCGTGCGATGGGAGAAATGTTGTATGTAGAGCCAGGTACAGGTTCATTTGCGACATTTGGCCATAAGTATATACACCCATTAGCAGGGTATATGACGGCATGGAGTAACTGGTTCCAGTGGGTGATTGTTGGAATGTCAGAAATTATAGCGGTTGGGGCATACATGCAGTACTGGTTCCCGGATCTGCCTGCTTGGGTGCCAGGTATCATCACAATGGTGATTCTTGGTGCGGCGAATTTAATTTCTGTTAAATCATTTGGTGAATTTGAATTTTGGTTTGCGATGATTAAAATCGTTACCATTGTGTTAATGATTATTGCGGGGGTTGGACTTATTTTCTTCGGATTTGGTAACGGAGGGAATGCAATCGGTTTATCTAATCTTTGGGAAAATGGCGGCTTCTTTACAGGTGGCTGGTCAGGGTTCTTCTTTGCTCTATCACTAGTTGTTGGGGCTTATCAAGGTGTCGAATTAATTGGGATTACAGCTGGCGAAGCAAAAGATCCGAGAAAAACGTTAACTAAAGCGATTCAAAGTACGATTTGGCGTATTTTAATTTTCTATATTGGGGCAATTTTTGTTATTGTAACTGTTTACCCTTGGGATCAACTAAGCTCAATTGGTAGCCCGTTTGTGGCAACTTTTGCGAAAGTTGGGATTACAGCAGCTGCTGGGCTGATTAACTTTGTCGTAATCACAGCTGCAATGTCTGGCTGTAACAGTGGTATTTACAGTGCAGGACGTATGCTTTATACACTAGGAATGAATGGACAAGCACCAAAATACTTTGCAAAAGTCTCCCGTAATGGTGTGCCTTTATTTGGTACGATTGGCGTGTTAATTGGCTTAGCGATTGGCGTTATTTTAAGTTATATTGCACCAAAAAACTTATTCGTGTATGTATACAGTGCAAGTGTACTTCCTGGTATGATTCCGTGGTTTGTCATTCTGATTAGTCAAATTCGATTCAGAAAAGCAAAAGGAGCTGAAATGGACAATCATCCGTTCAAAATGCCATTTGCGCCTGTTACAAACTATGTAACGATTGCCTTTTTAATCATGGTACTAATCGGTATGTGGTTCAACGAAGACACACGAATCTCACTTATTGTAGGCGTTATTTTCCTGGCTATCGTTGTCATTAGCTTTTATGCTTTTGGAATAGGTAAGCGTGTTCCAGTAGAGGTTCAAACAGAAAATGAAGTGGGTAACCGATAATTTACTTTGTTTGGTTAACGTTTTTCTAATTGGACAATAATACGAAGAATTTTTGATGAGGTATCAAGACAACCGAATGTTTCATAGTGCTAATAAAAAGCAAACAACCGATGAGAAAGACTCAGTAGGTTGTTTGCTTTTTTGTATTGTTCTTTTTATTTTTTTAGTGGTAGCAATAACTTAGAAACACTATTTTTCACTCATAAAGTGGATGAGTAAAAAGTTGTGAAAGTGGATGGTCCTTTTGAAATAAATATCCCTTATTATAAAAGAGAAGGGTAGTATGCTTTAAGTATCTTGATTATGCTCTCATCCAAAAAGTATAAAGTTTTTAAGTCGAACGATTAGATTTTCTGTTCAAATAGACTGGTTTTAGAGAGGAGAAAGCCAATGAAATTTGCAATTTCATTAGTTATTATTATTGTAATTGTATCACTTTTGGGAACGATGTTAGTTGCAAGAAACACGGAGGGAAATTACGGTCAGTCTACGAAGCAGAATGTGACGAACTTGTCTGTTATTTATATCGTCCTTTTATTAAGTCTTCTTATAGGAGTTACGTGGTATGCGGTTGCTGTCTTGTAGTCTTTGTACTTTAGATAAGTAGGTGGCCTAAATGAAATGGAATGTTTATTTTTTAACACTATTCTTTTTTATAAGGATATAGAGACATCACCTTTTAATGTAAAGAAGCTCCATTCCTCAAATATGTGAATGTACAATAGGAGTGGGAATTCAATTCGTATATCTATTTAGTTACTACTATTCACATTGTAGAATGAGTGAATATCTTCATAGTTGGGAATGAATAGGGCAAACTATGCTAAATTCAAACAGCGAAATACTTAGTATATAACAAACAGAGGTTAACACCTTAATTTTATTTTAATCAATAAAAAGTCTGCTGATAAGGGGGAGGGAATTAGATGGAATGGAGACCCAATCGTGCAGATAAAACGCCAGTCTACAAACAAATTGCTGACTATATAGAACAGGGGATTTCTTCAGGAGAATTTTCTTCAGATAGTATGTTACCTTCGGAACGTACTTTAGCAAAAGAGTTGCAAGTGAACCGCAGTACGGTAGTAGCGGCATATGAGGAACTGAAATCACTTGGGGTAGTAGAGAGAATAAAAGGAAGTGGAACGCGTGTAAACACAGATATATGGGGGATATCGCGTAAACGTACGCCAAATTGGGGGAGATATGTAGAAGATGGTTCATTCCTCCCGAATCTACCGCTAGTTCAACAAATTCGAACAGAAACTCAGAAGGATGATTTGATTAATTTAGCAAGTGGTGAGTTGTCACGGGATTTGTTTCCTGCTGACCAGTTTCGCAGGATTCTCTCAGAACAAATATTTATGGAGAATCTAGGATATGATCATCCACAAGGAAATGAAAAGTTAAGGGAAACGATTTCTTCACATGTAGATAAATATAANAATATCGATGTTGATCCACGCTCTATTTTAATTACATCAGGGGCGCAGCAGGCACTTAATCTTATTGTGCAGTGCTTGCTTAAGCCAGGAGATGCCATTGCTATTGAGNATCCATCGTATTGTTTTTCGCTTCCGATGTTTAAATCTGCCGGGTTAAAAATATACCATTTACCTGTGGATCAACATGGCATGAATCCGGATGATTTGATAGATTTACACAGAAAGCACCGAATTCGCANGGTATTTCTAAATCCGGATTATCAAAATCCAACCGGAACGGTCCTTTCATTGTCTCGTCGCAAAAAGATTTTGGGATTGTCATCTGAATTTGGTATACCAATTGTGGAAGATGATCCTTATAGCTTAACTTCTTTCAATGGAGAAGTAAATCCAACCTTAAAGTCTATGGATACGAATGGAAATGTTCTATATATTAGTTCATTATCGAAAATCGTAGCATCTGGATTGCGNATTGGGTGGGTGATTGGTCCACCTCAGGTCATTGAGCGTTTAGCAGATGCAAAGCAGCAAGTAGATTTTGGACATAGTGTCTTTCCTCAATGGATAGCGAATCAATTCTTAGAATCAGAAAATTTTCATGCGCATATTTCTATGCTTCGTAAACANCTGAAACAGAGAANGGATCAATTAATCACAAGTCTTGGGGAACTTTTAGGGAATCAGGTTGAATTTCATGTTCCAGAAGGCGGTATCCATTTGTGGTGTCAAGTGCAGGGTTCAATTGATGAATATCATTTATTAGGAAGAGCGATACAAAATGGTGTAGCTTTTGTTCCAGGGAGTGTATTAGGTTCGAAAAAAGAATATGTACGTTTTACTTTTGGAAGAGCGAACACAGATCTTATTCATGTAGGGATTAAAAGATTTGTAGAGACTCTAAATAGTATTCGACGATAATAGGAATCATGTAATAATAAGAATTTAGAATGTAGTGGAGATGATAAAATATGACGACCTGGTTTATAGTTATGTTAGTTCTTTTCGGTGGTCTTAAAATAGTAGTGTCCAGTCTTCCAACCTCTGTTGTGGAGTCTTTTGTCAGTAGATTTGAATTGCATCCACAACTTAATGGTGAGGCTGTTACTGTAACAATTGATGGAAACCGATTAGCAGATGAAGATAAACTTCAAATTATTGATTACTTTAACGAAGCAATATTTTTAGAGAAATATTATTTTCCACCAGAGGGCAGTGAGACTCCATTGATCATTGATACGAAGAGAGGAAAAAACGATGTTAGGTTTTGGGTTTATAGTTACAACGATCATGTTGATGTAGTCAAACAGTACAAGAGGAAAGTAGTCGCGTATAGTCTGCGTTCCAAAAGCCTTCAAAACCATTCTATGTTAGTAATGGGAGAGGTAGTTTAACAGATTTTTAAAGGGACGGTCTAAAACCCATTACAAAGACAAATCATAAAGAGAAGGAGCAATTGGAATGAGTTGCTCCTTTTTGGAATGCAACAATATTTAGTATAACGATATTATTCGTATCTTAAACCATTAGAAATACGTTCAATAGATTCCCAATCTTTTACGATAATTTGTTTGTTTTCTTTGCGAATGACATTCGTTATACTTAATTTTTCGATAATGCGATTTAGATGTCGAGTTGTAGTACCGATAAGTGAAGCGATCTCGTGATGATCTGTTGTACGGATTTCTCTCCCGAATAGTTTAGAGGTATTTCGTATTGTGCATAAGTAACTTGCAAATCGTGTTTCCACTGAAGCTAACAAATTAATACGTGAGGCAGTCGTACATGTTTGTAGTTTGTAAGTCACATGGTGTAAAAGTTCTTGTGAAAAAGCAATGTCATGTAAAAGTACATTATTAACATAGTGTTTATTGATAAAAATAAAATCGGTTTTTTCTTCAGCGCTTACATGCGATTGTATATTTACATTTTGAATGAGTTCAATATCACCCATAATGGAAACGGCAGAACAAAATCGAAGTAATAATGCTTTTCCTGTAATTACACTCGTCGTAATTTTTGTACGTCCAGATATTTGAATGTATAGACCGTCAATAGCTTCTCCTTCGTGTAACACAATCTCTTTTACATCATATCGTCGAATTTGAAATGGGTGATGAAGATGTGTAAAAAGTTTCTGTATATGTTCATTTGCTAAGTAAGTTGATAGTAGCAAGTCGTCTTCAATTTTTTTCATGATTTTCCTCCTTTTTCGGACATCTGTCCTGTTCATTATAAAAGAATTTTTTTACATTAAAAAGAAAGGAGTGATGTATATGAAATTTATTTTTGATATTGATGGTACAATTTGTTTTAAAGGAAACCCATTAACGGAAGGTATAATTCAAGCATTAGATACTTGTCATGCTAGAGGACATGAAATCATATTTGCATCTGCTAGACCAATAAGAGATTTATTACCTGTAATACCAAGGCATATGCATCACTATTCAATGATTGGTGGAAATGGGGCATTTGTTGTAAAAGAAGGAAAAGTCATTGAGGTTACACCATTTGATAAATCAACAATGAAGTCTATTCGTTCATTAATAGAGGAGCATCACCTTGCTTATTTGATCGATAGTCAATGGGATTATGCTTATACTGGAAGTGAAAATCATCCAATTTATCGCAACATAGATCCTGATAAATTAGCTACTAATGTATCGATTGATTGCATCGATGAAATGGTGAAAGTTGTGTTGTTCCCTGATGGGAATGAAGAAAAATTAGTGGAAGTGTTAAATGAACTACCTGTGCAAATGTATGCACATCATCAAGAGGACATAATTGATATAAGTCCATTAGGGATTGATAAATGGAAAGGATTACAAAAGTTAGGAGTAGAAGAAGGATCATTCATCGCTTTCGGTAACGATGCAAATGATGTACCAATGTTTTTGCATGCGAAAGAGGGAGTTTGTATTGGTGATCATAAAATGTTGCGCTCCGTTGCATCTATGAGCCTACAGAGTAATGAGCAATGTATTATTGAAAAAATTATTAAGTTATCAGACATAGAATCTAGGAATATATGGGACTTAATGAGGAACCTTTAAAGCAAATTAGAAGTTGGTTTCTAATTTGCTTTTTCTTTATATAGTAACTTTGTTTTTATTAATCTACAACTACTACTTAGTATTGTAGCCACCGATAAATCTTCCACATAAAAAACATGAAAATCATATATCCAAAGAAAGAATAATAATGATGCCAGTTTTCATTGTGAGTAAACAATCCTAAGCTTTCAGCAAATTGTTCGGATATACTTGCACAAATGCCGATTAGCATAATAAATAGAATTCTTGAGAATGTAGATAAAGCTTTGGCAATATGTAAAAAGAAAGCAGTAAAGGTTGGCAATATAAATAATGTAAAAGCGATATTGACCGAAAACATATTTGGAAATGGTCTGACTGGAAAAGCATACATTTGTTTACTAACAAATAGATAGTCTAAATATGTTCCAATGAAACAGGAGAAAATGATGGCGACTATAAATGCTAGGTGATTACTCTTCTGTTTCTTCTTCTCTGAGAAGGATATTTTTTTTCGTAAGAATTGCAAGTTCAATTTTTTCCATCGTTTTACAATAGTCATCCTCAATCTTCCCATTTGTATTTTCTCCTTTATCAATGAAATAGTCTACGATACGCCAGTCTTCAAACCAGTCTCCTTTTTCTGCCTCTTCATGTTTCAAATCTTTCCATGCGTATATTAATTGAGGGCTGTATAAACGATTTGCATCTTTTCTGAGGTGACATTTTTTTATTCTACGTTTATAAAATTCACGAGAAAATGACTCATTTACATCAGAAAACAAATGAGGCCAGTAGTCTTTCCGTGAAGCAGTATGCGAATGATCGTGAGCCCAATTTATTACTTTGGATAACGTATGTTCGTTGCGAAACAATAAAGAGTATAATCGTTTGCCTAGTAGAATTCGTTCATGTAAGGAGGTAAAGTGTTTCATTGTATCACCAAATAACAATGTTTTTTGTTTGGTCTCATCTTCATAGTATGGAAAAAGGATATGATTAAAACGGAAGAAGTCAAAGAGCTTAAATCCAATACTATCTAGTACGGTCTTTTTAAAGTGATCATTTTGAATGACTCTTTTTTCTAAATAGCTTTGTTCATTAATAATCGTTGCTATAGCTAATGTATAGTGATTGCCCGTTTTCCAAAAATGGTTCCACATCGTTTCCATAAACGTTGAGACATTGAGATGGGGTAGGAGGTAAAAGAGAGTTTTAGATCTTTTAAGGCTTTGTTCATATAGTAAAAATTGTGGATACACATCTTGGAAGATTAACCAGTTTCCCCGTTCTAAAAAAGAGTAGTAGGTAAGTTGGTCTTTTTCTGATAACAATCTTGTATATAAATCCCCTTTTAAATCTGTCATATTCCAACCGCCATTACGTGATACCATATGTCCAAGTAGAGCCCAGTGTATTTCAGGATGCTGAAGGTAAAACTGATAATAAGCACGTGTTCTCGTCACGTTATTTTTGTTCAGTTGTTTTGTTTGTTCTGTAATGTTATAAATAAGCATTTTCTCTTCTATTGTTAATGCAGCCTTTTTAAAGGAAGCGGTACTACTTTTGCTTTTTTTCTTTAGTTCATTTTTTACATCTAAAAGAGAAAGCGGGATCGCTTTGGAAGACCCGTTCCATTTTCTTTTTCGATTGTTTTCATACATTTTATTTCCTCCTGTTAACATGAATTTCAACAAATAGTTTAATAGAACGGTTACCATCATTTTATTACACATATTCTGAATAAATGTGGACTGTTTTTTGGGGACATAAACAGTGTAATATTTTTTACCATAAGCACGATAAGTCTTTTGTACTATTTCATCTTCATACGAATGAGGGATTCAATAAACGTGGAACTCGATTATATTAACAGATAGGAGCATAAAAAATATAAGGAGAGAAAAGCATGAAGAATTGGGTTCAAATTAGAATTGCACGCCCGACAGCTAAATTTGAAGAAGTTATCGCATTTTATGAAGAAGGATTATGCTTAAAACGGATAGGGGAGTTTCATAATCATGAAGGTTATGATGGAGTTATGTTTGGATTACCTGATGTAGAATATCATTTAGAGTTTACAAGGCATATCAACGGCAGTCCATGTCCAGCTCCAACAAAAGATAACTTACTGGTGTTTTATATGACTCATAAAGCTGAGATTGAAAAAGTAACTAACAGGTTACATGCAATGGGTTATGATGAAGTTGAACCAGAAAATCCATACTGGAAAGAAAAAGGTATTACAATAGAAGATCCTGACGGGTGGAGAATTGTACTCATGCATATAGAGAAATAAAAGTAGTATATTTATAAAAAAGAGNTCGTTTGTTCTAGTNTCCCGTTAAAAATTTAAATATANAAAGAGTCTATTTTGATGATACTGTCTTCAANATAGACTCTTATATTTTTGTTAAGTTTTATATATTTATAAATTCGCACTAATGTGGTCTTTCTTTTTCCTCTCTAAAGTATTTAAAAACATTTGAAATGCTTTAAATGATTGCTGGAATATTGGACTTTGGATAAAAGTGTATAAGAATGTTACGATGAAAACGGGACCTCCTAGAATGTATCCAATTACAAGCACAATACTCTCCACAATGATTCTAGCACGACTTACAGATAATCCAGTTTTATCCGAAATGGCAAGCATAAATCCATCCCGCGGTCCTGCACCAATTCCGGCAGCGACATACATGCCACCTCCAATGCCTGTAATTATGATTCCAGCAAGTAAAATAAGAAGATTTATCCATAAATACTGAGTAGCATGAGGAAGGATATTCAATCTCAAGAAAAAATCCATAATAGGACCGATTAGCAGTGCATTTAAGAATGTCCCTACGTTTATGTATTTTGGATCTACTACTAAAGAAACCAGAACGAGAAATAAACCGCATATAACACTCCATGTGCCGATTGTCCATCCGAATCGCTGAAAGAGTGCCATATTCAGAACTTCCCATGGATGCAGACCAAGGAATTTAACTTTTACCGCAATGGCGTTTCCGAGTCCAAAGAAAGTTAACCCTAAGAAAAAAAGAAAATACCGAAAGAGTGTGAGTCCCATCTTTAATCCCCCTAATATTATATATAATTACGTATATTACATGTGGAAATTTAATTATACAAATATTTCTTCTTTTTAATGAAAATGAATAATTTTAGTTTTTATGTGTGTGTAGTAATCAAAAGGTGAAACTACTTTTAATATAGGGGTTGTTACCAGTGAACAGACGAGTACTATTGATAATATACTTATTTCAAGCTATTTGTTAGTTTGTATATTATGTAAATATCATTCATTAGTAAAATGAATATTTTTGATTTTATAAATAGGGAATACTAATGTATTTTTGTACTTACAGTAAAAAAATCTATATAAGATCTGTTACTATTTTAAGAGGAAAGTATATATTTTTATATCTTCAAACAAGGGAGAACATACGCTTTTTAATGGGGGCGAAATACTAAAAGTAATGAAAAAACGACATGGTTACAGTCAAAAACTTTAAAAAATTTCACCATGAGGATTATAATAAAGAGAGGTTCATGAAAAAGGAGTGAAATAATTTGAAACAAGAGCTTATAGAAAGATTTACAAGATATGTGAAGGTAGATACACAATCGAATGAAGAAAGTCATACAGTACCATCAACACCGGGGCAAATTGAGTTTGGAAAATTACTAGTTGAAGAATTAAAGCAAATTGGTTTGACAGAAGTAACGATGGATGAAAATGGATATGTCATGGCAACGCTTCCTGCCAATACGGAAAAGGATGTTCCTGTAATTGGTTTTTTAGCTCATTTAGATACAGCAACTGATTTTACAGGAAAGAATGTGAAACCGCAAATTCATGAGGATTTTGATGGGAAGGCAATTACATTAAATCAGGAATTGAATGTTGTTTTAACACCAGAGCAGTTTCCAGAACTGCCATCATATAAAGGGCATACCCTGATTACGACGGATGGAACAACACTTCTTGGTGCAGATGATAAAGCAGGCCTTACAGAAATTATGACGGCTATGAATTATTTATTACATAACCCACAAATTAAACATGGAAAGATTAGAGTGGCATTTACGCCTGATGAAGAAATCGGTCGGGGACCATCTCACTTTGATGTGAAAGCTTTTGGAGCATCTTTTGCTTATACAATGGACGGAGGTCCGCTTGGAGGATTGGAGTATGAGAGCTTCAATGCTGCAAGTGCAAAACTTACTTTTAAAGGAAATAATACGCATCCTGGAACAGCAAAAAATAAAATGCTAAATGCAAGTAAGTTAGCGATGGAGTTTCATGCGAAGTTACCAGTAGAAGAGGCACCTGAATATACAGAGGGGTATGAAGGTTTCTATCATCTTATTTCTATAAATGGTGATGTTGAGCAAAGTAAAGTTCATTACATTATTCGAGATTTTGATCGTGATAACTTCGAGACTCGTAAAAATACAATCACGAATATTACGAAACAGATGCAAGAAAAATATGGTGAAGAAAATATCATTCTTGGGATGAATGATCAGTATTACAATATGCTTGAGAAAATTGAACCGGTCAGGGAAATTGTTGATATTGCGTATGAAGCGATGAAAACTCTAGATATTGAACCAAATATTCAACCAATCCGCGGGGGGACCGATGGCTCTCAATTATCATATATGGGCTTGCCGACGCCAAACATTTTTACTGGTGGGGAAAACTATCACGGTAAATTTGAATACGTTTCTGTAGATAATATGGAAAAAGCTGTTCAGGTTATTATAGAAATAGCACGATTATTTGAAGAGCAGGCATAAAAAAAGAAATCCAGGTAGTGAAAAAAGACTATCTGAATTTCTTTTTAATTGCTCAATGATATACTTACTTGTAATTGCATTTGGCATTCTCACGTTAGTAGATATCAGTAGGGAATATAATTCCTGGTTTCACTTTATAGTATGAACAATAGATAGGTTTTATTTATTGAAATGAACCTATCTATTGTTGTGCTGAAGAATTTAATACAGAACTCGCCATAAATAAAAGGTCGCATAGGATTCCCAATTCTTCCATGCTGAAGCATACTCTCTTATTTCTTTTTTTGTTGGTTTATGATCTGACCCTGTTAAAAGTTTGATCACATTTTGTAGGCCAACATCATCAATTGGAAAAGCGGAAGGGAATCTTAGACAACGCATTAAAACATAATTTGCTGTCCATGGTCCAATACCACGTATGTCGGTTAATGTTTTCTCAGCATCTTTTAGGT
>JGI25151J46595_10001036_pt1 | contig 20784 bp, 17 predicted proteins | sample AraplaMF_Col_mLB_FD_46595 | JGI IMG/M metagenome (IMG submission 46595) | reverse complement strand
CTTCAACTAATAATTCTTAAGTGGAGATCACCCAGCATGAAAAAATCGCTACTCGCGCTTGCCGCGATGAGCGCTTTTGCCACGGCTGCAAATGCGCAAACGAGCGTCACCCTTTACGGCGTGGTCGACGTGCCCATCGAATATAACAACCACCTGGCACCCGGCTTCAACACCAACCCCGCAACGTGGGGCCCCAATGGACGTCCGCCTTCGCTGGCAGGCGGTGGCAGCCGTGTTGGCCTGCAGACCGGCGGCGGCCTGTCCGGCTCGCGCTGGGGTCTGCGTGGCACCGAGGACCTCGGTGGTGGCCTGAAGGCGCTGTTCGTGCTGGAAAGCGGTTTCGGCCTGGACGACGGCAGGTCGCAGCAGGGCGGCCGTCTGTTCGGTCGTCAGGCTTACCTGGGCCTGCAGAGCGATACCGTGGGTCGCCTGACCTTTGGTCGCCAGTACACGACGATGTTCGACATGTTCGCGAACTTCTCGCCGACTGGCTACGCCACGCTGTACGAACCGGTGGTGGCACAGCTGGGTACCAACTTCCGCTCGGATAACACCGTCAAGTACACGGCCGTGTTCGGCCCGGTCACTGCCGAAGCGCACTGGAGCTTCGGCACCGGCGTGGCGGCAATTGGTCCGGTACCGCTGGCCAACGCCGGCTCCGGCGAAACTCCGGGCAACTTCAACAACAACGCGGGCGGCGGCGCCGGCGTGCTGTACCTGAGCGGCCCGCTGGGCCTGACGCTGGCCTACGACGAATGGCGACCGGCCATCACGATCGGCCAGCCCGGCCGTGCGCGCAAGGTGGGTGCCGCCGGTAGCTACTCGTTCGGCCCGGCCAAGCTGATGGCCGGCTACCGCTACGGCCGCACCACCGACAACACCGGTGCGGAGCTGCTGCGCGACAACTACTACTGGTTCGGCGTGAACTACCAGGTTACCGCCCCGCTGGGCCTGACGCTGGCGTACTTCTACGACGACGTGAAGACGATGCGCGCCTCGTCGGCCTTCGTGGCCGACAACCCGAAGAACCCGTGGCAGATCAGCTTCGTGGCCGACTACAACTTCTCGAAGCGCACCGACGTCTACCTGACGGCCGGCTACGTGAAGAACTCGGGCCTGAACTTCGACACCTCNGCAGTGAGCTTTGCCAACGGCTACCCGCTGCAGCAAGGCAAGACCAGCCAGATCGGCGTGGCCGTGGGTATGCGCCACAAGTTCTGACCGTCGGTTCGTTCGACACTGTTCCTTTTCTTCGAAGGCGCCTCCGGGCGCCTTTTTTTCGTCCTGCGCATGAATGTCTCAACGGGTTTCACCTCATCCGCGAAGTGGCGCGTGCCCGACTAGAATGGCCTGCAGACCGGAACACCCGGCCGCCTTACCTGGAGACCCTCTCATGCAAGCACCCCGCCGGCGCACCGTCGCGCTGCTCCTGTCGATTGCCTTCGGCCCGCTGGCCGCGTCATCCGCCATCGCCAGCGATGCCTATCCCACCAAGCCGATCCGGCTCGTGGTGCCGTTCCCCGCCGGCGGCACCACCGACATCATGGCCCGCGCGGTTTCCGCCGAGCTGTCGAAGCTGCAAGGCTGGAACGTGGTGGTCGACAACAAGCCCGGCGCGGGCGGCAACATCGGCTCGGACATCGTGGCCAAGGCCGCGCCCGACGGCTACACGCTGCTGATGGGCACCGTGGGCACCCATGGCATCAACCAGTCGCTGTACGGCAAGCTGCCGTTCGACCCGATCAAGGATTTCGCGCCGATCACGCTGGTGGCCGCCGTGCCAAACGTGCTGGTGGTGAATCCCGCGTTCGCGCAGCAGAACAAGATCAATTCGGTGAATGACCTGATCGCCTATGCCCGCGCAAACCCGGGCAAGCTGAACATGGCGTCAAGCGGCAACGGCACGTCGATCCATCTGGCCGGCGAGCTGTTCAAGACGCAGACCAAGACGTTCATGGTCCATTTCCCGTACCGCGGCAGTGGCCCGGCCCTGACCGACCTGAGCGGCGGCACGATGCAGGTGATGTTCGACAACCTGCCGTCGTCGATGCAGCTGATCAAGTCCGGCAAGCTCAAGGCGCTGGCCGTGACCAGCGCGAAGCCGTCGCCGGCCCTGCCCGGCGTGCCCACGATCGCCCAGGCCGCCAACCTGCCGAACTACGAGGCCAGCTCCTGGTTCGGCCTGCTGGCCCCGGCCGGCACGCCGCCGGAGATCATCCACCGCATCCAGCAGGAGGTGGCGAAGAGCCTCGGCACGCCGGCCGTGCGCGAGCGGCTGATGGCCCAGGGGGCCGATCCGGTGGGCAACACGCCGGAGCAGTTCGCCGCGCTGATCCGCTCCGAAACCACCAAGTGGGCCAAGGTCGTCAAGGATTCGGGGGCCAAGGTCGACTAGCCGGGCATATACTTGAGGCATCAAATGTTCAGGCTGCTGGAATCACGATGCCCAATCCTTCCCCTGCCGGCGCCGCCGCCGACGCCCCGCCGCTCGACCTCGAGACCGGCATCGGCGAATCGGATCACGAGGCGCTGCGGCTCTGGTTGCGGCTGCTCACCTGCACCACGCTGATCGAGGGCGATATCCGCTCGCGGCTGCGGCAGGACTTTGCCGTGACGCTGCCGCGCTTCGACCTGATGTCGCAGCTGGACCGCCATCCGGAAGGTCTCAAGATGGGCGAGCTGTCGCGCCGCATGATGGTGACGGGCGGCAACGTGACGGGCATTACCGACCAGTTGCAACAGGAAGGCCTGGTCACACGCGAGGCCTTGCCGGCCGACCGCCGCGCCTACCTGATCCGCCTGACGCCGGCCGGGCGCGAGGCGTTCTCCAGCATGGCGCGTGCCCATGAGAGCTGGGTGGAACAAATGTTCGCGGGACTTGCCGAAACGGACAGGCGCACCCTGTTCCGCCTGCTTGGCCGCCTGAAGGCCAGCCTCACCACGCCATGACGCCCAAGATGCCCACGATGCCAGCCCGCTTGTTCAGCTCTCTGTTTCGATCCCCGTTCCGGTCCCCGTTCCGATCCGCGGCGGGCCTGGCCGCCGCCGGCCTGGTGGCCTCGTGCAGCAGCACGCCGCCGGCGCCACAGGTCACGCCCGTGCAGGCCGCGGTCAAGCTGGGCCGTGTGACCGGGAAAACCTTCCTTTCGCGTGTGGATGTGCCGCAGGCGGCCAGCTATGGCGGCTACAGCAGCGTGGGTGGGGTGGCTGCCGGCGGTGGTGGCGGTGGGGGCGGCGTGGGGGTGGGCTTCTCGTTCGACCTGAGCCGGCTGCTCAACAAACCCCCGCCACCCGCGCAGATGGATCTGTTCCAGTACAAGGTCAGGACGATGGATGGCCTCGTGGCCGAGGTCAACGGACCAGCGGCGCCGGGGCTGGAGCCCGGCGCATGCGTGCGGCTGATCTATCCGGACGGCTCGACGCAGCCGCAGATTGCGCCCTCGAACGAGTGTTGAGGGCGCCGCAGCCCGTTGAGGGCGCTCAGGCAGCCTTGCGGCTGTCGCGCAGTTCCCGGCGCAGGATCTTGCCGACGTTGGTCTTCGGCAGTTCGGTACGGAACTCGACGTACTTGGGGCGCTTGTAGCCGGTCAGGCGGTCCTTGCAGAACGCGATCACGTCGGCCTCCGACAGCGCCGGATCGCGCTTGACCACGAACAGCTTGACCACCTCGCCCGAGTGCTGGTCCGGCACACCCACCGCCGCCACTTCCAGCACGCCCGGGCACTCGGCCACCACGCCTTCCACCTCGTTCGGATACACGTTGAAGCCCGACACCAGGATCATGTCCTTCTTGCGGTCGACGATCTTCGTATAGCCGCGCTCGTCCATCACGCCGATGTCGCCGGTCTTGAAGTAGCCGTCGGGCGTCATGACCTTGGCTGTCTCGTCGGGGCGATTCCAGTAGCCGGCCATCACCTGCGGGCCGCGCAGGCAGATCTCGCCCGGCTGCCCCAGCGGCAGTTCGTTGCCGTCGTCGTCGCGGATCGACACTTCCGTGGACGGCAGCGGCAGGCCGATGGTGCCGGAGAACGCGTCGCTGTCGGTCGGGTTGCAGGTGGCCGACGGCGAGGTTTCCGACAGGCCGTAGCCTTCGATGATCGGGCAGCCGGTCTTGGCCAGCCAGTTCTTGGCCACCGCTTCCTGCACCGCCATGCCGCCGCCATTGGCCACGCGCAGGCCGGAGCAGTCGATCCTGGCGAAGTCGGGGTGGTTCAGCAGCGCGTTGTAGAGCGTGTTCACGGCCGGGAACATGTGGAACTTGTACTTCTGCAGTTCCTTGATGAAGCCCGGGATATCGCGCGGATTCGGAATCAGGATGCTCAGGCCGCCGCTGCGCATGCCCAGCAGGCAGCAGACCGTCAGCGCGAAGATGTGGTACAGCGGCAGCGCCGTGATCGTGATCACCTGGTCGATGTGCGCGCCCTTGGCCAGCGCCGGCTGCATCCACGCCTCTGACTGCAGCACGTTGGCCACGATGTTCCGGTGCAGCAGCGTGGCGCCCTTCGACACGCCGGTGGTGCCACCCGTGTACTGCAGGAACGCGATGTCATCCGGCCCCGTGTTCACGGGCTTCAGCGTCATGCCACGGCCTTCGGCCAGCACGTCGTTGAAGCGCACGCAATTCGGCAGCTCCCAGGCCGGCACCATCTTCTTGACGTTGCGCACCACGAAATTGACGATGGCGCCCTTCAGCCCGCCCAGCATGTCGCCCATGCTGGCCACCACCACATGCTTGACCGGCGTGGCCGGCAGCACGGCTTGCAGCGTGGCGGCGAAGTTTTCCAGGATGACGATGGCCTCGGCGCCGCTGTCCTTGAGCTGGTGCTCCAGCTCGCGCGGCGTGTACAGCGGGTTGACGTTGACCACCACATAGCCCGCGCGCAGCACGGCGGCCAGCACCACCGGATACTGCAGCACGTTCGGCATCATGATGGCCACGCGGGCGCCGGGACGCAGGCCGCGCGACTGCAGCCACGCCGCGAAGTGCGCCGACAGCTGGTCCAGCTCGCGATAGGTGATGGCCCGGTCCATGCAGATGAAGGCACGGCGGTCGGCGTAGGTATGGAACGAGTGCTCGAGCAACTGGGCCAGCGAACGGAACTGGCTGGCGTCGATCTCTGCCGGTACGCCCGCCGGATAATGTTTCAGCCACAGCTTTTCCATACCGTCTCCTGAATTTCTGAATGGTCGTTCGATTTTTGGGGAATGCTAAACGCCTGCCCCATGTGAAGACAACCCGTTAGACGAAGTCCTCCACGCATTGGACCGTCGAAATCGTGGATTATGCGCCACCCAGAGGCGGGATCGAGGGAATACCCTGACGATCCTGCCGGTCCTTGGCACCGATCAAGCCGGCGGCAACACCAGCTTCATCATGTTCTGCGCCAGTTCATGCGCCAGCACCTCGGCATCCATGCGTCCGGGCTCGTGCCACGTGTACATGAAACCGATCACGCCGCCCATGGAATGGGCCGTCACCCGTGCATCGCCGAACGCGAACACGCCGGCGGCACGCCCTTCCTCCAACAGCCCATACAGGTCGCGATAGAAGTCGCGCGCCATGGTGTTGAGCCAGGCCACGGTGTCGGGTTTCAGGTACTGGTTGTCGCGGAAGCTCAGCGCGGCGGCCACATGGCACCTGACGCAGCGGCGTGCCATCTCCAGCAGGCACGCATGCAGCCGCTCGCGCACCGGCAGGGCGGGATTGGCCGTCTCGCGGATCACGGGCAGGCAGGTCTGCGCCGATTCGCGGCACAGGATGTCGAAGATTTCGTACTTGTCGGCGAAGTAATAGTAGACCGCCGGCTTGGTCACGCCCAAGGCCTTGCAGAGGTCGTTCATCGTCATGCCCGGATAGCCCTTCGTGTAGAAGAGCTGCGCGGCGGTATCCAGGATCTGCCGGCGACGCGCTTCCTGGCGCTCGGCCACATGGGAGCGCGCGGGGCCGTCGTCGCTCAGCGACGCGGCAACGGTGGCACGCGGCGGATTGCCGGATTTTCGGGGGGCATGAGACATGGCCGCCATTTTCGCATGCGCGGCGGGCGCCACCATCGGGAAACTCCCGCGTCAGGGTTTCGGTGTATCGGCTGCGGCACCGGCGCTGCCGCGCGCCGTCAGCGGCGTGACTTCGGTGGCGGGCGGTGCCAGCTTGCGCAGCGCGGCGTCGCGTTGCGCGGCGGGCAGGTCGCCGATCTGGCGGGCCGCCGCGTAGAACCGCTCCCAGTTGCCATCACACTGGGCCAGCAGCGCCGTGAACGCCGGCACCCATTGCTGATAGGTGGCCACGGCCGCCAGGTGGGCGTTGGTCAGCGGCTGGTCGAACCAGCGGTCGTAGCCGGTGTAGCCGCCCCACTCCGTCTTCAGCCCGGCGTATTGCTGGCGCAGGTCGTCGAAGATGCGCGCCTTGCCCTGGCGCTTGGCGGCGTCGTCGAGCGGGGACTGGTAGAGCGTGACGAGCTTGTCGCGCGTGCTCAGCAGCATGGCGCGGAACTGGCGGCGCCGGCCATCGTAGATTGCGTAGCTGGCGCGGGCGTCGGCCGAGCCTTCCTGCGCCAGCCAGCGTTCCACGCCCGCCACTTCCACGGCCGTGGCGAACGACTCGTTGAACGCGGTGTCGTTGCGCACGTACACCACCTGGTGCGCGAGTTCGTGGAAGACCAGCCGCGCCAGCTCGCCCTCGGGCTGGTAGACGAAGGTGTTCAGCAGGGGGTCGTCGAAATAGCCGAGCGTGGAATAGGCCGGAATGCCGGCCACGTAGGTTTCGAAGCCGTCACGGCGCAAACCCTCGGCGTATTGGTCGGCATCGTCCTGGCTGTAGTAGCCGCGGTACGTGATGCAACCCACCACGGGAAAGCACCATTTGCGCAGGTCCAGCGACAACTCGGGCGTGGCAAACACGCTCCACACCACGTAGGGGCGGTGCAGATTGGCGTATCGGCGATAGCTGCCGTTGTCGGGAAGTTTCAGTTCGCGCGAGGCGTAGTCGCGGATGCGGCGCGCCAGCTCCAGGCGCTGCGCCAGCCGGGTGTCATGGGCGCCGTTGGCGGTAGCGATGGCATCGTCGAGCGACTTCGCCGATGCCATCACGCCCAGATGGCCGCCGATCGACTGATAGTAATAGCCGACCGTATCGCAGCCGGCCGCCAGCGCCGCCACGACGAGTATCGCGAGGACACCCGCCAGGCGCCGGCGGGCCGGCCAGCGCTTCATGGCGCCAGGGCCTCGGCCCGTACCGCCTCGACTTCCACGAGGCAGTCGTAGAACACCGGCGCGCGTCCGATGTCGGTCAGATGCTGGCTGGTCAGCTCGTTGGCATTCTTGCCATCGGGCGCAAGCTTCTTCCACCAGATCGACAGCCCCACCACCAGGCCCTGCTTGGCGCGGTCGGTCACGCGGGCGCGCGCCTGCATGCTGCCGCGGTCGTTGTAGGCGCGCACCATGTCGCCATGGGCGATGCCGCGGGCCGCCGCGTCGTGCGGATGGATGTCGAGATGCGGCTCGCCTTCGGTGGCGCGCAGGCTGTCGACGTTGACGAACGAGCTGTTCAGGAAGTTGCGCGCGGGCGGCGAGATCATCGCCAGCGGATACTTCGCGGCCAGTTCCGGCGCCGAAGCGGGCGTCTCGTACGGCGGCACGTAGGCCGGCACCGGGTCGAGCCCGTCGCGCGCCATGGCCGCCGAGTAGAACTCGCACTTGCCCGAGGGCGTCGGGAAGCCGCCATTGGCGAACGGCGCTGCCGCGATGTTCAGCTTCTGCCAGCCCTGTGCCTTCAGCGTGTCCCAGCTGATGCCCTCGGCGCGCCGGTCGTCGCGACGGATGGCCTGCGCGGCGATGGCTTCGTCGCTGTCGGCAAAGCAGGGGTCGTCGAAACCCATGCGCGCCGCCAGCCGGCGGAAGATCTCGGTGTTGGGCAGCGCCTGGCCCATCGGCTCGATGGCCTGGTTGTTGGCCAGGAAATAGGTATGGCCGTACGCCTTGTGCACGTCCACATGCTCGAGCTGCGTGGTGGCCGGCAGCACGAAGTCGGCGTAGTCGGCCGTGTCGGTGCGGAAGTGTTCCAGCACCACGGTGAACAGGTCTTCGCGCGCAAACCCGCGCGCCACCTTGACCGACTCGGGCGCCACCGCCACCGGGTTGCTGTTGTAGACCACCACGGCCTCGATCTTCGGGCCGCGTCCGGTCGTGCCATCGTCCAGCAATGCATCACCGATCGTGCTCATGTTCACGGTGCGCGGCTGGGCCGGCCAGGTGGGCAGCAGGTCGGGCCGTTGCAGCGCCTCGTTGTCCACCGGGAAAAAGCCCGAGGTGGACAGTTGCAGGCCGCCCGCCGCATGGCGCCAGGCGCCCACCAGCGACGGCAGGCTGGCCACCGCGCGCACGGCCTGGCCGCCGCCGCGCACGCGCTGCACGCCGTAGTTCAGGCGGATGGCCACCGGCTGGCGCTCGCGTACCGCGAGCTGGCCGTACTGGCCGGCCAGCCATTCGATGTCCTCGACCGGCACGCCGCAGATCTCGGCCGCCGTGGCGGGCGGAAACGCCATCGCGCGCTCGCGCAGCGCGTCGAACCCGACCGTGTGCCGGGCGATGTAGTCATGGTCGAGCAGGTCGTCGCGGATCAGCACATGGATCATGGCCAGCGCCAGCGCGCCGTCGGTGCCGGGCATCGGCGCGATATGGCGATGGCATTTCTCGGCCGTCAGCGAACGGTACGGGTCGATCGCCACCAGCGTGGCGCCGCGCCGCTTGGCTTCCTGCGCGCGCGTCCAGAAATGCAGGTTCGAGGCGATCGGGTTGCCGCCCCAGATGATCACCAGCTTCGCGTCGGCCACGTGCTCCATGTCCATGCCCACGCTGGCGCCGTACGTATAGCGCAGCGCCGTGGCGCCGGCACTGGCACAGATCGTGCGATCGAGCAGCGACGCGCCGAGCTTGTGGAAGAACCGCGCGGCCATGCTTTCACCCTGCACCAGGCCCATCGTGCCGGCATAGCTGTACGGCACGATGGCCTCGGGGTTGCGCGCGGCAATGGCCTTCAGGCGCGTGGCGATCTCGTCGAGCGCCTCGTCCCACGAGACCGGCTCGAAGCGGCCCTCGCCCTTCTTGCCGACGCGCCGCAGCGGGGTCAGCACGCGGTCGGCATGGTAGGTGCGCTCGGCATAGCGCGACACCTTGGTGCACAGCACGCCGGCCGTGTTGGGGTGGTCGGGGTCGCCAGCCACCTTGACGGCGCGGCCGTCCTCGACGGTGACAAGCAGCGCACAGGTATCGGGGCAATCGTGCGGACAGGCGGCACGGACAATGCGGGTGGCCATGATGGGATCAGCGGTCAAGCAGGTAGTGGGGGCGCCGGCGCGCGGACATGGGCAGGCGGACGGCCTGGCGCGCCTGTCAAATGTGACTGTGGCGCTGTGGCCTCGGCCGAACATTCCGGACCGGGAGAAATCGTTTGGCTCCGATTGTATTCGATTATGATGTGCCGGCGCGGTCCGGCGCCCATCGCCGGAATCCGTCCTGGCGGCTGGCGCCAGGGCCTCCGTACCGGCACAAGACCGGACAGGAGGACGCGGGTCCGAAAGCAGTCACGCAGCAACAACCAGTGTTTTACGGATTTTTGACGGGGATTTACATGGGTTTCAACTCTGGGGTCAAGCGCCGACAGTTCGTGGGCGCGATGATGGCGGCCGCCCTGGCCGCCGGTGGCGCACCGGGCGCCGCGTTTGCCGCCAACACCACGGCCGCCGAAACGGGCGTNACGGCCGACACCATCCTGCTGGGCCAGTCGGCCGCCCTCTCCGGCCCCACGGCCGTGCTGGGCAAGCAGATGAACGCCGGGGCGCGGCTCTATTTCGACCACATCAACAGCCAGGGCGGCGTGCTGGGCCGCAAGATCGAACTGCGCGCGCTCGACGACATGTACGAGCCCGACGAGGCCATCAAGAACACCCGGAAGCTGATCGACGAAGACCGTGTCTTCGCGCTGTTCGGCTACGTTGGCACGCCCACCAGCCAGGCGGTGCTGCCGCTGGTGAACCAGGCCCACGTGCCGTTCTTCGCCCCGTTCACGGGCGCCGCGTCGCTGCGCGAGCCGCGCAGCCGCTACGTGTTCCATGTGCGCGCGGGCTACGACGAGGAGACGGCGGCCATCGTGCGCCAGATCCGCACCACCGGCCTCAAGCGCGTGGCCGTGGTCTATAACGACGACGCCTATGGCAAGGCCGGCCTGGGCGGCATCGAGCACGCCATCAAGATGCTGCCCGCCGACAGCGGGGTGCAGCTGGTGGCCAAGGAAAGCGTGATCCGCAACACCGTGGAGATCGGCGACGCCATGCAGACGGCAATGAAGGCCAAGCCCGACGCCGTGGTGCTGATCAGCGCGTACCGCACGGTGGGATCGTTCGTGAAGGAAGCGCTGCGCCGCGGCTACAGCGGGCAGTTCTACAACGTGTCGTTCGTCGGCACGCAGGCGCTGGCCAAGGAAGTGGGGCCGCAAGGCAGCGGGGTGATCATCTCGCAGGTGATGCCGCACCCGGGCAATGCCACGCTGCCGGTGGTGCGCGAATACCTGCGGCTGCTGCAGGCGGCCGGCAAGCAGAACGAGTTCGACTACGCCAGCATCGAGGGTTTCATCGCNGCCAAGGCGTTCGTCGAAGGGCTGCGCCGCGCCGGNAAGGACCTCACCCGCGAGCGCTTCGTGATGGCGCTGGAAAGCATGCGCAACGTGGACCTGGGCGGCTTCATCGTGCAGTTCGCCCCGGAGAACCACGTGGGCTCGAAGTTCGTCGAGATGACGATCATCAACTCGCGGGGCGTGGTGATCCGCTGACTGGCCGGCTTTGCCGATGCGTTGCGCCCATGCGTTGCGCCCCTCTCCCGCCATGGGGCCGAGGGGCGCCGCCCAGCGGCTTGGCCAACCACGTCAACCCATGTCGTTCAGGTGGCAGGCCGACCACCGCAGCGGCGCGATCTCCTTCAGCGCCGGCTGCTCTGCCTTGCAGCGCGGCATCGCGTGCGGGCAGCGCGGATGGAAATGGCAGCCCGTGGGCGGATTGAGCGGCGACGGAATTTCGCCGCGAATCGCCACATAGGCCTTCTTGCCCACCTCCAGCTTNGGGGCCTCGGCCAGCAGCGCCTGCGTGTACGGGTGGTTGGGCGCGGCAAACACCTGCTCGGTGGGCGCCGANTCCACCACGCGGCCCANGTACATGATNACCACGCGGTCGCTGATGTGCTTGACCACGCCCAGGTCGTGGCTGATGAACAGGTAGGTCAGGTTCAGCTCTTCGCGCAGGCGCATGAACAGGTTCAGCACCTGGGCCTGGATCGAGACGTCGAGCGCCGCCACCGATTCGTCGCACACCAGGAATTCCGGCTTCACGGCCAGCGCACGGGCGATGCCGATGCGGGCACGCTGGCCGCCCGAGAACTGGTGCGGAAAGCGCCGCAGCACCGTCGGGTCCATGCCCACGCGCACCAGCATGTCTTCCACATACGCCTGCTGGGCGCCCTTCTCCACCATGCGATGCACCACCGGCGCCTCGCCGACGATGTCGAGCACCCGCAGGCGCGGGTTCAGCGACGCGTACGGATCCTGGAAGATCATCTGGATGCCGAGCTGCTTCTCGCGCTTCTTGTCGGGCGGCAGGCGGTCCAGGTCCGTACCGCGCCACAGCCGTTCCCCTTCGGTCAGCGTATGCAGCCCCACGGCCATGCGGCCGAGCGTGGATTTGCCGCAGCCCGATTCGCCCACCAGACCCACCACTTCGCCGGTACGAATGGCCAGGTCTACCTTGTCGACCGCGTGCACCACCTCCATCTTCTGCTTCGCCCCGAAAACGTTGGCGAGCTTGGCCGCCACGTCCAGCGACTTGACGAAGCGCTTGGACACACCGCGCAGTTCCAGCAGCGGCGCCGGCGGCGTGGCCGCCTCCGGGGCGGCGCCGGCCGTGGCTGCCACGGCAGCGTCCGGCGTATCGATCACGGGCGTATTCATGCGGCCTCCTGCTGGGCTTGCACGGGGTGGAAGCAGCGCAACTGACGGCCATCGGGCGAGCTTTCCAGCGGCGGATCGGTCTTGCACACGTCGGTGGCATACGGGCAGCGGTTGCGGAACGCGCAGCCGCCGGGCAGGTTCAGCAGCGACGGCGTCATGCCGGGAATCTGGCGCAGCGGCGCGCCACGCGGATTGCGCGACGGCGCCGAGCCGATCAGTCCGTGCGTGTACGGGTGCCCGGGGCGCTCCAGCACCTGCCGGACATCGCCCGACTCGACGATGCGGCCCGCGTACATCACGCAGACCTTGTCGGCCAGGCCGGCCACCACGGACAGATCGTGCGTGATCCAGATCAGCGCCGTGCCCGACTCGCGGCACAAGGTCTGCATCTCATAGAGGATCTGGCCCTGGATGGTCACGTCCAGCGCCGTGGTGGGCTCGTCGGCAATGATCAGGTCGGGCTTGTTCAGCAGCGCGATGGCAATGGCCACGCGCTGGCGCATGCCGCCCGAGAACTGGTGCGGATACGCCAGCAGGCGTTCGTCCGGCGACGGAATGCCCACGCGCGCCAGCGCATTGCGGGCGCGTTCGCGTGCGGCGGCCTTGCTGACGTCATCGTGCGCGCGCACCGCCTCGATCATCTGGGTGTCGATGCGCAGCACGGGGTTCAACGTCATCATCGGATCCTGGAAGATCATCGCGATGCGGTTGCCGCGCACGTCGCGCTGCTGGGCCGGCGTGAGCGTGCGCAGGTCGCGCGTCACGCCGTCGCGGCTGGTAAGCGCGATGCGGCCGTCGACGACTTTTCCGGGCGGGTCGATCAGGCCCATGATCGAATAGCCGGTCATCGACTTGCCCGAGCCCGATTCGCCCACCAGGCCCATGATCTCGCCGCGGCCCACCGTGAACGAGACATCGTCCACGGCACGGGCCACGCCGGCGCGTGTGAAGAATTGCGTCTTCAGGTTCTCTACAACCAGGGTCGGCTGTGTCATCTCGGCACTCCCGGTTATTGCGTCTGCAAGCGCGGGTTCAGCACGTCGCGCAGCTGGTCTGCCACCAGGTTCATCGCGACGATGGTCACAACCAGCGCGATACCCGGGAAGAAGCTGATCCAGTACTTGCCAGACAACATGTACTGCTGGCCGTTGGCGATCAGCATGCCCAGCGACGGCTCCGTGACCGGCACGCCGAGCCCCAGGAACGACAGCGTGGCTTCGAGCGTGATGGCCGAGGCCACCTGCAGCGCGGCGATCACGATCAGCGGCGGCAGGCAGTTGGGCAGCAGATGGCGGAACATGATGCGGCGCGGCGGCAAGCCCAGGCAGGTGGCCGCCTCGATATATTCCTTGCGCCGCTCCACCAGCGCCGCGCTGCGCGTGGTGCGGGCGTAGTAGGCCCACTGCACCGCCACCAGCGCNATCACGATGTTGCCGATGCCCGGCCGCAGGAACGCCAGCAGAATCAGCGCCAGCAGGATCGGCGGNAACGAGAGCTGNAGGTCGGCCACGCGCATGATGAATGCCTCGGTGCGGCCGCCCAGGAAGCCGGCCAGCAGCCCGAGCGTGGCGCCCAGCAGCAGCGCGATCACGGTGCTCACCACGCCCACGCCAACGCTGATGCGCAGGCCGTACATCACGGCCGACAGCATGTCGCGGCCCTGTTCGTCGGAGCCCAGCATGAACGTCATGCCGCTGCCGGCCTGCTCGCCCGGCGCCAGGCGCGCGTCGAGCACGTCCAGCGTGGCCAGGTCATACGGGTTCTGCGGAGCCAGCCACGGCGCGAAGATCGCGATCACGATGATCACCAGCAGCGTCACCAGCCCCACCACGGCCAGCTTGCTTTCCAGGAACTGCCGCATGAAGCGGCGCCACGGCCCCTGCTCCTTGACGGGCTTGGCCGGTGCGGCGGCACCGGTCTGCGGTACGGTCGATGTGCTCATGGCTCAGCCCTTGTTGTCGGCAATGCGCACGCGCGGATCGAGCATGCTGTAGACGATGTCCACCACCAGGTTGATCAGGATGAACAGCGTCACGATCACCATCAGGTAGGCCACGATCACCGGGCGGTCCAGCAACTGGATCGAATCGATGATCAGCTTGCCCATGCCGGGCCACGCGAAGATCGACTCGGTCACGATCGCGAACGCGATGATCGAGCCGAACTGCAGCGCGATCACGGTGACGATCGGGATCAGAATATTCTTAAGAACGTGGACGCCGACGATGCGGCTGTTGGACAACCCCTTGGCACGGGCGAACTTCACGTAGTCCTGCAGCATCGCCTCCTGCGTGCCGGCACGCGTGAGCCGGATCACCATGGCGATGTTCAGCAGCGACAGCGTCACGGCCGGCAGGATCAGGTGCCGGATGCCGTCCACGGTCAGGAAGCTCAGCGGCACGCCCAGCACGCTGACGGTCTCACCCCGCCCGTTCGATGGCAGCCAGCCCAGCTGCACGGCAAACACCATGATCAGCATCAGCCCGACCCAGAACGTGGGCAGCGAGAAGCCCAGGATCGACACCGTCATGATGGTCTTGCCGGCCGCGCCGTTCGGCCGCAGCCCTGCCCACAGCCCCAGCGGGATGCCCAGCACGATGGCCAGCAGGATGGCGCACACCGCCAGCTCCATCGTGGCCGGCATGCGTTCGAAGATCAGCTTCAGCGCCGGCGTGCCGTGCGCGAACGAGGTGCCCAGATTTCCGTGCAGCGCGTTCTGCAGGAAGATCCAGTATTGCTCCCAGAGTGGCTTGTCGAGGCCGAGCGCGGCGATGGTGCGTTTGATGTCTTCCTGGTCGGCCTGCGGGCTGATCAGGATGTCGATCGGATTGCCGATCGCAAAAACGCCAAGAAACACGAGCAACGACATGACCAGCAGCACAACCACGCTCTGCATCAGTCGCCGGATGATGAAGACCAGCATTTTCCAGACGCCTATCCTTTCGCCGGCGCGCGGTGGCGCACTGCCGGCGGGTTCGCGGCCCACGGGGGACATCGTGGGGACATCGCCCCGGCTTCTCGTGGAAGACCGGGGCCGCGATCATACCGGAGCCGCCGGCCCTTGGCGGCCCCGCCCTGCCCGGCTGGCTTACTGGGCAGGCTTGAACAGGTGCGCGTAGGTACGTTCGTCGGTACGCGGCACATACGTGATGCCCTTCTGCGTGGCCCACGTGGTCACCTGATGGTGGATCGGAATGATGCCGCCGTCCAGGACCACGATGGCCGTGGCTTCCTGCAGCAGCTTCGATCGCTCGTTGTCGTCCACGGTGGCCAGTGCCTTTTCCAGCACCGTGTCCATCTTCGGATTGCAGTACTCGCCCCAGTTGGTCGTGCCGAAGCCCTTCTTCGAGTCTTCACACGCCACCAGCGCGCGCAGCGGCGAGCTGACCTCACCGGTCTGGGCGCCCCAGCCCACCAGGCCGAACGACCATTCGCGCTTGATCGCCTTCGACGAGTACGTGGCCATCGGCATGCCTTCCACCTTGGTATTGATGCCGATGCGGGTCAGGTTCTGCGCGATGGTCTGCGCAATCTTCTCGTCGTTGACGTAACGGTTGTTCGGCGTATGCAGCGTCAGCCCGAAGCCGTTCGGATAACCGGCGTCGGCCAGCATCTTCTTGGCCGCTTCCGGATCGTATTTCAGCGTCTTCAGCGCCGGGTTGTGGCCGAACAGCGTGGGCGGCACCAGGTTGTTGGTCGGCTCGGACAGGCCTTCCATCAGGCGGTCCTTGATGCCCTGGCGGTTGATGGCCGTGCTGATGGCGATGCGCACGCGCGCGTCCTTCAGCGGGTTCTTGTCCATCGGCTGGCCGTCCTTGGTCGTCACGAACGGCGACTTGTCGCGCTTGACGTCGAAGTACAGGTAGATCACGCGGTGCGAGATCTTCGAGAAGAACGACAGCTTGGGATCGCTTCGCACCTTCGGCAGGTCCGGCGTGGGGACGTTCTCGATGGCCTGCACGTCGCCCGACAGCAGCGCGGCCAGGCGCGTGGCCGGGTTCGGGATGAAGCGCAGCGTCACCTTGTCCCAGGCCGGTTTGGGGCCCCAGTAGTCGGGGTTCTTCACCAGTTCGACCCGGTCGTCGCGCGCATAGCTGACGAACTTGAACGGGCCGGTGCCGACCATGCCCTTGCCCTGTGCAAAGTCGTCGGAAGACAAGCCCTGCGTGGCCTTCTTCTGGACCATGAACACCGATGTCAGGTCGTTGAGCATCAGCGGGTACGGCTGGTTGGTGGTCACCTGGATCGTGTACTTGTCGATGATCTTCTTGTTGATGATCGCCTTGGTGTACACATCGAACTTGCCCGGGCTGTTGACGATGGTGGCCGGGCGGTCCAGCGACCACGCGATGTCGTCGGTGGTCATTTCGGTGCCGTCATGCCACTTCACGCCCTTGCGGATCTTGAATTCCCACGTGAGGTTGTTGACCAGCTTCCACGATTCGGCCAGGCCCGGCACCACCTTGCTGTCGGGGTCGAGCTTGATCAGCGTCTCGAACACGTGCTCGGACACATTGATGTTCGAGAACAGGTTATAGAAATGCGGATCCATTGAGGTCGGCGGCGAACTCATGGCGATCTTGAGATCGACCGCCTGGGCCTGACTGGCCAGGCCGAGACCAAGGGCGCCGGTCAGCAGGACGGCACCGACCGCCTTGCCGACAGCCTTCTTGACGTGACGAAGGGACATCGCACGATTCTCCCAGTGGGAAGTCTTGAAATGACGATAAGGATCAGTCGCGCCGTCCCGAATGTCCCACGCAGGGCGCCGCATTTTGGTGCGGCGTTCTGCTGGGCAACGTGGCACGCGACCGGCCGGGCTCTTCAAGCATGAACTGTTCCAGCACTGCAGGGCGCCCGCCATGCGGGGAAACCCACCCGCCCGGGGGCATCGCCCGATGCTGCGCTGCGCCAGCGCGCGGATGCGGACGGCGTCCGGCCGTTACCGCTGCCGGCGCCAAGGTATGCCCGCCGTGCTCGTCCGCGCACCGGCATGTGCCCCGGGCCGGCCGGAGGTGCCGGGATCGCCTTGTTTTGGCGCTTCTACGATAGGCGTCGTATGATCGGGGGTATCCAATTGCCCCATTTGCCCGGACCGGCATCATGAAGCTCATCCCCGAAATCCTGCAGGCGCAAGCCGAAATCCGCACCATCCGACGTGACATCCACGCGCATCCCGAACTGTGTTTCGAGGAACAGCGCACCGCCGACGTGGTGGCCAAGAACCTGGAATCCTGGGGCATCGAGGTCCATCGGGGCCTGGGCACTACGGGCCTGGTCGGCGTCATCCGCCATGGCAATAGCGCCAGAACCATCGGCCTGCGTGCCGACATGGACGCGCTGCCGCTGCAGGAAGCCAACACCTTCGGCCATCGCTCGCAACACGAGGGCAAGATGCACGCGTGCGGCCATGATGGCCATACGGCGATGCTGCTGGGCGCCGCGCGCTACCTGGCCGAGCATCGCAATTTCGACGGCACCGTGCACCTGATCTTCCAGCCGGCCGAAGAAGGCGGCGGCGGCGCGCGCGAGATGATCAAGGACGGCCTGTTCGACCGTTTTCCGTGCGACGCCGTATTCGGCATGCACAACTGGCCGGGCATGCCGGTCGGCTCGTTCGGCACCACGACCGGCCCGCTGATGGCATCGAGCAACGAATTCAAGATCATCGTGCGCGGCAAGGGCGCGCACGCAGCCATGCCGCACAACGGCGCCGACCCGGTGTTCACGGGCGCCCAGATCGTATCGGCCCTGCAGGGCATCATCACGCGCAACAAGCGGCCGATCGACACCGCCGTGATCTCGGTGACGCAGTTCCACGGCGGCGACGCCACCAATATCGTGCCCAATGAAGTCTGGCTGGGCGGCACGGTGCGCACCTTCACCGTGGAAGTGCTCGATCTGATCGAACGGCGCATGGAAGAAGTGTCGCGGGCGGTAGCGCAGGCGTTCGATTGCACGATCGATTTCGAATTCCGCCGCAACTATCCGCCTACCATCAACAGCGCGGCCGAAGCCGAGTTCGCGGTGGGCATCGCCAGCGAACTGGTGGGTGCCGAAAACGTCGACGGCAACGTGGAACCGACCATGGGCGCCGAGGACTTCTCGTTCATGCTGCAGGAAAAGCCGGGCTGCTACCTGTTCATCGGCAACGGCGAGGGCGCGCATCGCGAGGCTGGCCATGGCATGGGCCCGTGCATGCTGCACAACCCCAGCTACGACTTCAACGACGAACTGCTGCCGGTGGGCGCCACGTTCTTCGTCAAGCTGGTGGAGAAATGGCTGGCGCCGGCCTGATCCGGCACTGATCGACGTTTCAGGCGACCCGCGATGCCTCATACGCTGCTGGACGACGCCATGGCGGCGCGATTTGCCCAGGTGGCGCTCGACAACATCGTGCGTCCGTATCCGTACAAGGTGGACCACCTGATGGTGGATGCGGGCGACCTGGCCGCGCCGGCGGTCAGCCACCCGGTCTTCTACGGCAGCTACGACTGGCATTCGTCTGTGCACATGCACTGGCTGCTGGTGCGGCTGCTTGTCTTGCGTCCCAACCTGCCGGATGGCGGCCGTATCCGCGAAGCACTCGATGCCCAGTTCCGCCCGGAGGCGTTCGCCACGGAACTGGCCTATTTCGAACGGCCGGGCTCCCGAACCTTCGAGCGGCCTTACGGCTGGGCGTGGGTGCTGCGGCTGCAGGCCGAACTGGGTGCGCTGGGTCTCAAAGACCCGCAGGCGGCCAGGTGGGCCGCCGCTTGCGCGCCGCTGGCCAACCATCTGGCCCAGCGTCTGATGGACTACATCGACGTCGCCGACTTCCCGGTTCGCACCGGCACCCATTTCAATAGTGCGTTTGCGCTGGTGATGGCGCTGTTCTACGCGCGGCAGGACCAGCATCCGGCCCTGCGCAAGTCGATCGTGCGCCGGGCTCATCGCTGGTTCGCGCATGACCTGCGCTATCCCGCCCGGTACGAGCCGGGCGGCGACGAATTCCTGTCGGGCGGCCTGATGGAGGCGGTGCTGATGCGGCAGGTGATGGACGACTGCGGCTTTGCGGAATGGTGGGAGCTGTTTTCGCCGGGACAGGCAGAACTCGGGACCTGGCTGACCCCAGTGGCTGTCGCGGATCGGACCGATCCGAAAATGTCTCATCTGGACGGTCTGAATTTGACGCGCGCCTGGTGCTGGCGGCTGCTGGGCCCGGCCTTGCCGTCGCCACTGCAGCCGCTGGCGGTGCGCGCCTGGTCCGACCATCTGGAAGTGTCCCTGCCGCAGGCCGTGGAAGGCCACTACGTAGCGACTCACTGGCTCGCCACCTTCGCGCTGCTGGCGCTGGAAGACCTGAGCGTCGGCTAGCGGGCGCCCCCGGTGTCCGGCCTGGAACGGCGGTCGGCTTAGTCCAGCGCGATATCGCCGTACCAGGCTTCGGCGCGGCTCTTGGTGTTGTCGGTATCGGTCATCAGGCCAACCGCGAGGATCTTGCCGGGATCGGCGCCGAACGCCTTGCGGTAGTCTGCACGCAGGTCACGTTCATGGCATCGCCATTCGTTGGTATGGCGCGTGCCTGAATCCACGATGATCATGCGAACGCGGTCCGTGTGCGGATTGTTCAGAACACTGCCCACCGGACGCTTACCGCCCCAGATGTACATCAACGTGGCATATGGCATTTCCCGCCCCGTGGTGATGCGCGCCATTTCGTACATCAACTGGTCTTTCAGCGACAATGTGCTGCGATCCCCATCGAATGCCACGAAAATCCGCAGTGGGGCATCCTCGCGATGGCTGACCGCGTTATCCGCGACACGGATCACATCGCGCGTCTTCCACATCCAGCGCAACATGCCGGGATCGCGCTGTTCAAGCGGGACGTAGAGGCCCGACGCGGACCCGTCGGCCTCGGCATGCAGCACGGTGCGCTGGTCGACTTCGGTCAGCGAATAACGGGTGGGCGTCTTGTTGCGATTGACCTTCCAGGGCTGCCAGCCTGTCGGACTCGCAGTGGGGCCTGCAGGGGAGGCGAATGCCGAGAAAAGAGGCAGTTCGGCCAGCAACGGTAACGACGTGGCGTCGGATTCAGCCTCGCCGTCGCCGCCGGCTTCCGATTCGGCCGCGCTATTCGGTCCGGTATTCGCCGCCCGATGCGCCGTCCGATTCGCCAGCGCGAGCGGATCGGCCGGCTGGCTTGGAACGGCGGCGTTCAGCAAGCCTTTTTGCGCGAACGTCGCGCAATTTCCGTCCGAGACGTTGGCCAACTTTGATGGATCGGTCGGTGCGACCGTCGATGATGCACAACCGGCGAGCGCGAGCGCGCTCACCACACAAGCCAGTGCTGGCCGAAACTTCATGGCCACGATAACCCCCTGGACCCTGATACCCGATACTTACCCGTTCGTCGAAATCCCAACATCCTGGCTGTTCGGCGCCGAGGCTTGGTATTGCTGACTGCTTCGTGCTGAATTTTTCAGCACTTGGAGGCAGACGATATCAGATGCATCGCGTACCCGGAATGCTCGGGTACCCTCAATACAACAGCCAACATGACGGGCTGTGCTTTTCGAATTTGTTCTATGGACAGGTGGGACCAACCACGGCAGGTGCGCCGGGAGGCCAAGGGGGAGATCCGCCGGCTTTTTTTGCGTTTTTTAGTCGGGCGATACAAGCTCTGGAACGGCTTTCGCGTTTCGTCGCCCCAAAGCAAAACCCCCAAGCTTTAGGGGCTTGGGGGTTCTGGGTATAAGAGCCTGGCGATGACCTACTTTCACACGGGTAGTCCGCACTATCATCGGCGCAAA
>JGI25151J46595_10000999_pt1 | contig 21371 bp, 14 predicted proteins | sample AraplaMF_Col_mLB_FD_46595 | JGI IMG/M metagenome (IMG submission 46595) | reverse complement strand
TTCATCGCATAACGGAATGCCTTATCTGCTTCTATAAAATCGTTTTTAACTTTCGTTTTTCCTTTATTCCACAGATCCCCCTACTTTATCAGCAAGACTTTTCGTTTTAGAAGCAACGAAAGATACACCTTCTTTTACTTTACTTGGTACTTTCTTCGCTACATCAAGAAGGGCTTTTCCACCTTTCTCTATTACTCCTACGACCATCTTTCCGCCATACTTAATTGCTTTTCCAGCAAGGCTCGCGGCTTTTCCAATTGGTACAAAATTTAGTAGCGTCCACCCTGCCGCAATGAGTCTTTCTTTTGTGGATAGCTCTTTGCCAGTGACGGGATTTTCACCTAAAAATACCCTGATACTATCGTTTATATAGAAAAAGTCAGTTTCTATCTGAAATTCCCAAACAAATTCTCATCGTTTTTCTAAATAACTTACATTTCCTTTTTTAATTATATCTATTTTCAGTTCAATAAAAAACTGGAAGACTATTTACATCTTCCAGTTCAGATCGTATAGACAAAAGCTTCATTAAATAACGTTGTAAAGTGGATATGTTTCTTTACCGGTAATCGAGAAACTCACAAAATAGCAATGTCTTTGTATATACTCTCGAACACACCTAGCTTAACATGCCCGTCTTTTGCTTTAACATTTAATCTTGTTTTTCTAAAAGATTATTTCTTCACCCTCGGAATCTAGCAAAATAGACTACTTTTTAGAAAATCAACTCCGCTGGCTTTCTTGGGGCAGAAGTATATTTTTTATAAATAATTTTAATATAGGAAAAGTCAACAATGACAATTTTTCGCTGTTGACCCTTATAAAATATCAATTCAATGTTAAAAAATTATTCTACTGAGTATCAGCTTTATTGAACAATTCCTCCAATTTTATAATATCCTTATTATTTGGTTTATTGATTTCTTTCAGCTTTTGTATATAAATAAGCGATTTATTTAACACCTCATTTTCAAAAATTGTAAAATCAACTTCTTTATTTTGCCAATATGGATATGTCAAATCTGGCAACTTATTGGTGATTACAGGACCACCACTTTCTATTTTATTCGCTTTAACTTTACTTATATATATATTATTTTCCTCTTTCCTTAATTCTAACCAAGTTTCTGCTTTTTCTATGTCACTGATTAACACATAGTTATCATTTTTTAAAATTATCAATGCTTCTAAAAAATAATAAAACCACCAGTAAATTGATACTGCAAATTCATCTATTTCTTCTGGTAAAAACAAACCATATTCTTCCTCTTCAATAACAATTTGAAAATAGCCTTCTTCACCATTTAATTCTTCTTCACTCGAAGTTTCACTAAACACTTTGAAATTTATCTTAAACATTTTGCACTACCTCAATTATATTTATTTTGTCATTTTTCTTATTTCATCAACTGTAAATCTATGGTTTCCGTAAGCAGTTCCGAACCTTCCATCTGGATGTATAAAAACATTTATTTTTTCCCCAGCAATTTCATATTCAAACACATCACCTGCTTTCCCTTGAGATTTTAAATCATTATACGCTATTTCAGAATATTTATTGATTTCCTCTTTAGACCATTTAGGATTAAAAAAGCTGTCTCCCAACTTTTCAGCTAATTGTTTATCTGAAAGATACTTAGATTGCACTTTAATTGAATCAATATTGTGTTTATTCATATGTTTGATATTTTTTGAACTTAAAGGATATTTAATTTCTATTTTTGGAATAGCTCCACTGGCTTCCTTAACAACATCCTTCTCACCACTACCAAAAACCTTCTCCCCAGTCTCCTTCATAAACTGAATCACATCATCTTTCAGAGACTGCTTTCCTCCACTAGGAATCTTGCCTGCACCTTCCATTACAGGAATAGGGCCTCCACCAAATTTCGGCACATACTCTCCTATTTTTTTCAGCCCATAACGGAATGCCTTACCAGCTTCTATAAAATCGTTTTTAACTTTCGTTTTTCCTTTATTCCACAGATCCCCTATTTTATTACTTAGCCCTTTTGCTTTTGATGCCAANAAAGATACGCCTTCATGTAGCTTACTTGATACTTTCTTCGCTCCATCAAGAATTNCGTTTCCAACTTTTTTCCCAACAAATTTAATTCCTTTTCCAACTTTTCCAATCGGAGTAATATTTAAAATCGTCCANCCTGCCGCAATGAGTCTTTCTTTTGTNGATAGCTCTTTTCCAGTGCTAGGGTCTTTTCCTGTAACTGCTCTAATCGCATCGTTTACACCGAAAAATTCCGCTGCTTCATCTAACCCTTTTTCCCACCACGATTTTTCTTCTTTCTTTTTCTTTTTNGGTGTTTCTTTTNCCTTTTCTGCTTGTTTCTTTTTATATTCTTCATCTGCTTGACGAAACTTTTGGGCAATGCGCCGTAAATCTTTTTCTGTTTCTTGTAAGTTATGTATATACCTTTCCATTAGTTTCGTCGATCGCACATACTCCCCGTAAAAACGCTGACTCGTTGCTCCTTGCCACTGCATTTGAATACTGAACATCGCTTGATTAAGATCTTGTTGTACATTCTGGCTGTGTCTCTGCATTTTTGAGATGTTTTTGGCAATTTGTTCGAGTTGTTCGGGTTTGACTTTAATCTCCAAACCTTCTCCCACCTTCCTCTATTTTATACCAAAAAGAGCAGGAACTGCATCCATTATTACTTATACTTCTTTAGAAAAAATATCAAAAATACTACCATCACAAATGGCTTCGATTTCTTCCTTTACAAATAACTTTTGAAATGGTGTCCCTAGATTTAAAATCACATTCGCCTCTAAATCTACTGTCTGTAATAATTCAACAGCATTCATACAAACATACGGACATTCTTCTGGAATCACTGTTTCTAAATGCTTTAAATCTGAATAAAGCGGTAACATTAATCCTTCTTCCGTTTCAAAATAATGAATTTGTAATTGTGTATTATCTGTAGAAATCAAATTGCCGTCTTCATCTGTATTTGTATCCCCTTCTACAGAAGCGACAACGTATAAATTTGATTTTTGTAAAACATCGTAAAAATGCCCTCTTTTTTCTTCATTCTGCAATGCTTCTACTAGCGCCTCATCTAACGGACAAATTTCTAGTAAACTCATCCTCTTTCACCCCTTAATGAGAATAGATTCGCCATCTTACTTGAGATAAGATGGCGAACTCTATTTCCTTATTATTTTGTAGCACTTTTTATAGCTTTTATTCCTTCATCCGCTTGATTACGAATATCCTGAGGAATGAACTCATACTCTGTACGTGTTAAAAACTCAAAGTACATATATGCAGTGTTTAAGTCATTTCCTGTTAGTGCATGTTGCCCCGCCTTAATCATTGTCTGAGTAATTATTCTCATTGTCTCTTTACTTTGATCATTTGAATAACCATTTTTTATAGCCTCATTTGCATAAAAAACAGCTGTTGCTATATCTTTAACATTTGACGATTTAGCATAATTTTTGAAAGACTGATTAGCAACATTGAAGTCACTCAAATAATTAATAGCAGTTCGGATTGCATCTTGGAAACCAAGATCTTTTGCTCCAGGAGTTGTATAGATAATTTGGTATAATTTAGTAGCTTTTGTTGGATCTGATATTTCAATATTCCGTACCTTATTAATCAATTTATTTAAAATATTACTCATATCTCCCGCATCAGCAGTACCACGTTCATAAGCTTGTCCATAATAGTATAAAGCATTTAATTGACTTGCTTCATCATTCTTACTGTCCTCGTAAACCGCTAAGCTTAGGAGCTGAATTCCTTCTAGTTTTCGATTTGCATTTTTAATAACTTCATTGACTCTTCCATCCTCAACAATTGCTGGAGAAATGTCTTTCAAGTACGATATCAATTCTAAAGATGGTTGAACAGATTTTTTCGCTTCACTTTGCCAACCTGTCTTACCTTTTAAGCGTGTCCATTCTCCATTTGCTTGGTCCCAAAGTAAATTCGTACTATTTTGTAACTTCTCAAATGCACGAACATATTTATTTCCGTTACGAATAGAATTTGCCATATATGATACTGCATCATAATAATTTTTCTTTACTAATGCTTCATCAGCTTTTACTTCTAACATCGCAGGTAATGAAAGTTGTTTTGCTTGCTCTTTTTGCTCAGCAACTACATTTTTCACATTTAAGATAAAATGATAGTTTTGTATCGCTATTTCTGGGGAAGTTTCTTCAGAATTAGATTGCGCTAACAATTTCTCTACTGCATCCTTCTGCTGATCTTGTAATAATTTTTTCTCTGCCTCTTTTGTTTGATCAATATAATAATCTGCTAGTGTAATTGCTTCTTTCCATTTTCCTTCATTGATATACTGTGCAACTTGTTCAATAGCCCATTGTCCAGGAGTTTGTTTATCTTCTTGCTTCTTGTCTTCTTGACCACCTGGATTTTCTTCTTGTTTCTTACCTTCTTGACTACCTGACTTTTCTTCTTGTTTCTTACCTTCTTGACTACCTGACTTTTCTTTTTGTTTCTTATCTTCTTGACTACCTGACTTTTCTTCTTGTTTCTTTTCATTTTCAGATACTGTTTTTTGTTCTTGATCTTGGTTTAAATCTGGTACAGTTGGAATATCAACTTTATCTTGCACCATGTTCTTTAATTCATCTTCAAGCATCTGATTAAAAATAACTTGAACTCTATTGTAAGCATCTCTTTGCAAGTCTTCGTTTACTCCTTGTAATACAGAGGTTAATAAATAATATTTACTCAAAGCTGCATTTAAATCTTCCTTTTCTTCCTGAATCGCTACGTCGTAAATATCTTTAGACAACTTTTCTATTACATATTTCTTATTTTCTTTAAAACGGTCAAATTCTTGATCTTTAAAAGCAGGATCTTGTAATAAAGCAAGTTGGTTTCTTATATAGAATAACTTTTCATTATTTGAACTTCCCGCCTTCTCAAGTTGAGCGGAATCTGAAATACCCAATAGTAAAGATGCTTTTTTTGCATCATTTGGTAAGGCACCAACTTGAGAAAGAAGTTGTAGTTGATCACGATCATCTGTATTCGTCATGCCATCAACTAATTTTATATGACCTTGTGCTTTATAAAACTCCCCAAAGAACACAGTACTATATTTATCTCCATTTGTCGTATACCATTCCACTAAAATATCACCCGTTTTTGGCGATACTGTTATCGTTGGGCGTGTAGGATCCGGATCCGGATCTGGTGGTACCACTGGTGGCTTTGGTGGTACCACTGGCGGCTCTGGTGGCTTTGGTGGTACCACTGGCGGCTCTGGCGGCTTTGGTGGTACCACTGGTGGATCTGGTACCACTGGCGGCTCTGGTACCACTGGTGGATCTACTGGCTTCCCCGGATCCACTGGCTTACCCGGATCCACTGGTGTACCGGGATCTACTGGCTTACTCAGATCTACTGGCTTATTCGGATCTACCACCGGCCCCCCCATATTAGTTGGTAAGTCAACCTTTGGTGGTGCTGGTGCATCAGATAATTTAAATTCCGGCTCTTTCTTATCAACTGCCACTTCGTTTGGATTATAGGTTACTGGTGTAATNGGTGATTTATTATTTCCAATTAGGTCTGCTAAGTTAAANTTTGGTTTTTCTCCTGGCTTTTCATCTTTTTTTGCTGGGTCACTAATTAAATTAGGAAACATAGATTGTAAACCGTTTCCACCGGTAATACGATCATCCTTTTTCTCTTCTGTATTACTTGCTAATTTTACTGCTTCTTTGTCAGCTTTATTGAAACCTTTATCATAAATAAGATATCCGGATGTACCTAATAAAGCTGCTGACATAATAGATATTGCTACTTTCTTACCTAAATTATTATTTTCTTCCATATCGCTTTTCTCCCCATTCCCCATCTTTATTGGATCCAGCCATTTGTTTTCATTTCTGCTAACTTTTCTTGTGCCGTTTGTACTTCAGCTTGGTTTTCATTAGCTTGTACAGTTTTTCTTAAGAATCGACTTGCTTCTTCATATTTCTTTTGCTTAATTTTAAACATTCCGTACGCAAAATTCACATGTGGGTCTTCATCATTTTGCGAATATGCTTCAGAGAAAAAACGTTCCGCTTCATTTCCTTGTCCTATTTTGTCATATAAAATCCCTATATTAACAAGTGTATTTATATCGCGCATACCGCTAGTTACAACCCCGTTATATGCCTTTAAGGCCTCCTGATATGCAGCATTACTCTTGCCACCATCACGTGTTTCATAAAACTGCCCCGCCTCGTAGTAAACGATTCCTAATTGATTTAATAACTCAATATTTTGGGGATTCTTTTGGATTGCATTTTGCAATACTTGTGATGCTTGCTGGTAGTTGCCTTCTTTTTTTGCACTATCAATTAAATTCGTCTTATTCCAAAGTACATATAGATTGGAAAGTTCAACTACATATGTAGTATTTTTGTCGTCTTGCTTAATAGCTTCTTTAAAGAATGCTTCAGCTTTATCTAATTGGACGGTTACAGTTGCTAACTGTCCTTTTAAATAAGAAACGATTGCCTTATCTTCGTCTGTATTTGTACTCATTTTAACGATTACATTTTCTGCCTTTTCAAACTCTTTCATTTTCATGTGACTAACGGCTAAGTCACGCATCGCATCTTTTTTATACATTTCAATTCCTTTTGCATTGTTTGCAAGTGCCTGTTCAAAATTCGGTACTGCTTCTTGGTATTTTCCAATCCGAAAGTTTGCTGTGGCTAATAAATATGCTGCTTCTTTATTGTCTTTATCAATTTCTCTATCTTTTATTAATTTAGTAAGATAGTCGATAGCGATTTTATTTTTTCCTTCCGCAACATAAACTGTCGCTAATTGAAGATGTGCTTCATCTTTTCCTTTTACTGCGATAGCATGGGTTACAGCTTCTTCTGCTAATTTATATTTTTTATCGTGATACGCTTGCTGTGCTTGTTCCATAAATTGTTGGTATTTTGAGTTCTTTGTGTAGAAATAATACGACAATGTCCCCCCAACAACTACAATTACAATGGACCCAACAATGAGTATACGCTTTTTATTTTTACCCCACCATTTTGAGAATGCAGATGGTTCTCTTTGTTCATGTGTTAATGTGAGCGGTTGATTCGACGCTTTGGCATTTAAAATTTCATCATCTATATCATATTCAACTTGTTTCTTTGTCTGTTTACGGTTTTGCAAAATGCTATTTGGAACTGTTGTAGCAGCTACTTCTTCAGTTACATTTGCCTCTTGTTGTTCTGTTATCTCTTCAATGATACTCTCAATTTCCTGTTTTAGCGCTTGATCAATGTTTGGAAATTGTACGATTCGTGAATAGACGAAACAAGCAAAATGTGCATTGTTTTCTCTCTCCAATTCAGTAGCTAATTCCAAATAACCATGTAGCACCCGTTTGTGATTCATTTCAGGTTCTTGACTCTCTATCGTCCGAATGATATAAGCTAGTTCTTGTTTTAGAGCAGTTGATGGATGTGATGAATTGAAAATCGTTTTATACTCAAATAACGCTGCTTGTTTAAAGCCTTTCTCTTCTAGTAATCTTGCAATTTCCAAACATTTCGATACAAAAAGAGACTGCTCTTCTTCTAGTTTTCTCTCCGCATCAATTTTAATCATATCTCTAACACTATTAAATGCATCGTACCATTGTGCAAAACTCGGACATCCTATGAAATTCTTACTATTCCATGCTTGATCAAATAACTGCGCAAGTTGCTCATTCCATTGATTACGTAATACCTGTTTAATCAATGTATATCGTTCACATTCTGTCTGCATTTCTTCCGTTTTAAAATAGCTAGCATCTGTCCATTTCTTATTTCGTACCTCTTCACTACACCAACCCAATATTTCACTTAGTAAAACGGCTCCAGCAAAGCGATCTGCTTCTTTTTGCCATACACCCCCCTTTAAAAATTGTGGCGCATAGCCTGCTGAACCTGCTGGTAACAGAGAAGGCCTTTTGCTTTTTGGACCATACATTTGCTCAACGTCAACAAGTTCAATATGATGTTGACCTTCAATTGGATTCTCACTTAAATAAGGAATTAATATGTTACTAGATGATAAATCATTATGTGCAATTTCATTCTCTTCCATTGTTTTTAACGTTGTAAGAAACGCCTCGGCAATCGAAAAACATTGTTGCTTTGATAAGAATTTTTGTTCTTGTAAAATATCTGCCCAGGTTGGTCCTTCGATCCACGGCATCACAATACTATTAGCAAGTTCTTCTGACTTCTCAATAGCTGCTGTGTGTTCCTCTTTCGTAACAATGTAACGTGAACATACTTTAAGCCCTACTAGATGAGAAAGCGGCTTTAAAAATGCCAGCTGGTGTTTTTCATCACGATAGCGTTCTTTAAAAACTTTTAATGCAATTCTTTCTGGACTATTTTCATGCTGGAGCTGGTATACAATCCCTTGTCTACCTTCTTGTCCATATGGCATTTCAATACCAATAACTGCTGGATGTTTTGTAAAGCTATAAACATCTGTATGAAAAGATATTTTTTCTCCTACTTCTGGTCGAAATCCCATTTTATCCCCTTACTCTCATATGACGATTTTTAAAGAAAAGACCAGGAACAATAGCTCCTGGCCTTTTGCAATTGTTCTACTATTAATATGAGTTATCCACGTTACGGAAGTTAGTAGCAATCTTTTTCAATTCATCAGAAATGTGTTGTAGAATTGGAATGTATTTGTTCATTTCTTGTTTAGCTTCATTAAAATTCGCATTGAATTTTGCTTGTGTTGACCCTGACCATTGACCATTTAAATTACCAATGTCATTTCCAAGGTTATTGATTTGTTGTTGTGCTTCACCTGCTGCTTTAATAAAGTTACCAGCAATTCGATCAAGTTCTTCAGGCGTAATTTTAATTTCCATCCTGTATTTCCCCTTTCAATCAATTAATATTGTAACAATTAGATTATAAACTATATTCACACAATATTTAAAGGGGTAATTTACAAAAAAATAGTATTTTTTTGTAAATTACCCAAGTTTTACACTCTTTTTGTCGATCCTATCCATTTTCTAGCAATCTTTTGCTTTAAATCTTGAAGCAAATGTAAAGGCGTAAAAGCACATTTTATTTTAATCTGCTTCCTGCGTACAAAATACCCTTCACCGCTACTTAGCTCTCGGTCCATTTCTACATGTGGTAGTTTTATATTAAAGAAATACAAGTCGTTATTTTGCGTAGTACCTAATAAGTAGCTAAAGCTTCTTTTTCTAATTTCTGCAAACCATTTTTCATGAGAGTAACTATTTACACTTGAAGTCGTAGCAGCCGTAATAAAATGAATTCCTTTATTTCTTCCGTTTTGGACAATTTGCTCAATTTTATTTTTCGCATCAAAATCAGCAGATAATAACGCCAATATTTGATCAATATCATCAATAACAATCATAATCCTCGAGTATGGAAGTTCTATTTTTTCATTTGGATTCAAAGGTGGTGTTACGACTTCTCTGCTATTTATTATTTCAAGTAACTCATCTAACAGTTCTTTTAATTGCATGTCATTAGTTATGCGCTTTTTAACATGAGGTAAGTCTCCTAAAGCCAAAATACCTGTTGTTCTTTCGCTTAAATCAATCATTATTAATTCAATTTCTTCAGGTGCATATTGATAGGTAAGAGAAAAAATCAGTGTTTGTAATAATGATGTCTTACCACCTTCAATTCTTCCACCAATAAAAATATTTGTCATTTCTTCTAATGAAAAGCTTTGTAAACGAATATCTTCTGTTTCAATACCAGCACAAATTTGTGAAGGTTCTGATTGCTCTAGCACTTCTTCAACGAACAACTCTTTTGGAACCATTGGAATTGCCTTTGCTTTCTCTCCATTCCAAGCTCTATCCATTTTTTGAATAATTGTTTTTAACTGCTGAGAATATTCTAATTCATTCTCCCCAATGAAAGGTAATGCTGCTTGGAATAATTCTGGCGGTTGTCCTTTTGCTAAACCACGACCAGATGGCACATCAATTAATGGGAAGTTCGGTCTTCCAACTAAGCTATAATATTCAGTTCTATCTTGTAATTCAAACGAAATTGCCATCGGAATGTTGTTACGAACACGGTCAAACATGTCGGTTGTTTGGTTGAGCGAAAAATAAAAATAAATACCATACGTACTTGATTCACGTAATAATTGCTCTAAAATTTCATTTTCCTTCTCATACTCACTTCGGAATCTAATATAACCATCTATCATGATGACAATAGCTGGAATCTTTGTTTCTACCATTCGGTTATACATCGCGAAAGATTTTGCTCCCATATCAGAAAAACATTCTTTTCGATATGTGACTTCCTTCTTCAAAAAGCTGAACAACCGTTTCATTTTTTCAATTTCGTCTTCTTGTACAATTCCACCCACATGTGGTAAATCTCTAAAGTCTAAAAACATGCGACCGAAATCAACCACATAGAAGTTTACTTCCTCTGGTGTATGAGACAATGCTAGAGACATAATAATTGTTTGTAACAAAGTCGTTTTCCCTGTACCTGGCATGCCATAAATATTTAAATGGCCCTCTTGTAAATCCAATTTCAAAGGATATTGCGCTTGGTTTGCGACATCATCAATCAATCCTACTGTTACCTGCAAATCTTCTTCTCTTTGTTTCCATAAATCCATGTTCCAATTCTCTATTTCATAGAATCGATTTAATAATAATTTCTCTGGTAAAGGCGCCAACCAAGGTCCTGGCAATGGTTTAATATTTTCTTTCTCAGATATTGTTTGTATATATCGAATAAATGCTTGTAATTGCTTTGGACTATTCGTCATAGATTTCGGTCGCTTTTTCACTTTTATTCGTTTACCCGAAAGCTTTACTTCTGTGAAATCAACGATCTCTACAACCTTTTCTTCATCTGGACTATATGGCGCTCCACTCCAAGCTGATTGGAAGAGTTCTAGTATCTCATTACTACCAACTTGTAAATATCCACGTCCAGGAACATTAATTTTAGATGCATCTGGAATTTTTAGCATTTCACGACTATCTGCGTCATCTTGTACGCGCAAACAAATGCGAAAACGAGAGTTACTCCAAATTTTATCGTTGACAACTCCAGATGGTTTCTGCGTTGCTAGTAATAAATGTACCCCTAACGTTCTACCTATTGCAGCGACGCTGATCAGTTCATCCATAAATTCTGGTTGTTCCTTTTTCATTTGGGCAAACTCATCAATAACAATAAATAAATGCGGCAATGGCTCTTTCTCACGCCAAGTTGTTTCATAGTATTCGTCAAGATGTTGGACATTTCCAGCTTGAATGAACAGTTTTTGTCTTCTTTCTAACTCCGCCTTCAATGAAATCCTTGCACGCTCTATTAAATTTGGATCTTCTAAGTTTGTAATCGATGCAATGATATGCGGTAACCCCGAAAATGTATTGGACATTCCCCCACCTTTATAGTCAATTAGCATAAATGCCATTTCATGAGGGTGATAAGTAACCGCTAAGGCTGCAATGATAGACTGAATAACTTCACTTTTCCCTGATCCTGTCGTACCAGCCATTAGTCCATGTGGTCCGTGTCCTTTTTTCTCAATTTTGTCATGGATATTTAAAAATACAGGTTTGCTTCCTTCCCTTACTCCAATTGGTACCGGCAATGAAGTTGGATAGCGATTTTCATTCCATCGATCTAAAACTTGTAATTCTTCCATTTTTTTCACTTGGAATAAATCTAAAAACGTTAATACTTTCGGTATGTTAGCTGCTGTAGAGCTTTTCATTCGAATCGGTGCGATACTACGAGCGCCTAATTCACAACGTTCAAACGAAAGACGATCCACTTTAAAACTAGCACGTGTTGTTCCATTATTTTCAGCCGAGTTTGAAAATGTTTCAACTAATTCACCGTTTTCTCCATTTAAGCTAATAACAATATCACATTCCATTGGCAATCGTTCTTTTTGTTCTGCAAATACGAATGTAGAAGCGCCCACACTTTCTCCTTCTCTGAGCAACATAGGAATAAGAGGATCATCTTCTAAAAATTCTCTTGCAGATAAGAAGAAAATATACATTGGAATTAATGGTACTTTCTCATCTGCTTGTGCTGAAGAATTATAGATTCGACGCATATTAAGCGGTGTAAACAATGATTCTGCTAACTTTTGAGCATTCTGTTCATTTTCCGCTAAAAAACGCATGCTTCGTTGCTCGTCCCATACATGTGGAAGCCACCTCATCCAATCCCATTGTTTTTTCTCTCTCTCATGATAAAACGCTGCTATTTTCACTTCATTTGGAGCATGATGCGTCATAATTTGTGTTGTTACAGTTCGAATAAAGTTCAATCTATCTTCTTTATTTCCAACTACACCAATTACATCATTTTTTTTCAGAGAGATTGAAATATGCCCATTAGGAATTGTTGTAAAGTCCCTTTTCACATTTTGGGCTTCTGTAACTAATGTATTTTCTTCATAACCCCTTTGTTCGGGAACTTTTAATTCAACTAAAAATGGTCTTAATCCTGTTCCAATACGAATATCTAAAAAGTCAGGACTTTCCGGAGTTCTTTCCCATAAATTACTTTCTCGATTTTCAATTCGTTGCACACTTTTTAACGGACTTGGATTTTGAGTAATCAAATACTTCGCTTGTTCAACCTTTAATGTATCTAACTCTACTCGGTGTTTTTGAATTTGTTCTAAGTATCTTGTTTTCAATTGTTCAACCATTTGACGATGTTCTTTCCTATTACGTATATACCCCATTCCTGTAAATATATAGGATCCTAACATCGGGATACTAGAAATCATCATAAGCGGCAAGTAGCTTGAATTCATTTTCATCACTTTCATCATCACAAAGTATAATATAAATGTTAAAAGTGTCATCGCCGCTGGCAATATGATCGTTTCAATTGAAAACTTCGGTTCTTCCGGTATATTTGGCGGATCATGAATGACGATATTTCCAGTTGGTATATCTACTTTCATACGCGGAGAGCGCTGAAAATATGGTGATTTCTGCACAAAACATTTCTCCTTCCTCTTTCACAAAACATTCTATTCAATCATTTTCCATACATAACCTTCATCTTCATCAGAAGGCACATCAGGTATGACAGATTCGTTATGTTGCTCTTTGGCTGGTAACATCTCAAAAGAAGGAATGATTGCTCCTTTTTTATGCAACATAATATATTGACCATCCCAGACATCATTATCTCGCAAAGTCGCATCATTACGAATAGAATGCCAATCTTCTTTATCCTTTGCTGCTCGAATTTCATAGATTCCACTTAATGTTTCATCTATCTTTTCATGATGTAAAATCGCTTCAATAATTTGTTCCGCTTTTACATCATTGGGAATCGCAATATCTATTTCTTCATTTGACTGCTTTATGTACGTCACAATAATTTCTTCCAACTTTATTCACCTTTTTCCTCATGTTCTTACCAAGAAATATCAAGGAATGAAATATCATCACTTGTCGGAGAGCTCTGTGCCCGTTTGATTTCCTCTGTTACTTCTTCAAAATTATAATGAAGGAGTGGCATCAAACCATCCGAATGTATAACAAGCCGATTTGCTTCTTTTCTGGCTAAGGTTTTCGAAATAACTTTCAACTCCCCACCAAGTATTCCGCGATGAGTAGACCATCTATTTTCTGTATTTCTCTCATACTCTATCAAATCAAGATACTTCTTATCCTCTTGAAATAAATGCAAGAATGAATCCCCATGTGCAACTACCATGATATTCACTTCATTTCGATTTGGAATTACTTCAATTGTTCCACCAATAAACATGGATTCACTGCCGTGGTTTCGTTTTTCTTCCAATACATCCCGGAGTAACCAAGGGGTATCTTGTGGCAACCGAAACGCTTCCACTTTTTCTATCGCTTCTTTCTTCCACTCTTGTAAACTCTTGTCTAAAATAGTGGAAAAATCTTGTTTCTTATCCAAATAAGCTTCAAATAACTCTAATAATTTTGTCCCAAGAAATTCGGCTGCGATTTCTCCATGAAAAGACATACCAACACCATCACATAGTACAAATATAAAACGATTTCCACTTACTTGGAACGCTAAAAAATCCTGTCCGGTTTCATTTAACTCTTGTGTTTCCTTCGCTCTAAAATAGCTATAACGATATGTAAAATATTCCGTGCTCTGCTTCTGCAACAGCGTTTCTTTCACTTGCGGCAAAGTATGTATCACCTTCCCTTCCACCTCCTATCGAACTGGCGTAGCAGCGGACATTTGAAACCCAAGTGATACTAAATCAGCATTCGTACCAGGCAGCATCATAAGTGCTCCATCCGCAATATGAAATCCATGTTCAATCATCATTTCACGATAACTTTCAGGAATAGGTGAGGAAAGACGCTGGAGCTTTGCACCATATTCGTCCGAAATGTTTGTATCTGGCATAATGCCTTTCCATTGTTTAATATTTGAAATCGGTTCTTGTATCATTTCATCTGAAATAAATATATTTTCAACGAGCACCTTCCCATCTGGTACTGACATATTCATAATCCGTTGTACGATTGATTCCGGATCTTCACCTGTTGATGCTCCATCTGTCATATGACAAACAACGGGAGCTGGTCCTTCTTGCAAGTTTGGTAATTCATTTTGCAATAATTTTTCTACTACTGAAAAAGCTTTTGCTGTATCTGTTAAACGATGCGTTTGGATTTTTTCTAACGGACGTAATCTCGCGACTTCATCAATTGTTTTTACGCCTCCTAATAAATCAAAGACATGATCGCTATACGCTAAAATAGATAGACGATATCTCGGCAACAAACGACTACCTTTCGTAGAACGAAACACCATTTGGCGAATTGCTAAAGAAAGAGCATCTGTCACAATATCAATACGTCGCTTCTCCTCTCCTCCTGCATCCATCATCTGATTCATTGATGCACTCACATCAAGTAGGTAAATAATATACGCTGGTGTTTGCTGTGTTGCTTGTGTTTGATATAACATTTTCCATACCCTTTCTCACAAAAAATTATACAAGTATTCTCTATATTCATAGTTTATTATAACGTATGAATTTTCTATTTCTCAATGCATAATAGAATTTTTTTCCTATTATTTATCAATATAATAATTTATGATTAAAAGAATACATCTTCAATAGACAAATGTTATTTTTCATTCTCAACTTCTTTCTCAAATACAATAAAAACTCTCCATTATATGAAGAGTTTTTATTATAGTTATGGCACAAGACGCGTACAATCTCTCGGAAATGCGCTCGCTTCTCGCACATTTGATAATTCTAAAAATTTATATACAAGCCTTTCTAATCCAATTCCAAATCCACCATGCGGCGGACAGCCATACCGGAATGTATCGATATATGACTGGAATTTTTCATGATGTAATCCTTTTTCTTTAAATGAAGCAAGTAACATATCATACTCATGAATTCGCTGCGCACCTGATGTAATTTCTAATCCTTTATACAATAAGTCAAAAGAATCCGTAACAGCCTGATTTTCTTTATTCGGCATCGTGTACATCGGTCTCGCTTCTTTCGGATAATGTGTAATAAAGACAAAATCACTTCCGTACCTTTCTTTCACATATTTTCCAAGTAGTTTTTCCCCTTCTGTATCTAAATCACCTGCTGGTGAGTCTTTTCGATACTTTGTTTTTAACATACGCCGCGCTTCTGTAAGTGTAATCTTTGGAATCTCTGTAATGATTGGAACCGTAACTTGTAAGAGCGATAATTCCTTTTCACATTTCCGGCCTACTTGTTCAAACATATAGCGTAAAACATCTGCCTCTAATGCCATTACCTCATGAAAATCATGAATAAACCCAAGTTCTACGTCTAAAGAAATATATTCATTCAAATGACGGGAAGAGTTGTGATGCTCTGCTCGATAAACAGGAGCGATTTCAAAAACACGTTCCAAACCACCTGCTACCATCATTTGTTTATAAAACTGTGGAGATTGCGCTAAATACGCTTCTTTTTGAAAATAAGGGAGTTTAAAAACATTCGCTCCCCCTTCCGCTCCTTGTGAAACGATTTTCGGCGTAAATATACGTGTGAAATCGTTCTCTAGTAAAAATTCACTAAATGCCTGTACGAGCGTAGATTGAATCGTAAAAATAGCCTGTATCCGCTCATGCCGAAGGGATATAACGCGCTCATTCAACATTTGATCTAAACCAACTTGCAGTTTTCTTTTATTCACTTCAAAAGGAAGTGGTTCAGAAGTATTTAACACCTTTACTTCTTCTACAAGCAATTCGAAACCTAATTCTGTTTTTGTAGTTTCCACAAGTTCGCCAATAATTTGAACAACACTTTCTACATCTACTTTATATCCGGCCAAGTCTTTTTCTAATACACATTGAATAACACCTGTTCGATCACGTAACAATAAAAAACTGATATTCCCTAAATGACGAATTTTTTTCACCCAACCTTGTAGTAAAACTACCTTTTTACTACATGTTTTGCATTCACGAACGAGTGACCGCTTCATTGTTTGACCCATTACTTTCCCCTCCTATATTCTCATATTTATTTACATTATTGTTGTCATCGTCATCATCCACAGCCACTCACCTCCTTTCAAAAAANACAAAAATCCGCCCCTATAAATAGGGACGGATTTTTCCGCGGTACCACCCAAATTGTCATACTGACCATCTTAAACCTGATAACGGTAGGTACCGTTTGTTTTTACTAATCATCACGTTCAAAACAACGCTCACAGGTGTCTTTCCATCATGCGGTATCGCAATCTTCNCAGCAATCGATTGCTCTCTGGAGACCCTTGCATCATGTACTTTTCCTGTTCATCGCTTTTTATATTTACAGAGTATTCTATTCCTTTAAAAGAGAAAATGCAAGGTGTTTTTTTATTATTTTCTGAATTTAATTCTAAATTCATTCCCCGTGATCCTTTTACTATATTCCCTTTTATGAAAAAATATCCGTACTTGATCTTTTGGATACATTCATTCAAATTCTTGTAATTTTTTTAGATCATGAATCCCATTCTTCTCAAAAAACTCTTATTTCACTACATAACAATTTGTTTTTCACACATATTATTAGTAAATTTCTCCTGGAGGTCTATACATGAAAAAAACAGTCAGTTCCTTACTCTTGCTATTATGCCTGATTACTACAAATCAAGTGTACGCCTATTCCCCACAATCACTACCCAGCTCACAGAATTCAAAACAATGGAAAGTCAATATTGATGAAGTAAAGAAAACCGAAAAAGGCATGTTACAATCTAAAAAAGGTGTTTTTCACACCTATCACTTCTCCGTACAAAACATCGGAAAAACTGAAGTTTATAATGTTCGAGTAGAAGTATTTCGAAATGAACCAAAAACAGAGACAAAATATGAACTGTTTTCTTTAAAAGAAGCTCGATTAGCAAGTGGGAAAACAGGATTTGAACATGCGAATTTTCCTGTTTCCGTAAAAGCAGATAAAGTAGATGTCATGATTACATGGCAAGAGCATCCTTTCCGTACAATGCGAAGTGGTCAGAAAGTGGAAGGGAGAAAGTTTAAAGGGCATTTTGTTTTTAAGGAATCTACAAAATAACTATGTATTCTTAAGAAAAGAGCCGCGATTAAATGAAGAATCGCGACTCTTTTCTTATTATCACTATTAATTCGTACTAATTCCTCGCGCTGCCCAAATTCGATCAATTTCCGCTGCATGTTGTCCTCCGTAAAGTAGTGCATCTGCTTGCTTTATTGCTTTTGCACCATCACGGAATGTCGCATTTGGAGTAAGTGACCAATGGGACTGCAAAATGATTTTTGTTGTTACATCACGACCAAAAGCTTGCGCCATTTCATATTCACCTTGTGCCCAAATTTCTCCATCCGCATGTACTTCGTTCTCAATATCCCTTGGATACACTTTGTTATTGTCTAATCGTCGTAAACATGTTGGATTAGAGCTGGAATAAGAAGTCCCATCCCATTCTCCTACACATGCTTTTCCATATCCTGTAGTTGATGTAGCATCCTCATAAGTTGCACCTAAGAAATCTCCAAATCCTTCTCCCATTGCCCCGCCTTCTGCAGAATTTCCGAACCCTGGAACTTGATTATCTTGAATCGAATGCCCATACTCATGTGCAATAATTCCTGCATCCTCTGCATCATCTACCCCACCAGTTCCGAATGTTAAAGCTTTTGTTGACGGAGAGTAGAAAGAATTATCATCTCTCGTTCCGTTCACATTTACTTTAATAGANCGATTATTAATATTATTAAAACCTATTTGTTGGATGTAACGTTGTAAAGTATCGATATGATAATACGCCATTACATCTTCAAAACTATCATTTGAACGTGTGTAATTAAATTGAAGGGTTGAAGATTTTGTTTTTGCCTTTGAAGAAATAGTCACGTAATCTCCAACTAAAAATCCCGTCCCATTTAAACCTTTTAAAGTAACTGTTTTTAATTGATTATTTAATGCTGTGGAATCTGNATCATTATTATCCTTTAAACCAGTTAAGCTGCCACTTGATACGACAGGATTAGGCATAAACACTTTCCCTGTCCCTTCCGCCTTCCGGTTTATATCAACCTTTTTAATTAACTTTCCACTCTCAGCATCAATGACTGTTTCCCACGCACCAAATGGTTGATTGGAGTGGACTACAACTCGGTATACTGGAATAGCAACACCTTCTTCAATGACATACCCAAATTCTTTCATTGTTGGAGCCCATAAATTTTGTTCACTTTCTCCTCCAACATATGCCTTTGATTTTTGTTCTGCCTCTTTTTCACTAATCTTTTGCTTTATTTCTTTCACACTCTGCACAGGCTGATAATCAGAAACTGCAAGTAATCCTTGACCTTTTCCATTAAGGGTCACCGTTATTTGTCTTGAAAATACAGGTGCACCATTTACTACTTGTTGAAATCTAACATATGAAGCTACCTGTGTATCTGTTGTTGAAATATACTGTAGGTCTGATAAATCTGACTTTAATACATATTGCGAAGCATTCGTTTTTAAATATTCGGCTGCTTTTTCCTGAGGAGAATATCGGTCTATCTTTACTTGTTTCTCTTCTACCGCTGAAGCAGTAGATACTGTACCTAGCACTAACGGTATTGCTGTAGCAATTGCCACTACTCTTTTTTTGAACATTAGAACCACTCTCCACTCTCTTCATAAATTTTGAATGTACGAGTAATTCTATAAAAACAATTATATTACCTTTCTCTTTTTCTCATTAAATATAAAGTAATATTTTCTCAATATTTGTGTATCAAAGTAATAAATACTTTCGAAAGATATTATTCGCTATAGAGATTAACCAAACTTGAAAAAGATTTTTAAGATGATCTTCAATTTATTCAATCATGTCCTGCACCAGATCGTTCATAATTACTACTCCTACATTTATTCTAAACAAAAAGAATACTGATGTTTTGATATCACTTATGTTGTTCTAGCATTTTCAACTACAAACAGGTAATAATCCCTGTCTCTTTCGCAGAATAAAAACAAAATCCTGCATGATTCATACAGGATTTTGTAACTGTGCCTTCGATTACATACTACTTTTTGTGATTTAGCTAGCTGGGCTCAACTTGATTCGAACCGTTTTCTCACCTAAAGAAATTTCGTCTTCCTCTTGTGTTAACGTTTGGAATGTAAATTGCTTTACTAACAAGTTTTCTTCTAATAAACCTTGATGTTTCGTTAATGTTCTCTGTAATTCATCTTCTGTATCAAGGATTACATCTACTCGCAAGTTAACGGGTAAATTTAACTGTTTTCGATACTCTTGAACAGCGCGAATAAATTCACGTGCCACTCCTTCTTGTAACAATTCCTCTGTAACATTTGTATCTAACATTACCGTATATTGTCCGTTTGTCGTATTAGAAAATCCTGCTTTTGGCACTTGTTCTACCAATACATCTTCAACTGATACTGTAATTTCTTCTCCTGAGATAAGCTTAAACATTGCCTTTTCCTCTACAACAAATTTTTGTACTTCTTCTTGCGGTAATTGTTTTAACCATTGATTTACAACATTGACGTTCTTCCCGAATTTCGGTCCTGCCGTCTTAAAATTCAGCTTTAATTGATACGATGTATACTTTGTTTCATCTAATTCTACATGAAATGCTTTTACGTTCAATTCCTCCATAACAATATCACGGTAGGATTTCCAGTCTACTTTCTGCTCATGATGCTCTAGTAATACAAGCTCTGCTAATGGCTGTTTCACTTTTAATGCATATTGATTTCGATTGCTACGTCCGAGTTCTACAACTTGTAAAACAGCATCCATTTCTTGTTCTAGCTTTGATTGAATAAGTGTTTCATCTGCTACTGGATAATCCGTCAAATGAACACTACTTCCTTCCAAGTTAAGATGAATATCTTCTGCTACAAAAGGAGTAAATGGAGCAAGTAACTTGCTAAGTGTAACAAGTACCTCATGAAGTGTTTCATACGCCGCGGTCTTTTCAGGATTCATGCCAGACTCCCAAAAACGACTGCGTGAACGTCTTACATACCAGTTACTTACCTCATCTACAAGAGTCGCAATTTCACGAGCTGCATTTGTAAATTGATACTCATCTAATGCACTTCTTACTTTTTTCGTTGTACTATGAAGACGTGATAATACCCACTCATCTAATTTCGTTCGCTTTACCTCATACTTCTCTTTTGGATCATATTCATCTAAGTTTGCATATAAAACATAAAAACTATATACATTTACAAGTGTATCTACAAGTTTCGACTTCGCCTCTTGGACAGTTCTTTCAGAAAATCGTTTTGCATTCCAAGGTGCACTATCAACAAGAAGAGCCCATCTTAATGCGTCTGCACCAAATTTTTCAATTAAGTCTACTGGATCTAATGCATTTCCTTTACTTTTAGACATTTTCTGTCCTTGTTCATCTAGCACATGCCCAAGAGATAATACACGTTTGTATGGTACTTTTCCAGTGTATAAAGCCGCTACTGCTAATAAACTATAAAACCAACCGCGCGTTTGATCGACACCTTCAGCGATTACATCCGCTGGGAATTGTTCCTCAAAAAGCTCTTTATTTTCAAATGGATAATGATACTGTGCAAATGGCATCGAACCACTATCAAACCAAACATCAATTACTTCTGGCGTACGAGTCATTAAGCCACCGCATTTTTCACAGCATACCTTCACTTCATCTACATACGGTTTATGCAGTTCTAAATTTTCTTCTACCTGCCCTCTGCTATGCTTTCTTAATCTCTCGATGCTCTTCGGCGCAAATTGATGATCACAGTTTTCACATTCCCATACATTTAACGGTGTTCCCCAGTA
>JGI25151J46595_10000973_pt1 | contig 21715 bp, 21 predicted proteins | sample AraplaMF_Col_mLB_FD_46595 | JGI IMG/M metagenome (IMG submission 46595) | reverse complement strand
CGTGAGCGTCCGGCCGTTCCACCTTGACCCGGGTCGGAGCCATCAAGCGGCGGTCGGGCCTTCAACGAAGGCGACGCACTCCACGAGGTTGAGTGCAGCCAGCAGCAGGTATTTCTCGGCGTCGGTGCGCACCCGCAGCAAGTCGTGGTCACCGAGGTATCCGTAGACGAACGCGAGCAGGTAGCGCTCGGGATGCTCGTCGCAGAACTGCTGGACGACTTGGTCGGCCAGCTCGCCCGGCAATCCCTCGTTGAAGCGCGCGCGGGCCGTCAAGCGTTGCATGCACGTCTCCTGCACAGCCTCCGTGACCATCGGCCACGCATGACCGCTGCACTTCATCGCCTGGAACGTCACGAACAGGATGTGCAGCGGCACCTCCAGTTCCACCATGCCCACTCCCATNCGAGGCAGCGCAAGGACCGAGGCGAGCAGGTTGGGCTGCTGAGCGAAGATCTCGTCGGCCAGGCGAACCTTCTGTTCCTGGCCCATACCGTTGACGTCGATGGCCGCCTGGACCATCACGGCCTGCGTGATCACGCCCATCTTCGTCAGCTCGGCCGCCAGCGATGCGGCAGCAGCTCGTCGAGCCGATGGCTCGGATGCGAGTGGATTCGCGCCAGCACATCGCGCAGGTAGGCCCACGGATCCAGGCCATTGAGCTTGGCAGACTGGACTAGGCTCATCACCACTGCCGCACGCTGGCCGGCCAACTCGCTGCCCACGAACAGCCAGTTCTTCGCGCCGAGCTTCCAAGGCTTGATCTGCCGCTCGACCAGGTTGTTGTCGATGACTATCGCGCCGTCATCCAGGTGCAGCGTCAGAGCCTTCCAGGCATTGAGGCTGTAGTCGAGTGCCTCNGCGATCTTGCTGCCGTCGAGCACCTGCGTGCGCTGCAGCTTCAGCCACACCTCGAACTCGTCCCACAGCGGCTTGCTCAGCTGCTGCCGGGCCTGCAGACGGTGGTCATGATCGATCTCGGCGAAGGCCGCCTCTGCACGGTAGATCCGCGCCCAGCGCTGCAACGCTTCGGTGGCCACTGCACTGGCGCTGCTGCCGCCGCGGCTGAGCTCCTCGAAGTACCGCCTGGCATGCGCAGCGCACGCCGCCGACCTGCGCTGCGGGTAGACCTTCGCATCCAGCACGGCGTTGTAGCCCGCGTACTGGTCGGTGATCAAGGTGCCGTTCCACGGCGGCTCTGGGCACGGTGGTCCCTTGCCGCCGAGGAAGGCCACCGGGTACTGCGATCCCCTGCCCAGGCAGAACTCGTAGATCACGCCCGGGTGCGGGTCATGGTGGCTGCGCGCCCAGGCCCAGACGTAGGCCTTCTTCGTCTTGCCCGACCCCGGGTCCAGCAGCGGCACCGGGGTCTCGTCGGCATGCAGCACCCGGCAGCTGAGGATGAAGCGCTGGTGCGCCTCGTACAGCGGCTCGAGCTTCGCGCCGCCGGCGCCGCCCCAGGCGGCCAGCGTCGAGCGCGGCGTGTGCACGCCTGAGCGGGCGTTGATCGGTTCCTGCCGGTAGTACGGCAGGTGGTCCACGAAGCGGCTGATCAGCGTGTGCGCCACCAACCCGCTGGCCGGGATGCCGCCGTCCACCACGTCCGGCTCGGCCGGCTCCTGGCGGATCTGCTGGCAGCACCGGCAAGCCCACTTGCCATAGATGTGCCGGTGCACGAAGAACTTGGCCGGGACGATGTCCAGCTTCTCACTGACGTCCTCGCCGATGCGGTGCATGGGCCGGCCGCAGTCAGGGNTCGGGCAGGTCGTGTCCTCAGGCTCGTGGCGATGCTCGACGCGCTCCAGGTGCTCGGGCAGCGCCTGGCGGCGTGGACGCCGCGGCGGTGCCTTCTGGGTCTGGGGCGCCTCGGGCAGACCACGCTGCAACTCGGCCAGTTGCGCCTGCAGGCTGGCCTCGTCCTCTGCCAGCGTGTCTTGGAACAGGGCGCGTTGCTGGGCCGTCATGGATTCGGTCTTGGCGCCGAACTTCCAGCGCTTGAGTCGGGCGAGTTCGAAGTTGACCTTCTCGAGTTTGGCGTCGCGCCAGGCGATCTCGCGCGCCTGGGCCTGCACTTGCTGCTGCAACCGCGTGATCAGCGCCGCCGCCTGCGGCGGCAGTTGTGCCATGTCGATGCGGGAAGCAGCGGTGTCGCCGAGCATGCCCGGCATGTTGCCCGACTCGGGGCGCGCTGCGCATCGGCAGATGCGATGTCAACGACAGCGCCGGGCCGCCAGCGCCCTCATGATCGGCTGATGACGCTGAGTTCGCCCAGGCGCTGCCACGGCAATCCGACCGCCAGGGCTTCGAACTGCTGTGCAGTCAGCTGCAGCGTTGCAGCCGCCGGGACCTGCCCCGGCGCACGCTCCAGCCAGACGAAGCGTCCCGNGTGCAGGCGGCGCGTGGCGCACCACACACCGAAGCCGTCGTGCACGAGCAGCTTGATGCGCGTGGCGCGCAGGTTCGCAAACAGGTAGCCGTGGTGCGCACGGGCCGCGCCGATGGTGTTGACGACGATGTTGAGCAACCGGTCGGCACCAGCGCGCATGTCCTGCGGCTGGGTGCACAGCCACAGCGTGTCGATGCGGATCAACGGGCAGGCCCCTCAGGCGGCGCACAGCGCGTCGGCCAGGGCACGCAACTGCGCTGCGTACAGCGCCCCTGCGCTGGCAGCGCACTGGAGCTTCACGTGCAGGCCGCCACGCTGAAGTTCGATGCGGATATCCGGCATGGGTTTAGGGGCGGCGACCACTGGCTCAGACCGCGGCAACTCGACAGGGACGAACTGCAGGGCAGGCGCAGTGCCACTGGCCGCAGGCGCCGCGGCGCCCATGCGCTTGAGGCCGCGGCCCGACAGCCACTTGCGCACGACGTTGGTGTTCAGGCCGTGCGCGATGGCTACGGCCGAGACCGACGCGCTGGGCTGTCGACACTCGGCCAGGATTCGTGCCTTGAACTCGGCACTGTGGACCCGGCGACTGGAGGTATTGGGATGCATAGGCGTCCGCCAAAAATAGGTGGACGCCATCCTCGGGAGCGACTGCGTCAGGCGCAAGGTGGAATGGCCAGACGCTCACTTAAAAGGGCTAGCCGTACCGGATATGGCTTAACCGCCAAAATCTTCACATGTTTGGCGCCATGGAGTTCGATCTTGGCAACTTGTTGCCTCAGCCGGGCCTCCGCGCCCCGAATGAGCGCTCGAGGAGTCGAGCGACGTGTCGGCACTTGCGGCGCTGTACTTTCGCTGCCAAGTTTGCGCGTTCGAGGTTTTGGCCAACCGGATAGGAGGCTCGCATGACCATGAATTTGCTACGGCGGATCGCGGCTTGCTGGCTGCTGGTTTTGTTATCCCAAGCGAGGACGTGGTCAAGTTCATTCTTCGGGTCGCCGGGCGATCTGAAGTGACGATAGCTGTTCAAGTACTGACAGTTACACAATGGCGGGCCGCTCACTAAGGTCGCCTATCGACGGGTGCTCCGGTCGGTGGCGGCAGCGAATGCCCCAAATCATCGCGCGGCGTCGGCGACCCGATCCCTCTCGCCGTATCTGGGCGAATGCAGTAGGCGGCAGAAATGCTCCTCAGGGCGGGAGGAGTCACAATACTGAATCCAAAAGATGGTCCATCTACGTAGACGAGAGCCGGCAAGTCGCCGATTAAAGGCTTCACGCAGGGGGATCACCGCCGGCTCGTCGTGGGGAGAGCGAGCCCCGGCTCCGACCTCAGTTCGCCATGATCGCGGCCAGCTCTGCAGATCGGGCGGACTGGCGTGCATGCTCCAGCAGGGGAAACGAAGGATCCAACTGGCTGTTCGCGGGATCGCTGCGAGCGGGGAAGCGTGCCGCGGCCACCATGAGCTTGCTCCAGTCATCAAAGCTCAATGGGCAGGTGCCGCACGCTTTCTTCAGTCGCATCCTCGAGCCGTCTGCCCGCGAACCCCGCCAGTCATATCGCCAAACTGCGGCAAGCGTCTGTGGAACTCGCCGGCGTCCTCCTCTGCGACGGCCGTCAAGACGGAGCGCTACGCACTTACGTTTGCGCTGCCTCGGCCGCGTGTCAGCCTGCAGGGAGTCATACAGATGTGACTTATTTTCTAGCAGTTTGTACGCAGGACGGCCCGCTTGCGTGCGCCCGTGGACTACTCATAAGCCTGCGTTGACTCCGTAAAACCGAGATCTTGAGTTGGCTCGAAACTTCGTTGACGGTCACTGCGTCGAGCATCTCGTCATCAACGATGAAACCATAATTGGATTGCCTGTTGGAGAAATACTATGCCGATCGAAACATTTGACGAGCGGTATAGCTCTTGGGCGACCGCGGAAGCTGCTGTGTGTGAGGCCGAGGAAAATTTGCAGATAAGTGCTGAGGAACTCTTCACATTGCGTTTGCGTGCTGCCGAACGGCTTCGCATGCTCTGGGCGCAGCCAGGCGAAATCGGGTGCTAGCTAACCGAGCCTGTCGTTCGATTTAGGAGCTGGGCGTCGGAGCGAGGCGGCGTCGCGTACGTAGTTCGGAGCGAATGGAAATGCTGTTCCGCATTTGCAAACGCATGCTCAATCCTTTTGAGATCACACGCCCGATCGCCGGCGAAAGGATTCGGGGCATTGCGCAACCGCTCGCAAGAAGCCACCATTCCAGTCGCGCGACCGGCGTGGACGGATTAGTGGGGAACGAATTATTAATTTGTTGTGAATAGTATGTCTATCAGATCGCAGGATGGTTTGCTCACACTGTCGGGTAACAGGGACGGTGTGCTGCCTTTTTCAGGTCGGAAGAACAGTTCGGACGCTGTCCCGGTCGAGAGCTAGACCCGGTTGCGCATGCAGTTCTGGTACGACCTCGTCTGCAGCTGCCGCTTCTTTTTGCCCTGGCGTCTGAGCGAACCAACGAAACACCATGCTGTGGGTTTGACGGTGCCATCGCACGAAAAGAAACCCAGCCTCAACTTGGCATCGGTCATTCACAGGCACCCCAGCGGCGCGCAGCGATTCATTCACTGCACGGGTACTCAAGCTCGCCGGCAGTTCCAACGTGATCGTTGCACGGTGAGTATTTTCTCTTGGGTGCATGCTTCCCCCAAAGATCCGAAAAAAGGCTCGCAGCGTGACTTTTAGTTCTACAACGCTCTGCGGATGGCGTATGTGCGCTACAGCACATAGCGTGTTTGGGCAGGCAATTCAATGATTTGCTCGTTAGAACAAGGCGTCGAGCATGGGGTGAATCGATCACCTAACGCTTCAGTTAATACGTAAAAATAAAGGCCAGACTGCGAGCGTGCAGCTTGCACAGGGTCGTTCGCATCTTCAATGTGGTATACCACTTGAAGTCGCTGATCACACACACGATCACACTGTGCCCGCAGTAGGGACAGCCCCGACGCAACCGAGCCGCTCTCGAAGATTTTTCGTCCTCGACAGTTGATTTCCATCTAAAAGTGACCCAGTGGACCGGTGAGATATCCGAGTCTCACAAGCGGCGCACGCTCGAGCAGATGCACCTGGGCTCGGTAGCGCTGGGCTACAAGGGGTCATGCAACCGAGTTGCTTCCTTCTCTCGGCTGTCGCATGCGTACCTTCACGACCCACAACCTTGTGGCCAAAGCTTCGTTGGCGTCAGGTTTAAGCAGCCCGCGGGCACGGCGCGCACCGCCGGCATCCGTGCGCTGCACCTGCTCGAGGCGATCCACCTCATCGACCGGCGGGGCCGCGCACTGAATGACCGTCAACTCCCAAGAGAGATAAGGCATCTTCGGCGGTTGCGGCATCCTTTTCGATCACGAGAGTCCGCTCCGCGGGCGCGAGTTCGTGACGCGCAACATCACCGACGCCGTGGCCAAGATCGAGCTCTGCAAGCTCGAGGTGCTGGAACTGGGGAATCTCAATGCGCGCGCGATGGGTGCTTCGCGCAGGAGCAAGGGGAGGGCATCGCCCCCCGAGGGCGGCCTGCTGATCGGAAACCCCGTCAAGGCGAGGGCCCCTGGGACGGGCGCACACGACCACGCTCAAACGTGATGGTGGACGTCGATCTGCGGCGCGACGAGTCCGGCTTCTCGTTGTGAGCGGCGCGCCGTCTCGGCGGGCTTTGCCTCGAGCAGTGGAAGCAGGCTGCTCCGTTCGACAGGCGTCGCCGCGACGGTGCTGTCACCGCCGATCGATAGCACCGCCGGGTACTCCCCATCGTCGCGACTCGCCACACCGTGGGCAAACAGGGTAGCCACACTTCTGGTGCTTCAAATAATTCTGATGACAAATTTTGTTGCCGAGCCTCCGAATCCGTTGAAGGACTGAATTTATCCATCAATGGATAGATTCGTGGCTTCGGATCGCTTCAGCGTCATTGCCTCCGAGATCCATTAAGTGCAAGCAGCAGGTGCACAATTTGTTATTAATTCACCCGATCTGTAAGTGAAATCGAAAGATGGTCAAAGCATTTGTAATTTCCGCGGAATGCCCGCAGCATCGGATTCAGGGGTCAAAAAATCCTCAAAAGGAGTATGAAAATGCTTGATGAAATTCTCATGCCGGGAACGGTGCTGAAACGTCGGGAACGTTATTTCGAAGCGCCTTTGACCGGACCCTCGGAGGCGATTACGGCCAATGCCACCTATTTCGGCCATCCGGTGTGGGCCAAGGAATACCTGGACTCCTGTCACCGTGATGTCCATTTCAAGAGCCGGTGGCTCGCCGCAGGAGGCGACTGGACTGGCAAGATCGTCATCGACCTGGGATGCGGGCCGGGTAACGTGTTCGCGACGCTGGGCGGCCAGCCACGGCTCCTTGTGGGGGTGGACGTGGCAGGCGGTTCACTCGAACTCGCGTCTGCGCTCGGCTATACGGCAATCCGTGCCGATGCAGCGAATACTCCCTTTCGTTCCGAGGTTGCCGACATCGTGGTCATCAATGCCTCGCTGCACCACTGCGACGATATGGTGGCCGTGCTGCGCGAGGGCGCGCGCTTGGTGAAATTGGATGGCCTCTTGATCACTGACCACGACCCGCAGCGCAGCGCTTGGGATTACACGGGTCTCGCCAAGCTGATGTGGAATGCGCGGCTGTGGGTCTACCGAATCACGGGGCATAGCTTCCATAAGAGCGGCAGCCAACAGTCGTGGGGACTGCGCACCGAAATTCACCACCGGCCGGGCGACGGCGTAAGCGCGGATATTTTCAAAGACACTCTCAAGCCATTGGGCTTCGAGGTGGAAGTGCACGCCCACAACCACCAGATCGGCGCCGATGCGCTGCAGGGCGTGGTTGGCCCGGCCCATTGGAAATACCGATTGGGAAACCTACTGTCGGGTCGAAACCCTTCAGCCACAACGAGCGCGCTGTCGCTGATGTGCATCGCAAGGCGCGGCTGGGTCGTGCCGGTCGCGGCAGCGCCGGCGACTTGAGTATTTCATCCGGAAACGGGAAGACACTATGCTTCTTCGGGCTTGCTGGCACGGCTGCCTTGCGCGACGCCTACCGGCCAAAGTTCCTCGACAACGAGGACGACAGCCTCATCATGGGCTGGTTCGAGAGAGTTGCCGTGGCCGAAGCGCGAAGATCGAGCGAGGACCTCAAAATGCAGCGTGATCTGTGGCTTCGACAGCGTCGATTGAATCAGACCTCACGGATCCTCCAGTGGTTGAGGCCAAAGCCTGAACCAATTGCTTCGTCAACTAACAATGATGTTCGTTGATGGGGGCTGCACAGGGGTCGCGCTCTGAGTCGCTCATATCGCAAGAGCCAGTCCTTTCTGGATCCAGGCTAGTCACACTCATGCAAGCGCTACGGATTCATCGCCGATGGGCTCGATGCATCGAAAATTGCAAGCCCGGATAAGCCAGACGTGCATCGATTTGAACCGAACGGTTTCAATTATTGCAATTAGAACATTGAGATGGGTATTGGGAATAGGTTGCTATGAGCTTAGTGTCCGTCACATACCACACAACAACGAGCGGAGTGCTCCATGATTCCTCACTTGCGCAATCCAGGCGCGGGTCGGCGTCCCGCGATGGGCCTTATCCAGCACAACGAGTCGGAGGCTTGGCGACGGATCAACGAGGAGCCGTTTGAATTTCGGCATCTGCTGGTCGGCCATCCCCTATTTTCCATTGAGCGGCTGGCGCGTCTGTCGGAGCGTGCATTTGAGCGAAAAGATTTTGGACGTTATTTCAACGCCACCGAGCTGAAACTGCCGCGTGACGTGCTCAAGATGCGCCTGCGCGACAGTATTGAACAGATCGCGGAGAACGGTCGATGGGTGTCGCTGCATTACATCGACGAGATGGACGCAGAGTACGACGAGCTGTTCGATCTGTTGCTGGCCGACATCGAGCAGATAACCCGTCGTCCAGTGCGTAGCGAGATGACTTGGGGAAGCATGTCAGTGTTCCTCAACGCGCCGGGACTCAAGGTACCGTATCACTTCGACCACGAGACCAACTTCTTGATGCAACTGCGGGGTAAGAAAGAGGTGCGGCTGTATCCACGCGCGCTAGGCACTCTGTCGGCGTCAGAGATCGAGGATTTTTATCGCCACAACCCGATGGCCGGCATCTACCGTGATGACCTCGTGCACGCTGGGAGCACCTGGACGCTCACGCCTGGCGTCGGCGTTCATCACCCGCCGCTGGCACCGCATCGCATCGACAACGGCGATGCGGTGTCGGTGAGCTTGTCTCTGTACTACGCGATGCCGGACATGGAAAAGCGGGCGCATGTGTACCAGGTGAACTACTGCATGCGAAAGCTGGGGATGAGCCCGCGCCCACCTGGCGAATCGGCATTCTCGGACAACACAAAAATCAAGCTGATGCGCGCTCTGTCCACCTCACATCCGCGCACGCACGACGAAATGCTCTACTCGGGTATCTCTCGGCTTGCTGCCCCGTTTCGCTGGTTTAAGCGCCTGAGGGACTGAAGCCCCCGCCATTTGCAGCTCAGAGCTGACCACTCTTGGTTGCTACGCTCACAGCCTGGGCGCGCGAATGCACGTGCAGCTTCTTGTAGACGTTCTTCATGTGTGCGTTGACAGTTTGGATCGAAATGCCGAACTCCTCGCCTATCTCCCGGCACCCGCATCCGCGCGCCGCGCTGCGCAGCACTTCGCGCTCTCGCTCCGTCAGCATGATCTGACGCGGCGGAGCTTCAGGCTGCAGCGAGTCTCCTGGGTGATGACTCAGCCGAGCCAGCAATCGACGTGACAATCTTGGCGTGATCGCAGCGCCACCGTTGACCACCTGGAGCACCGCATGGGCAAAGCTCTGTAGCCACGCATTCTTGAGCAGGTAGCCGTTGGCACCGAGTTCAAAAGCACGCATCACATTGTCATCGTCCTCGATCGCCGAAACCACGATGATTTCGCAGTGGTTCCGCTGTTCGCGTGTTTCCTTGATGAGCTCGAAACCGTGGCCATCGGCCAGATGCAGATCCAGCATCAAGACATCGAAATCCGGGAGTGCAAGCAGGCGCCGCGCTTCGCGCGCACTGCCAGCCTGGCCCTGCAAGTGGATGCGCATGTCCAACAGGAGTTCCTGGGCGATGACCCGTCGCATGAACTCGTCGCCATCGATCAGCAGAACCCTCACGGGGGTATGTTGCTGTCCTGTCATGAAGTGCGGCCACAGCGGCGCGGATGGCTGGCAGACAGGCAACGTGCTTCCTAGACAGCGGGTGTAGGTATCGGAGGCATCGGAGGCATCGGGGGCTGTGAAAGGCTTTGGCGGGGACTGGGACATAAGCGGACCCTGATGGATTGACGATCTGTCAGGTCCTCACGCCTGCCTGGGTCTGCCGCCACCTCTGAGAGGTGATGAAAACCGAATACTTTTTACTTGTATTTGTAGGGATAAGCAATACTCCTTGTGGCATGCCGATGGAAAAGTTTTCCGAATGCGAAGCGAACGCTTGTGCGCATTCGTCGCGGCACTCCAAGGCATTCCCAGGGATAAGCGAATGCGCACGCAGGACAGCTCACTGTCATGTCGGCGCAACTGGCACAGATGCGATGGCTAATCTGTTTTTGACGCGTCCAGGGCGAAATGTTCGAACCGGCCTTGAGGCACACCGCAGCCTCGTGCCGACTGCTCTATCGCGCAATGTGCTGGCGGCGCGCTTCTCCTTGCGACGGGTGCATGAAATCTATTGTTCACGCTTCTCTAGCGGTTGAGATGACTGCGCGACGGTGCTCGCCGAACACAGTCGGCACCTCATCTAGGCACTCGAGCGCAGGTAAACGCACGCCGCAAGACCAGGGGCACGCTCAAATCGGCCCGCCTGATGATTGGCCAAGCGCGACGTCTGCCGCAGATCTCATCGAGTGAAGTACGAACCAGGTGCGTCGCACGCTCCGTGTTCGCTAACCGCTGCCGGCCGGAAGAACTCCGTCTGTACGAAATCTGGCAGTTCTCTCGCTGGGCGCGGCGGCGCGGAAGCCTCCGCACCCGCACTTTCTGTGAGCGTGCACAGCCTTTTGAACTAACTCTTGCGTCCGCAAAAGAAAAACCGCACAATCCAAAAAAAACGAAGCCTCATTCATTTTGATAGGAGACAAATGCTAGTTCTTTCGGACCAACCTCGCGCGCACAGGTGCCCCGCTTGGATGCGCACCACCATCGCCATTGCCTGCGGCGGCGTGCATCTGTACGCCAGCGCGCAGTCGGGAGCATCACCGGCTGTGCACGACTCCGAGACCGCCGCCCCCAAATCATTCGAGTCGATCAGCGTCACCGCGCAACGGCGAAGGGAGCCTGCAAGAGAGGTTCCGCTGACGGCGGACGTGCTCAAGGGCGAGGATATGGAGCGCGGCGGCTACCAGTCGCTGAGTGACTTGGCAGCATTGCTGCCGGGCATGAACCACAACCAGTCGGGGGGCGGGACAGGCGGAAGCCAGATCACGATGCGCGGCATCTCGACGGGCTCGCAGGTCGGTGCGACTGTGGGCATGTACGTGGACGACGTTCCGTTCGGTTCGAGCTCGGCCTATGCCGGTGGGGGCTCTTCCTCGCTGGACCTGGGCCTGTTCGATCTCGCGAGCGTCGAGTCGCTTCGCGGGCCCCAGGGCACGTTGTATGGCGCTGGCGCCATGGGGGGCCTGATCAAGTATGTGGCTGTCGAGCCCGATCCAAGCGCCTTCAGCGGTCAGGTCACGGCCGAGGCCTCGGGAGTAAGCAATGGCAAGGTCGGCCATGTGATGCGCGGCATGATGAACGCTCCGCTGAGCGATGGCGTTGCCGGCCTGCGGGCGACCGTCTATCAGCGCTCCGATGGCGGATTCATCCGGGACGTCAATCGCACCGGGCGCCCGGTGGACGCTTCGAAGACGGACGGTGCTCGCGTCGCCCTGCTGCTGACGCCTTCGAAGGACGTGTCCGTTCGTCTGACGGCGTTGACTCAGAACCAGGAACGCGATGGCGCGTCTACGCAGGACATGGACATCGCGACAGGTCGCCCGCTCTACGGCGCGCTCACCAAGCGGCTCATGTTGAGCGAGCCATCCGAAGTCCGCAACGACCTGGTTTCTGCAGCGCTCAAGGTGGACCTCAAGTGGGCCACGCTCGATGCGATCACCGGATGGCAGCGCACCTCGAGCGCGGGGCGTGTGGACACCTCCGCACTCTATGTGCCGTTGCTCGCTCCGCAAGGCATCGTCAACAGTGCGTATGGCATGGACTATGGGTTCAGCAACCGGAAGTTCACTCAGGAGGTGCGCCTGACCTCGCCACGCAGCCGGCAGTTCGAGTGGCTGACGGGGTTCTTCTATACCGACGAGACCGGCTCCAAGACGCAGCATCTCAGCCCGTTCAACGCGTTCGCGCAGCCGACGAATCCGGTTCTGGCGGACGCCAAGTTTCCATCGACCTTCCGTGAAACTGCCATCTTCGGCACCGGCACCTACTACCTCACGCCGGATGCCGACGTCACCATGGGGGTGCGGCACAGCCGCAACAGCCAACGTCTGGACCAGCAGTTCAGCGGCATCTTCGCGCCAAAACCGCAGCCTGCGTCGCAGTCATCGGAGGGGGTGACGACCTGGTTGATCACAGGAAGATGGCGTCCTGCCGAACACCAAGCGATCTATGCACGCGCTGCCAGTGGATACCGGCCAGGGGGCCCATTGCCGCTCATCGTGAATCCCTTAACCGGAGCGCCGCTCACCAACTCCTCCTTCAAGTCCGACAGCCTGTGGAGCTATGAGCTGGGCTGGAAGGGCGACGTGGTACCAGGTCGCCTCTCGACGGAGGTGGCGCTGTACCAGATCGACTGGAAAGACATGCAGGTGTTCACGTCGAGCGCGGGCTTCTCCGGCATCGGAAATGCGGGGCGTGCACGTTCGCGTGGTCTCGAGTGGACGATGCGAGCGGCCCCGATCGATTCGTTGCGACTGGCCACCTCGCTCAGCGTCATCGACGCGAAGCTAGTAGACAACAGCCCCGATCTGGGCGGGAGGGCTGGCGATCGACTGCCCAATACGGCGCGCGTGTCGGCCGCGGTGCAGGCCGACTACAACTTCAGCGTCAGCGGCTATCCGGCGTACTTCGGCGCGACCCTGCGTTATACGGGCGACCGCTTGAACAGCTTCAAGGCTTCCCCCGGGATCCCTCAATACAGGTTGCCGGCCTATACCGCGATCGACCTGCGCGGCGGCGTCCAGGTGGGCAAGGTCAATGTGGGTCTGTTCGTACGCAACTTGACCAATCGTCGCGGACAGACGGCGGCGGACACCACGCTGAGCACCGCGGGCGGACCGGCACGGGTGAACCTCATCACGCCGCGAACGATCGGGTTGCAGCTCTCGATGGACTTCTCCTGAAGGGCGAAACGCGATGGAAATTCTCGCGTCCGCGCAGGACATCCTTTTCAAGCAGCCGCTGGCCATTGCCGGGCGCGTGCTGTCAGGTCAGTGTGTCCTCAACGTCGACGGGCGCAATGGGCGTCATGTCGTGCACGCGGAGGCTGCCGGCGTGTTCTACCGAGGCGAGGATGGACAGGGGATGAAGCAAGACGTCCAAGCCATGCGCGACTGGCTGCCACAGGATCTCCTCGGCGCCTGGCGCGAAGTTCAGAAGATGCCCGCGGGTGGCGCCCGCAATGCGCTCGATTGGGTGCTGTGGCAACTCATGGCTGCCCAACGAGGGGAGCCTGTCTATCGCATGGCATTTCTGCCCTCACTGCGCCCCCTCCTCACCATGGTAACTCTTGGTGTGGACGAACCGCAATGCATGGCGGCGGTGGCGCAGTCGCACCCAGGTGCCAAGGCGCTCAAGCTCAAGCTCACAGGCGACGAACTCGACATCGAACGGGTCAACGCGGTGCGCTCGGCGCGGCCGGACGTTACGCTTTCGGTCGACGCGAACGAAGGATGGTCAATGGCCCATCTCGAGCGAATGATGGGTGTGCTGCTTGCCTGCAGGGTGGCGCTCATTGAACAGCCACTGCCCGCAACCAACGACCGCGATCTTCAAGGCTACTTCTCTCCGATCCCAATCGGCGCGGACGAGTCGCTGCAGACCATCGAAGATCTGCACCAAGTCGCACAAAGGTATCAAGTGGCCAACATCAAGCTCGACAAATGTGGCGGCCTGAGTGCTGCCATGCTGTTGATCCGCGCTGCACGCGAGCGCGGGATGAAAGTGATGGTTGGATGCATGGGCGGAAGATCTCGTGCCATCCAGCCCGCGTTCATCGCGGCCCAATGGGCTGACTTGGTCGACCTCGATGCACCCTTGCTGATGGCTTCGGACACCACGCCAGCGGCGACCTATGCGGGTGGCTACATCAGCTTTGACGACACAGCCTTCGCCATCGAAACAAGCGAACGGCCCTTGTGGGCTACCGCTTCACTCTCACGGGGGCGCCGTGCAACAACTTGATCAGCAGCCGCGCGGCCTTGAGCTTGGCTTCCGCATTGGTAGGAACGCCGATCAGCATCTGAGCTTGAGCTGCCACAAGCAGTGCCAGCATCGATTCGCCGATTGCGAGCGTCTCATTGTCATCCGCATGACCGGATGCCTGGCCGATGCGAACCACCGCTTCGAGCAAGGCCCGGCGCAGGCTCTTGAAGTTTCGAGTGACAACGGACTGGACCTCGGGGTTGCGTCGCGTGATGGCGGCAACTTCGAGTGCCGTGCGCGCCGTCTGGTTGCTGGCATCCGGCCGCTCCTGAGCTTTCAGCAGGCCCTCCACCAGACCGAGCAACTCGCCCGCCGACGTGCACTGCTCGAAGGGCGATGCATTGACGTCTGCCGCCTCAATCAGCTGGAGGAGAACGTCCTCCTTCGCACGAAAGTGCACGTAGATCGAGCCTATCGACAGGCCCGCTTGCGTGCTGATCTCTGCCATCGAGGCGTCAGCGACGCCCTTTCTCTCGAACACGATACGGGCGGCGTCGAGGATTTGCTTGCGCACTGACGCCATGTGGCTCTCATCTCGTTTGGGCATGCTGCTCAGAAAAAACAATGATTGATCATTCATTTTAGGACCGAATAGACACCATGACCCTTGACCGCACAGAAAAGCTCGAAGCCGTACTTTCCCAGCTCCATCGCAACGACGCCCCCGGCCTCGTGGCAAGCGTCCAGCAGCATGGAAAAACGCTGCTGCGGCGCGGCTACGGTATGGCCAGCCTGGACTCCGGCCTCATCAACACTCCCTCCACGAAGATGCGTATCGGTTCGACGAGCAAGCATTTCGCCTCCGCGCTGGCGCTGCTGCTCCGTGATGAAGGTTTGCTCTCCATCGATGAGCCGGTCAGTCGCTGGCTGCCAGAGCTTCCAGCAACCCAAGGTATCCGCACGCTTCGGCAGTTCATGAACCACACGGGGGGGACGCGCGACTACCTGGATCTTTCGTTGCTGTCCAATGGGATGACCGTTGTGCCCAGTGAAGGGGCGTTCGAGTATCAGTGCCGACAGCACGAGGAAAACTTCAAGCCTGGCGAACAGCTCATGTACAACAATGGGGGCTACCGGATGCTGTCGAAGGTGCTCGAGCGTGTGCTTGGCATCCCGTTGGCGCAAGGCCTGCGTGAGCGGCTGTTCGAGCCGCTGTCGATGAACGATACCTTTTTGTGGTGTACGGACCTCGATCCACTGCTAGGCAGCGCCACCTCGCACATCGCCAAGGCAGAAGGCGGTTTCTCCAAGGGCATCTTCCCTTCGGTCATTCTGGCCGAAGGTGGCATTGCGTCCACGTTGGACGATATGCAGCGCTGGCTGAGCCACCTCATCACGCCCAGGATCTGGCCGCAGCGGCTCTCGCACGAGTTGATGGCACCAACCGAACTGAACAACGGATACCTCCATCCATATGGCTTCGGGCTCATTCGCGAGACATGGCGAGGCGTGCAGATCTTTCATCACGCCGGTGGCGTTGTGGGCGGGACATGTCAGATGATTGCGGTGCCCGACCACGGCATGCAGATCGTGGTCATGAGCAACCGCAGCGACATTACGGCGGTAGAGATTGCACAGCAATTGCTGGTTGTGATGCTCGAGGACAAACTCGAACCGGCAGAGATCCCGGTGAGCGCAGATTTCGCGGATGCGCTATGCGGTGACTACCACTGCGCCTTGAATGGCCGACATTTTGCTATTGCAAAGCATCAGGACACCTTGGTCCTGCGCAGCTTCGGTCTTCCACTCCCGTTGACCCAATCGACGTCGGAGGTCTTGCGCGTCAATCTGTTGTCGGTGATTGCCCTGACGGTCGAGCTTGTGCGTGACAGCGATGACAGGGTAATTGCAATCGACGTGATCGAACAAGGCCGCCGCTATCGCTGTGATCGCGTCGAAAGCGACAGGAGCGATCGGAGAGCCGTCGAGCGCTTCGCGGGCAATTGGCACAGTGGGGAACTCGGTGGCGAGGTAGTGATTGGCGAAGGCCGCCCTGAATCGATGCGAATTGCAGGACTGTACGGCCGTAGCGCCTACAGGTTGGAGCCATTGCTCGAGGATACCTGTCTGATGGTCAGCGAAGATCCCGCATTACCCCTGCACGGCACGCTGCGCCTTGTGACCGGCAAGGATGGGGAGCACGAGTTGTTGTTGGATACCGCTCGGACACGACAGCTACGGTTCACAAGGGATCGCGCCCATGGCTGAGATGCGCGCTCCCTCGCGCATAGCCCTGGCGGGATTTGGCGCCGGGGCGTTCGGCTCGACTTTGAGTTCTGGCGTGGTGCCGCTGCTCTTTCTGTTCTACCTGACAGAGTTTGCAAAGGTACCACCCGCGCTGGCAGGCGTGCTATTGGCGATTCCCAAACTCGCAGACCTGCTGCTCGACCCATGGATCGGTCGCCGAAGCGACAACGCTGCGCGCGTGGCCGGCAGTCGGAGTCATTTGATTGCCTTCAGTGCCTTCTCGCTTCCCCTGATTCTGGTGTTGCTCTTTGTTCCAACGGCGGTCTTCCCATTGCCGGTCAGGATCTTTGTGTTGGGGTCCTTTTTGGTACTGCAGTCGCTGTTGCTCACTGTGTTCACAGTCGCCCACACTGCGATTGCGAGTGATATGTGCGATGGCATGGAACACCGGAGCACTTTGATGTCCTTCCGCGCACTTGGGCAAACCATCGCAGGCCTCCTGGTGACCGTGTTGGCGCCTCAGATCGTTGCGCGCTTCAGCGCATTTCATGGCGGCTACCTCAGCGCCGCACTGGTCCTCGCCGCTGGCGCGTTCGTCGCTTTGGGTGTTTGTTGGCTTGTCGTGCGGCGGGTTCCAATGCGCACTGGAGTCGAGCGCGAGCGGCCGCCGTCGCTGCCAAAGGCTCTGCGTGCGACGCTGCGCAACAAGGCCTTCTACGGCGTCGCTCTGATCCTCGTACTGCTCGGGACCAGTTCGACGGCGCTCTTCAGTGCTTTGCCCTACGCCAACAAGCATCTGCTTAAGGCAGGTCCAGAAAACCTCTCGGTACTGCTCACACCGATCTTTGTCGCCTTGCTGGCGGGCGTCGCCGCAGCTCCCTGGGTCGCGCGTCGCGTTGCACCCGCGCGCATCCTAAGCGGCGCGCTTCTTTTGGCGCTGGTTGGTGTCGGCTGGCTCACAGCCGGGCCGCGCTCGCTCGCGTCGATGGTCGCTGGGGCCGTGCTGTTCGGTGTCGCGTGTGGAGGACTGACGGTCGTGATCACCACACTGGCAATGGAGACTGCCACGCGGTCATCCGCGCAAGGAGAAAGCCTTGGTCTCTACCTCGGCGTCCTCTTCTCTGCCGAGAAGCTTGGCCAATCGCTCGGCGGCATCGTGGTCGGGATCGGGCTTGATTGGGTCGGAACTCTGGGTCCTATTCCCGATGCGTCCTCGCTACAACGCTTGGCTTTGCTGTGGCTGGCCGCGCCGGCTTCGGTACTCGTGCTTGCCCTGGCGATGGTTGCTTCGATCGCACCACGTTTGCGAGCGCTTTGAGACAGGCTTTTTTCATGAAGATTTTTACATCTGCGCTGGTCACGGAGACCAATACGTTCTCTGAGCATCCGACGACGCTCGCGTCATTCGAGGAGCTTGGCATCATTCGCGGGCCCACGCCGGCGCGGGCGCTGGGCGACGTTGGACCGATTGTGGAGCAGTGGCGCCTTCGCGCGCGCCGCTACGGCGATGAAGTGGTCGAAGGCGTGTATGCCATCGCGCAACCAGCGGGACGCGTCAGGGCTGAGGCGTACGCACAGTTGCGCGGGGAGATTCTCAACGCAGCACGCGCGGCGATGCCTTTGGACATGGTGCTTTTGTTCCTTCACGGGGCGATGGTGGCCGAAGGGGAGGACGATTGCGAAGGGGATCTGATTCGGGCCATGCGCGAACTCGTGGGCCCCCGGTGCGTGATTGGCGTTGAACTCGACCCGCACTGCCACATGACGTCCACCATGACCCAGCATGCTGATCTCATCATCCTCATGCGCGAGTACCCGCATACAGACTACGAAGCGCGGGCTGCGGAATTGTTCGATGCGTGTCGCGCCGCGGCAACCGGCGTCACGCGTCCGGTCATGGCGGTGGCGGATTGCCGCATGGTTGGCTTCTATCCCACGACCATCGAGCCGATGCGCAGCCTCGTAAACTGGATGAGCGAGGTCGAAGCGCGCCCCGGCATCCTCTCGGTAAGTCTCGTGCATGGATTCCCATGGGGCGACGTTGCTGATGCGGGCACCAAGGTGCTCGTGGTGGCAGACGGCGACACAGCCTTTGCCATGGCCCAGGCGACGGAGCTCGCACAGGCGCTCTATCGGATTCGCCATGCGATGCTGCCCCGGCTGGAAACCGTCAGACAGGCGCTGGAAGGCTTCGATGCACAGGGCGGAACGCCACGACTGCTGGCAGACGCGGGCGATAACCCGGGCGGCGGGGCGCCAGGCGATCACACAGTGCTGCTCGCCGAACTGGTACAGCGCACAAAATTGCGCAGCGCCATGGGGATGCTGGTAGACCCGCAGAGTGTCCAGGCGTGCTTTGAGTCAGGTATCGGGGCACGCTTGCAGCTCAGCCTGGGCGGCAAGGGTGGCGCAGTATCGGGACAACCGCTCAAGGTTGAGGCAAGCGTTCGGGGACTTGCACCCGACCATGTTCAGTGGGTCGGAAATATTCGCGATCCGCTCGGTCGCGCTGCATGGATCCGAGTCAATGCCACGGACATCGTCTTGTGCAGCCGACGGCAGCAAACGCTGTCGCCCACCGCCTTCACCGGACTGGGCGTTCCTCTGCACGAAGCGCAGGTCATCGCGGTGAAGTCCAGCCATCACTACTACGCGGAGTTCTCCAAGCTATCGACGGATCGACACGTGATCGAAACCGGCGCCGCACTGTCGATGGACTTTGCGCATCTTCCGTACCGCAATCGGCACAGGCACTTCTTCCCCGCCACGGACAACCCATCTCCGCATCTGGCATGAGTACAACTACTTCTCTTACAGCGGGCGAGCGACAGCCCCGCCTTGTCGGCTCGCCCGGCGGGGCGTCGATGATGGTTGACGGGCGGGAACTGCTTTGCTTCGGCGGCTCGGCCTACCTCGGGCTGAGTGGAATGCCCGAACTCATCGAGACCGGCTGCTCCGCACTGCGGCAGTTCGGCGCGAGCACCCATCTCCCGCGCCACTACGGTTTCAGTTCGGGCGCGAATCAGCAGGCCGAGGCCGAAGCGCGTCGATTCTTCGGTGCAGAAGCCGCGATGTACTTCGGGACCGGCTATCTGTTTGGCCTTGTTGCGCTCACCGGTCTCGCACCCGACTGCGATGCTATATACATCGATGAATCGGCTCACTACAGCCTGCGCGACGGCGCGCACGCGACGGGCAAACCAATTTATCTGTTCGCTCACTGCGATGCGGAAGACTTGGCGGGCGTTCTCGCACACACGCTCAAGCACGGTCAACGGCCACTTGTGGCAACAGACGGGATGTTTGCAACGACGGGTGCGATCGCGCCGCTTTCCGAGTATGCACGGCTCATCGCTTCCTCAGACGGATGGCTCGTGGTTGATGAGTCGCATGCATTCGGAACGATCGGGCCGCACGGGCGGGGCAGCGCGGAGCTCGCACAGCTTCCCTTCCATCACCTGGTGATCGGTGGCTCCGCTGCCAAGGCTTTCGGAGCGCACGGGGGCCTGGCGCTTGGTGACGCGCAAGCTATAGCCCAGCTCTGGCGGACTCCGGTGTCGCGCGGCGCGGTACTGGGCTGCTCCGCTGGCGCTGCAATGACCGCGGAAAGCCTGCGCCTGATTCGCAAACGACCCGAGATCCTTGAGCGCTTGCGAGAAAACGCGCGTTCGCTCAAGACGGGGCTGCGTGCACTGGGGTTGAAGGTCGAGGGCAACGCTGGACCGATTGCCGCCTTTGTGCATGGGGACAGCTTTCACATGCAGCGCATCCAACGCGCACTCTGGGACCAGGGCATCTTCGTGGCGTATTCCACCTATGTGGGTGCCGGCCCCATGGGCGTGCTGCGTTGCGCTGCCTTTGCGGATCACACGCCGGAGCAGATTGCTCGGCTGCTCGAGGCATTGCGCGAGCTGCTGTAGAGAACACGCAGCTCGATCGCTCGCAATGCCGACTCGAGCGCTTCCACCTTTTGGCTCTAACAATTTTCCTGTGCCCCAAGGGCAAGACAGAACCCATGAAGACTCTCACTGCTGACCAACTTCCGTTCTCCAAGCTTCGCAGTACAAATGGATTGCTTTTCCTCTCTGGCGAGCTCCCGATTCCAGATGCAGGACCAATACCTGAGGACATTGCGCTGCAAACCGATCTGACGCTTCAACGCATCGACGCCTCGCTGCGCAGCGTCGGCCTGAGCCTCGCGAGTGTGGTGCAGGTCACTGTCCACCTGGCGCGAGCGGAAGACTTTGCGGCGTTCAATGCAGCGTACCGCGAGCACTTTCAGGCGCCGTATCCAACGCGCACGACCGTGGTGGCACAGCTATTGCTGCCCGGAGCGCGCATCGAGATCACGGTGATCGCAGCCACGGAACCAGCAACTGAAGTCACATCCGATGCCAGATGAAATCGTGGTGTTGGGAGCCGGCATGGTCGGTACATGCACGGCCCTCGAACTGACTCTGCGTGGGCATTCGGTCACGCTGGTCGATCGCTCCCCGATTGGTCGAGAGACAAGCTATGGCAATGCGGGTGTCATTCAGCGCGAGGCCGTCGAACCCTATACGTTTCCACGCGACCTGAAGGCGCTGATGCGCGCTGCTCTTGGACGTGGGCTGGATATCAACTATCACTTCACCGGCCTGTTGGCCGCTTTGCCTCAATTGGTGCGCTATTGGAAGAACTCTGCCCCCTCTCAGCACCGCCGCATCAGTCGTGAGTATGCCGGTCTCATCGAACATGTTACCGATGAACACGGGCGCTATATCGCCCTTGCTCGAGCAGAAGATCTGGTACGGCGCAAGGGCCTCCGCTTGATGTACCGTACCCAAAGCGCATTCGAGACGGCGGTGGCCCAGGCCGAGCGCCTGAACCAAGAGTATGGCATTTCATTTGATGCGCTCGATAGCAATGACATGGCGTTGGCGGAGCCGTCACTTCGAAGGCCCGTCGCCGGCGCGGTTCACTGGGTGCAGTCGTGGAGTGTGAGCGACCCGGGGGCGCTGGTCGAACGCTACGCGAAAGCATTTCAGCGACGGGGCGGCCATTTCCTGCGTGCCGATGCGATCACGTTGCGGGAACGTTCCGTCGGGTGGGAGGCTCGCCTCGACGGGGGCATCCTGCACGCACGGCATGTGGTAGTCGCGCTTGGGCCCTGGTCCGATGCTCTGATCAAACCCTTGGGTTACCGGTTGCCATTGTTCGTCAAACGAGGCTACCACCGGCACTACATCGGAGGTGACGGGGTGCTCGTTCCGACGTTGGACGCAGAGCGCGGCTACGTGATGTCCTCGCAGCGCCGAGGCCTGCGCATTACGACCGGCGCGGAAATCGCACACATCGATGCGCTGCCGACCCCGCGGCAACTTGTCGGTGCGGAAGCCGAGGCGCGCGAACTGCTGAGTCTGGGCATTCCCGTGGAAGACGAGCCTTGGATCGGCGCGCGGCCATGCTGCGCCGACATGAAGCCGGTCATCGGGCGTGCGCATCGACATCGGGGATTGTGGTTCAACTTCGGCCATGGGCATCACGGATTCACGCTTGGACCTGCGGGGGCGCGGCTTCTGGCTGACCTCATCGAGTCCAAGCAGCCTTACACGGAAGCGAAGGCGTTTTCACCTTCGAGGTTCGCGTGAATGGGGCGCTCAACGCATTTGTTG